>Ga0214471_10000774_pt1 | contig 26109 bp, 19 predicted proteins | sample RVTome_5_FD_207665 | JGI IMG/M metagenome (GOLD analysis project Ga0214471, IMG submission 207665) | Soil microbial communities from uranium-contaminated site in the Upper Colorado River Basin, Wyoming, United States - RVT142D155 | ecosystem: Environmental > Terrestrial > Soil > Contaminated >... | reverse complement strand
CCAGCTTCCGGGTTGGAGCTGGGACGGCGCCGAGATTCCCACCCATAAGTCCGCATTCGGGGCCATCGTCCCCGTGCGCTCGGGCGGCTACTGGGTCCGTCGCGAAGGAGCCAGCCGCAAGGTATCCGACTGCACCGAGGATCCGCTCGCCGCCTTCGTCGCGGGCGAAGCTCGCCTTACGCCGTGCTGGGAGTCCGAGGTGATCCTCGATGCCTTCGACGAGACGGGACGATATCTCGGCAGCATTGAAAGCCCCGAGGTCATGGGCGCGGCGCCGCTCTTGCTTTACGTCTCCGACGACCTCGTGGTGACCGGGTGGCAAGACGATCAGGGCGTTTATCGGGTGAAGCGCTACCGGCTGGTGGCTTCATCACACTACATCGCGGCGATCGGGGCGTGCGTGGCCCTTGATGCTGCCACTACGACTCCAGTAGCATGGCGGGCAATGGATCGTCGGTCTTTCCTCATAGCCATTGCCTTCGCCCTCGCGGCGACCGTCTTGGTGGCTTCGTGCGGCCCCTTGGGAGGTCCGCTCGACCCCGACGGCACCTGGGTCGGCACCATCACCACCGAGGGCAACGTCACCACGGTCTCCAACGAGGCCGGCTCGGTTTGGGGCGGGACGGCGACCCTGGTCGAGGAAGCCTCGATCGGGGTCGCGTCGGGTGCCGACGAGTACATGCTCGGACAAATATCGTCGGTGTTCGCCACCAGCGATCGTATCTATATCGCCGATCCGCAGGTGCCGGCTGTTCGCATGTACGACTTCGCGGGCCAATACGTAGGCGACCTCGGTGGCCGGGGGCAAGGGCCCGGTGAGTACACGCGGCCAGAGATCATTGGCGGGTTTCCCGACGGGCGTTTGTTCGTATTCGAGCGCGAGGCGATGCGGTTCAACATCTACTCAGCGGACGGGATTCCCATCGGGACTTGGCCGGCATTGCGCGCCCACTGCTGCGACAAGCGCTTCTTCGGCGGCGACGGCGACACGCTCTTGGCGGTACTGCGCGGTCAGGACGGTAACCGCTTGCGCACGGGTGTTCAGACCTACGGTCCCGACGGTCCTCAGGAAGAAACGCGCTGGCCGGACGAGGTTGCCTACACACCGTTGACCTACCGTCGCGGCGGCGAAGATGTCGAGGGGGTACCGTTCCGCCCCGGTTTCACCTGGGAGATGACCCCGGCCGGAGACATCGTCGCCGGTGCCACGGAGCGCTACTACTTCGAGGTCCAGCGCGCGGACGGCAGTTGCCTGCACGTCGAGAAGGTTCACGAACCGGTGCCGATTCCTCCGGAGCGCATCGAGTACGAGCGCCGCCGGGTGGTCGGACTCATAAGAGAGCTCTACTCGCCGGGCTGGAACTGGGACGGGGAGCAGATCCCGCTCCATCAGCCGGCCTTTTCCGCCTTCGTAACCACATCGTCCGGCGAGATCTGGCTCACCCGGCCGGGCGACAGCCGGCGCATCGAAGGTTGCATCGAAGATCCGCTCGACGCCACCGTCGAGCAGGTATGGGCGAATCCCTGCTGGAAAGACATCCCGCAGGTCGACGCATTCGCTGCCGACGGTCGCTTCCTCGGCGCAGTCGATGTGCCCGTAGCCTTGCCGGCTTTCAGCCTTTACCTGTCAGTTCGGAACGACGTGGTGGTTGCCGTCATCATGGATGACGACGGCGTGGTGAGGGTGAAACGATTCCGCATGGTCGTTCCGGGTGGCTAGGGGCCGTTCCCGCGGGGAGCCAGCGGGACTCGTACGACAGGTCCGAGCTTGCATCGGGGCGGTTGCGGCCTGCGTAGCCGTTGATGCTGCCAATACAACTCCAGTAGCATGTCGAGCAAATGGATTGTCGATCTTTCCTCGTAGCCATTGCCTTCGCCCTTGCGGCGACCGTCTTGGTGGCTTCGTGCGGCTCCTCGGCGGGTCCACTCGACGCCGATGGCACGTGGGTCGGCATGATCACCACCGAGGGCAACGTCACCACCGTCGTCAACGAGTCCGGCTCGGTATGGGGTGGCGACGCCGAGCTGGTCGAGGAGGCGTCAATCGGCGTGGAGCTCGGCGATGACGCCTACATGCTCGGCTACGTATCGAGCGTGCTGGTCACCGACGATCGGATCTTCGTTGGCGACAGGCAGGTCCCGGTCGTGCGCGTCTACGATCTGGAAGGGCGCTACCTGAGGGACCTGGGCGCCCAGGGTCAGGGGCCAGGAGAGTACACGCGGCCGGGCTTCATGGTGGCGGCGCCGGGCAGCAGGATCCTGGTGATGGCCCCGGCGGCCGGTAGGATCAACGTCTACGGCCCGGGCGACGACGACGTCGACACATGGCCACTGGGAAGCAACATGACCTGTTGCGTCCACCCCATGCAGCTCGACCGCGACGGCGTGCTGTGGGTCGAGGCGATGCTCAGCGAAGAGGCGACGGGTCGGCGTCGACGCGGCGTCATGCCGCACGACGCCTCCGGGCCTATCGGTGAGCCCATGCTTGTGCCCGACTACGATTACGAGCGGTGGACCTTCTCCGCCGGCGGGCGAGAGCTCGGGGCCGTTCCGCTGTCGCCCGCCGTCATCTGGAACGTCTACTCGGAGGGCGGCATCGTCGCGGGAGCCAGCGATCGGTACCGATTCGAGATCCTGCGCCCGGACGGTCGCCGGACGATCGTGGAGAAATCCTGGGAGCCCGTGACGCTGACCTCGGCCGAAGCAGATCACTGGCGCCGCGTAATGGACGATCAAGTGCGACGCCTGGGGGCCAGCTCCGGGCAGGACATCACCTGGGACGGCCGCCTTCCCGCGACCAAGCCGGCGTTCTCCCGCATCCAGGTCGCCGCTTCGGGGGAGATCTGGGTCGCGCGCGAGAATCCCGCGATCACGGTCCCGGATTGTGAGCCGGCGGAGGCCTACGATCCTGCGCTGTCGTATGCCTTCCACCCGAATGGATATCAGCCCGGCGGTGCCTGCTTCATCATCTCGTCGACCATCGATGTGTTCGGCGCCGGCGGCCGCTTCCTGGGCTCGGTGCACGCTCAGCAGCTGCACCCGTACTCGTTCATCCGCGACGACACCTGGGTCACGCCGGTGGAGAGTGCCGACGGCACGATCATGGTGAAACGCTATCGGCTGGTGCTGCCGGGCGCGCAGTAGGAATCAGCCAAGACCCTCCTACATTGGCTCCACCCGCTCCTCCCCTACTCCCGGGTTCCCCTTCCGTCCCGTTGAGCGGCGAGGCCAACCGTTTTAGGCTCCGTTGGATGAAGATCCGTCTACCAGTCGTCGCCTCCGTCGTCGTGTTCTCGGTGATCGCTTGCGTCCCTCGGGACGAGGGCATCGACAGCGACGGCACCTGGGTCGGCACCATCACCACCGAGGGCGACGTCACCACGGTGATCAACGAGTCGGGGTCCGTTTGGGGTGGGACGGCGAGGCTCGTGGAGGAGACCTCGATCGGCGTCGGCGCCGGCGACGACGCCTACATGCTCGGCAGGGTCATGTCCCTGGCGGCCCGGGACGGGCGCATCTACGTGCTCGACAACTCGATCCCTACCGTCCGCGTCTACGATCTCGCGGGTACCCACGTCGCGGACATCGGACGCGGGGGCAATGGTCCCGGCGAGCTCGGCCGCCCCCGCGAAGGTGGGCCGACCGCAATCGCCTTCGATGACGCCGGACGCCTGTACGTGAAGGCGTCCAACAGAATCTTGATCTTCTCGGCAGCGGGGGAGCCCCTCGATACCTGGACGATGGATCGGCCGCACGGGGAGTGGGGCGGCTTCGGCATGGCGATCACCGGCGAGCCGGCCGCCATATTGGCCGAGAACCCCGTGCGGTGCCCCGAGTACCGGCCCTGGGGTTGCGCGTCCCGGATCCTCGCCGCGAGCGGTGACGGCACGCCGGAGGATCGCCGGCAGGTTCCGGACCTCGGATACGAGACGCCGCGCATCGAGGTGACGTTCGACCACGGTCACGGCCCAGAGTTCACCGGTGGGACGCCGACCTTCGTGCCCGAGCTGGTCTGGACGGTCGACGCCGAAGGCGGGCTCGTCGTCGGGCGCGCCGACCGCTACGAGATCAACCGGTACGCGGTGGCGGGAGCGGCCGAAACGGGTCCGAGGATGGTGGTTTCCAAGTACTGGGAGCCGGTGCCGGTTCAGGACGACGAGCACGACTGGTATCTGATGCGCGATCGGCTGCAGACCAGCTTCGAGAGTGTGACCTCGGTCGGCGGCTACGACCTGGACGACAGTCTACCGCGACACAAGCCGGCATTCCAGCGCTTCGTCGCCGGCGCCGACGGGGGCCTCTGGGTGGTCCGGCCCGGCCCCGGCGAACAGCGCCCGGGTTGCGCGCCGCCAACGAGCGAGCGCGTCGAGATGGTGATGAACCCGTGCTGGCACGACCGGCCGATCTTCGACGTGTTCGGCGCCGACGGCCGCTTCCTCGGGCAGGCCGAGGCCCCCGAAGCCCTCGGCGCCGCTCGCTCCCTGGCCGCCATGTTCCAGACTCATCCGTTCGTCGACGAGCGGATGCTTCTCGCCGTGATCGAGGACGAATCCGGCACGATCATGGTGAAGCGCTATCGGCTGGTGCTGGCCGGAGGGCAATAGACAATGCGACGTCCGCTTATGATCACGGCCCTCGCCCTGACGGTTGCGTGCGCACCCGGGACCCGTGAGTCCAACGGAAATGGCACGTGGGTCGGGACCATCACGACCGAGGGCAACGTCACCACGGTCATCAACGAGGCGGGCTCGGTGTGGGGCGGGACGGCGCGGCTGGTCGAGGAGGCTTCGATCGGCGTGGCGGTCGGCGCCGGAGAATACATGCTCGGCGAGATCGCCAGCCTTTACGCCACCGACGACGAGATCTACCTGCTCGACCAGAGTGTTTCCACGGTGAGGGCTTACGATCTCGCCGGCAGCCACCTGCGCAGCTTCGGTCGTGCAGGGCAAGGGCCGGGCGAGCTCGGCCGTTTCACCCGCGGCATGGTGGTCGGCAGCAACGGTCGGATCTACGTCGCTGATCTCACCAACCAGAGGATCAACATCTACAGTGGCGAAGGTGAAACGGTCGGTGCGTTTCCTCTTCCCACGCGCTCGGCGTCGGGCATGGCGCCGATGGTGTTCGCCGACAACGGGGGCATCTGGCTGTCGGTTCGCGTTCCGGGCGATGATGGCTCGTCTGCCCAAAGCGGCTTCCAGGTCCACACGGCCGAGGGGCCGGTTGGCGATCCCCTCCTGGTTCCCGAGATCGGGTACGAACGGCTGTCCGTACGCGTGCAAGGTCGCGATCTTGGCGCGGTTCCGTTCGCCCCCCGCGTCGTGTGGACGTTCAGTTACGATCAAGCGCTGATCGCCGGGGCATCAGACCGCTACGCGTTCCAGATGATCCGTCCGACCGGGGAGACCACGCTCGTCGAGCGCTTCTGGGAGCCCGTCCCCGTCACCACCGAAGAGGCGGACTACTGGCGGCGGTTCACGGTGGCGGGATTCGGAGGGGGGACGGAGTGGAACGGCGAGAACATCCCCGATCACAAGCCCGCGTTCATGCAGTTCCTTCCCTCGGCGTCCGGCGAGGTGTGGGTACTACGCCAAGGCGACGGAGGATTGGGTGAGTGCGATCTCGAACCTGAAGAAGCGGCGACGTCGGGCTTTGATCAGGATGTCATTGCCTGCCTTTACCCGAACCTCTTCTTCGACGTGTTCGACCGTGACGGCCGTTATCTCGGCAGCGTCGAGGGCTTCCAGCTGACCAACGACACGCCCCCATTCGTCTCGGGTGACACGGTGATTGCCGCGGTGCAGGACGACGCCGGCACGATTATCGTGAAGCGCTACCGGCTGGTGCTGCCGGGGGAGGAGTAGGGCGTGCGATACGCGATCCTGGTCATCGCTTTTGTCCTGACGATCGCGTGCTCACATGAGACTCCCGAGCCGGACGCTGACGGAACTTGGGTCGGCACGATCACCACCGAGGGTAACGTCACCACGGTCGTCAACGATTCGGGATCGGTGTGGGGTGGAACTGCGAGGTTGGTCGAAGAGGCGTCGATCGGCGTTCAAGCTGGAGCCGACGAGTACATGCTCGGCCAGATCTCCTCTGTGTACGCCACCGACGACCGTATCTATGTGGTCGACTCGCAGGTTCCCGCAGTGCGCGTCTATGACCACGGCGGCACCTTCGTTCGCAACTTAGGCGGGAGGGGTCAGGGTCCCGGCGAGTTCACCGCTCCGACGATCCTGACGGCCGATGAGGACGGGCGCGTCTATATGCTGGACGGCAGGCTTTATCGGATCAACGTCTACAGCGCCACCGGGGAGATCGCCGGCACCTGGCGGTTTCCGGATGCTTGGTGCTGCAGGCCGATGTATCCGCTCACGGGCGAGGCGGTCTGGGCGACGGTGCGCCAGGGGGACCCCAGGGACTTTCGCTTCGGGCTTCAGGCCGTGGGGCCGGATGGACCCTACGGCGATATCACCTGGATTCCCGAGATCGACTACGAGCGGGCGAGCTTCAAGGCCAGCGACGGCCGCGAAGCGACTGCGCCGTTTGGCGCATCCGTGGTGTGGAACCCGGCCCCGGAAGGCCGTCTGCTGGTCGGCGCCACCAACACCTACAGGTTCGAGGTGCACGAGCCGGACGGCTCAAAGTCGATCGTCCAGCGTTTCTGGGAGCCGGTTCCCGTACCCGCGGAGCACAGGGAGTGGGAACGGCGGCGCAAGGTCGCCGGCCAGCGGCAGTACATCGCCTCGCTCAGTGCCCACGGGCTCGCCGAAGACGATCCCGATTTCACCTGGGACGGGGCCGAAATCCCGAACCATAAGCCGGCATACTCGAGTCTGATTCCGGCGCTGTCGGGTGAAACGTGGGTCGTTCGCTGGGGAGCCAGCGTGCGTCTCGCCGATTGTGTCGAGGACCCGATCGACGAAGGACTCAACGCGAGCTACGAACGGCCGTGCTGGGACAACGAGAACATCGTCGACGTGTTCGGCGCCGACGGCCGCTACCTGGGCGAGGTAGACCTACCCGACGACGTGAATCCGGACGCAAACAGATTCTCCGTCGACGATCGCCGCATCGTCACGTTGGTGGAGGATGCGAATGGAGTCGCCCGGGTCAAGCGGTATCGGCTGGTGCTGCCGGGCGAGCAGTAGGAATCAGCCCAGCCACCACTGCGTGTAGGCGGGCTTTTACATCCTCCGCGGCTGCCAGTTTCCACCACCTGGGCGAGATTCGTTCGCCGGCTACAAGATCCTGCTCCGACAATACGACCTGCCCCTCGACCTCACTTCAGGTTCTGCCGGGCCGTGTCGACGAACAAGTCGAGGTCCGACGTCGCCCGCACCCAGCGGTGAGCGGCGAATGCCGTCGCGCCGATGATCACGTAGCGCACGTCAGCGTCGTTTCGTAAGCGGAGGAGTCGCTCGATCTGCTTCATGGGCCGCGGCGAGGCGCAGCAAGAGAATCGAACGTTCGATGGTCATGCGGAACCGATCGGCCGTCGATAGAGAACGCAAGTAGGCCAACGAGAACTCCTTCTCCTCGACGCTATCGGACAGTGGATCGACCTTGAGGAGGCCGCGGCTCATTCCTGGGTGCACTGCCATGACGTGCCTACCCTACCCTGGCGCGAGATCCGCGCGGAGGCGCCCTGCATCCCGTGCGCGCTGCGAAGCAACGCCGGTTCCCCCTCATTCGATCGGCGCGACGGGCGCGTGGATGCGGTACACCCACACCTCGTTGTCGCCGTCCGGCCGCTGCGCGGCGGCGGCGAGCAAGCTGCCGCGCGCGACGAACGGGGTGATGCCCGTCGAGGTGCGACGCACAACAGCGTCGATGGCCACCTCCGCGAGATAGGTGCCGTCGGGAGCGAAGACGTCGAACACCGAGTTGTCCTCGTCGTAGCGCTCGGTCAGCACCCAGATGCGGCCGTCGCCGTCGACCTGCAGGCCGTACGAGGCAATGTGAAGGCGGTTGGGATCGAGCTCTCGGTTCGGGCGGCCCAGGCGCGCCCACGCCTGCCGCTCGCTGTCGCTCTCCTCGGCGCTCTTTTCGGGAAACGGCAGGTCACGGCCGGTGCGCATGACGACCTCACCCTGGTCGCTCAGCACCCAGATCTCGTACGAGCCGACGTTGGCGACCACCAGAGATCCATCCGGGCCGGCCGCGAGGGCCAACGAGCCCAGCGAAGCGCCCGGCATGCCCTCCTGCTGGAGGAACGGCACCGGATCGGCGAAATCGTCACAGTCCGCCTGGTCGATGGCGGAGAATCGGCACCTAGAGATGCGTCGAGAATCGTCTTGTAGGGGTGAGAACGAGATGCGGTAGTAGCTGCGCGTCGCAGCATCGTATGCCTGGGCGGTGGGAACGGCATCGCTCAGTCCCGTCTCGGTGCGCGTGACGAAGCTACCTTCGCCGTCGAATACCTCGAGGGAGAAGGGGAAGATGTCCAGGATCGTCACCCCGCCCAGCTCGTTGCCGAACAGCCACAGCCCCGGCAGATAGGCCCCTCCGGGCAACGCCTGCCCGAGCTCCCCCGGACCCTCTCCTTTCCGCCCGAAGAAGAGCTGCAGGTCGCCGTCGCTGTCGAACACGCGCACGAAGGGCTCGAAGCCATCAAGCACGGCGATCCGCTCGTCGTCGAGGATCGCCAGGACCACCGGCGTGTTCTGCCGCGCGTCGTCGCAGTCACCGCAACCGATGCGCCCGATGCGCTCGAGCGCCACCGGCGGTCCCGAAGCCTCCGGGGTCGAGGGCGGAGGTGCGCAAGCGGCGGCAACCACCGACAGCGCGAGAAGCAGGCAACGCGGCCTCACGCCTCCCGCAGCCTTGCCCTGGCGTCGGAGATGTTCACGGGCTGCGTTGCCACCATGAGCCTTCCCTGGTCGAGATGGTCAACGAATAGTTCATTGGATTATGCTGGTCAACTTTGTTGCCGCCGCGTCCGCTGACCGGGGGCGCCGCCGCGACCGCTGGCCGGCGGCGCCGCCTCGTCCGCTGACCGGGGGTGCCGGCGCGACCCCGGCGAGCGGAGTCCGGCGTTCGGGAAGCCTGGGGAAACGGGGCTCGGGGGATCGTTTATCATAGCCGGATGCGTGAAAAACTTGATTCCGGGCGACGATTGCGGCTCGAAGAGCTGCTGCGGGAGCGGATCCTGGTCCTCGATGGGGCGATGGGGACGATGGTGCAGGGGTTCAAGCTCTCGGAGGCCGATTTTCGCGGCGAGCGGTTCGTCGATCATGCGCGGGACCTGCAGGGATTCAACGACCTGCTCTGTATAACCAAGCCCGAGGTGATCGCGAGCATCCATCGCGATTATCTCGAGGCCGGCGCCGACATCATCGAGACCGACACCTTCAACGCCACGTCGGTGTCGATGGCCGAGTACGGGCTCGCCGAGCTCGCCTTCGAGCTCAACGTGGCGGCGGCGCGGCTGGCCCGCGAGGTGGCCGACGAGGTCGAGGCGCGCGACCCGGGGAGGCCGCGCTTCGTGGCCGGCTCGCTGGGGCCGACCAACAAGACCGCCTCGCTGTCGCCCGACGTCAACGATCCGGCGTTTCGGGCGGTGACCTTCGACCGGCTGAGTGAGACCTACAAGGAGCAGGCGCTGGGACTGATCGAGGGCGGCGTCGACATGCTGCTGCCGGAGACGGCCTTCGACACGCTCAACGCCAAGGCGGCGCTGTTCGGCATCGAAGAGGCCTTCGCGGAGGCCGGCGTGCGGCTGCCGGTGATCGTCTCGCTGACCGTCGTGGATGCCAGCGGCCGCAACCTCTCGGGCCAGACGCCGGAGGCCTTCTGGAACTCGGTGGCCCACGCCGACCTGCTCGGCGTCGGCATCAACTGCTCGCTGGGCGCGGATCTGATGCGCCCCTACGTCGAGGAGCTCGCCCAGGTCTCGGACGTCTACATCGCCTGCTGGCCCAATGCCGGGCTGCCCAACGAGTTCGGCGGCTACGACGAGACGCCGGAAACGATGGCGGCGCAGCTGCGCGGCTTCGCCGAGGCCGGCTGGCTCAACATCGTCGGCTCCTGTTGCGGCTCGACGCCCGAGCACACGGCGGCGATCGCCGCGGCGGTGGCCGGCTTCGCGCCGCGGGTGCCGTCGGCGCCCGAGCCCTACTCGCGCTTCAGCGGCATGGAGCCGCTCACGGTGCGCCCGGACTCCAACCTGATCATGGTCGGCGAGCGCACCAACGTCTCCGGCTCGGCGAAGTTCGCCCGCCTGATCAAGGAGCGGTCCTACGAGGAGGCGGTCGAGGTGGCGCGCCAGCAGGTCGAGGGGGGCGCCAACATCATCGACGTCAACATGGACGAGGGGCTGCTCGACTCCGAGGTCGAGATGACGAGGTTCCTGAACATGATCGCCGCCGAGCCCGACGTCGCTCGCCTGCCGATCATGGTCGACTCGTCGAAGTTCACGGTGCTGGAGGCCGGCCTCAAGTGCCTGCAGGGCAAGTCGATCGCCAACTCGATCAGCCTCAAGGAGGGCGAGGATGCCTTCCGGCAGCAGGCCCGCCTGCTGCGCCGCTACGGCGCCGCGGTCGTGGTCATGGCCTTCGACGAGCAGGGGCAGGCCACCAGCGTCGATCGCAAGCTGGAGATCGTCGAGCGCGCCTACCGGATCCTCACCGAAGAGGTCGGTTTCCCGCCGCAGGACCTGATCTTCGACCCCAACATCCTGACCATCGCCACCGGGATCGAGGAGCACGACGACTACGCGATCAACTTCATCGAGGCGACCCGGCGGATCAAGGAGAAGTTCCCGCTCGTGAAGGTCTCCGGCGGGGTCAGCAACCTGTCGTTCTCGTTCCGCGGCAACGAGCGGCTGCGGCGGGCGATGAACTCGGTGTTCCTCTACCACGCGATCCAGGCGGGCCTCGACCTGGCGATCGTCAACGCCGGGCAGCTCGACGTCTACGAGGACATCCCGAAGGACCTCCGCGACCTGATCGAGGACGTCATCTTCAACCGCGGCGGCGGCGCCACCGAGCGGCTGATCGCCATCGCCCAGGAGCACGTCGAGGAGGAAGAGGACGAGGCCAAGGTGCTCGAGTGGCGCACCCGCACCGTCGAGGAGCGGCTCACCCACGCGCTGGTCAAGGGCATCGCTGACTTCATCGAGGAGGACGTCGAGGAGGCGCGGCAGCGCTTCGACAAGCCGCTGCAGGTCATCGAAGGGCCGCTGATGGACGGCATGAACGTCGTCGGCGATCTGTTCGGCGCCGGCAAGATGTTCCTCCCCCAGGTGGTCAAGTCGGCGCGGGTCATGAAGCGGGCGGTGGCCTACCTGCTGCCCTACCTGGAGGCCGAGAAGCAGGCCTCCGGCGTTACCGAGGCGCAGGCGAAGGTGCTGCTGGCCACGGTCAAGGGCGACGTCCACGACATCGGCAAGAACATCGTCGGCGTGGTGCTCGCCTGCAACGGCTACGACGTCGTCGACCTCGGCGTGATGGTGCCGGCCGACAAGATCCTCGACGCCGCCCGCCAGCAGCGCGCCGACATCATCGGCCTCAGCGGCTTGATCACACCGTCGCTCGACGAGATGGTCCACGTCGCCGACGAGATGCAGCGGCTCGGCTTCACGGTGCCGTTGCTGATCGGCGGGGCGACGACCACAAGCAAGCACACCGCGGTCAAGATCGCCCCCCGCTACGAGGCGGGGACGATCCACGTCAAGGACGCCTCGCGGGCGGTCGGCGTGGTGGGCGAGCTGGTCAGCGCCGAGCATCGGGCCGGCCTGGTCGAGCGGACCCGCGTGGAGCAGGCGCGGCAGCGCGCGGCGTTCGAGAGTGCCGCTCCCGCCGATCTCGCCAGCCTCGAGGAGGCCCGCGCCGGCGCCGCGCCGATCGCCTGGAGCGAGGAGCAGATCGCCGTGCCGGCCTTCCTCGGCCCGCAGGTCGAGGACGCCGTCGATATCCGCGCGACCGCCGCCTTCATCGACTGGACGCCGTTCTTCAAGGTCTGGGAGCTGCGCGGCGCCTTTCCCACGATCCTCGACGACGACAAGGTCGGCCCGACGGCGCGCGACCTCTACGAGCAGGCCCAGGCTTTGCTCGAGCAGATCGCCGCCAACCGGCTGCTGACGCTGAAGGCCGTCTACGGCTTCTTTCCCGCCAACAGCGACGGCGACGACATCGTCGTCTACGAGGACGAGGAGCGGGCCCGCGAGAGCGCCCGCTTCCACGGCCTCCGCCAGCAGGCGCGCAAGAGCGGCGGGCGGCCCTACCTGTCGCTGTCCGACTTCGTGGCGCCGCGGGGCTCGGGGCTGGCCGATTTCATCGGCGCCTTCGTGGTCACCGCCCACGGCGCCGGCGAGCTCGCCGCCGGCTTCGAGAAGGACCACGACGACTACAACGCGATCATGGTCAAGGCGCTCGCCGACCGCCTCGCCGAGGCCCTCGCCGAGAAGCTGCACGCGCAGGCGCGCAACGACTGCGGCTTCGGGGAGGAGCTCGACCTGCAGGACCTCATCAAGGAGCGCTACCGCGGCATCCGCCCGGCGCCCGGCTACCCGGCCCAGCCCGACCACACCGAGAAGCAGACCCTGTTCGCGCTGCTGGGCGCCGGCGAGGCGATCGGCGTGAAGCTCACCGAGAGCTTCGCGATGATCCCGCCTGCCTCGGTCAGCGGCCTCTATATCAACCACCCCGAAGCGCGCTACTTCAGCCTCGGCAAGATCGGCCGCGATCAGATCGAGGACTACGCCCGCCGCAAGGGAATGGACACCGCCGAGGTCGAGCGCTGGCTGGCGCCCAACCTCGGCTACGAGCCCGTCAAGGTCCGCTGAACGGCCGACCATCTCCGCGAATGCTCTTCGCGCCGAGCGCACGAAAGAAGCGCGGCGGGGCGCGCCGGCCTGGCCCCAGGCCGCTCCCCTGTTCCGTCCTCGAGAGCCGGGACCGACGCCGCCCCCACCGCGCGGTCTGGAGGGCGTTGCTCCGCAAGGCTACGTTGCTTTCCGCCGCCGGGCCTACGAGCGTTCGCCGAGCGGCCGTCAAGCCGCCTGAGCGGTAGGCCCGGCGACGCCAGCGGCGGCCGACTTCCCGGCAAGAAACCGTCGGGATTCTTCCTGCCCGTGGCCGTCTCACAGAGACATGAGGTGGGCGGCCGGGCGCCGCAGGGCGGTCCGCGCACCCCACCGTTCTTCAACCACGGGAGGGAAGAGTGCTGACACGCAACAGGAACGCCATCACCATCGCCGTCATGATCGTCGCGACCCTGGGGCTGCTGCTGACGCCGTCGTCGAGCCGGGCGGAAGCGTGGGGCTGCCTCATGGAGTACCGCAACTGCGGGAAATGCGCCTATTTCCTGCTCGGCAGGGCCATCTGGGGCCTCGATCTCGAAGGGTTCGTCGAGGCGGTCATATACGGCCTCGACTGCGACATCGACCTGTACCACTGCATCGCCTACGGGCAGCACCACGACTACGCGGGGTGCGAGATCTGATGGGCGCGATCCGACGCGGCGTCCTTTCGGCTGGCGGCGCGGCGGCGGCGCGGCCGGGGCTCCTGGCCCCGGCCGCGCTGATCACCTGCCTGTTGCCGGCCGCCTGCGCCGAGCCCGACCTGAGCGAATGGACGTTGCAGCTCACCGAGGAGCTCACCATCGGCGCCGAACCGGTGACCCCGGAGACGGCTTTCTACAACCCCAAGGCGCTGGGCTTCGATTTCACCGGCAACGTCTTCGTCCTCGACGCCGACAACCACCGGGTGCAGGTGTTCGACCCGCGAGGAGGCTTTCTGCGCTCGTTCGGCGAGGCCGGCGTCGGGCCGGGCCAGCTGCAGGACCCTCAGGGCATGTTCGTCCACCCCGACGGGCGGGTCTGGGTCGCCGACACCAGCAACCGTCGCCTGCAGCCGTACAGCCCCTCCGGCGTACCTCTCGACACGATCGCCCTCGACGCCTTCCCCCTCGATGTGGTGGTCGCTGCCGACCGCATATTCTTGCAACGCTTCCCGCGCACAGACATGACGTACGGTCCCGATCCCTCGCCCCTGATCCGGGTCCTGGATCGTTCCGGCAATCCGACGGGGGGCTTCGCCGATCCGGTGCCGACGCCGGTGGGCGTCATGTACCTGCTCGAGAACGTCACGTCGCTGGCCCCGGCCCCCGGCGGCGGGGTGGCGATCGCCGACTCCTACTTCTCCAGCCGCATCCGGGTGTACGAGCCGGGCGGCGCGCTGGCCCGCGAGATCCCGGTCCTCTACAAGGCCGGCGCCTGGGCGCCGCTCGGCCGCCGTCCCACCGAGCTCAACGACGAGAGCCTGCAGCTTCTCGCCCGTACCTCCTCGGACCTGGCCTGGGACGAGCGCCGCGGGCTCTTCTGGCTGCTGGCCGGCAACGTCGATCGCAACCCGGACGGCGAATGGATCATCGGCACCGAGCTGTACCGCTACGACCCGAACGGCGTCTACCACGGCAGCCTGATGTTGCCGCAACGCAACATCGTGGTCGCCGTCGGCCCCGACGGCCGCGTCTGGACGATCGACATCGAGGGCGTGGTCCACGCCTTTCGGGTCAGCGACCCCGACATGGCCCCGGAGCCAAGCGTGGCGGGCGGCGAGACTCCGTAGCATCGCCGTTCGTCGCCTGCAGCAGGATGACGATGAGAACCGCGGGCCGGCGCGACGTTCTCAGCGCAGCCATCGCCGGCGATTGCGCTCGGGCAGCCGTGAGCCGGTTCTAGAAGGCCACGCGGGCGCCGATGCGGGCCAGGAAGGGGGGGAGGATCTCCGCCGGGGTGGCGAAGTTCGGGGTGGTGTCGGCGGTGCGTGTCACGGTGGCGGCGTTGGTGACGTTGAAGAGGTCGAGAAAGATACCGATCTGCCGACCGCCGCCGCGCGCGAAGCTCTTCGCCAACCGCACGTCGAGCGTCGTCAGGCTGTCCTCCCGCAACGCCCCCATCGGTTCGGCCCAGACGTTGACGAGGCCCTGGTTGAGCGGCACCGGCAGGATCCTTCCCAGCGGCGCCCCCGCCCACGAGCGCAGCACGGCGCCGAGCAGCACCCCGCGCGGCGCCAGCCAGGAGCCGTGGACCTTGAGGACGTAGGGCCGGTCCCAGAACAGGCGCGCGTCGGCGTTGATCAGCGAGTTGGGATCGTTGAACAGGTCGCTGATGCCGCCCGCATCGCCCGGCACCGGCCCGCTCTTGCTGCTCAGCCCCTCGGCCAGCCCCAGGGTCACGACCGCGTGCAGCCGCCAGTTGTCGGCCCATTGCCGCTGCAGGACCAGGTCCATCCCTCGATACGTGGTCGCCTTGGCGTCGACCGTGGTCAGCCGCAGGCGGTTGTCGCCGAAGCCTTCGACCTGGTTGAAGATCACCAGGCCGCCGTCGTCGCCGGTGCCCACCAGGTTGTCGCGGCCGGGATCGCGGACGATTTCGGTGGCGAAGTCCGCCGGACCGAGGCCGACCTCGACATCATCGAACAGGTTGGAATCCTTCCGGTACCAGAGGTCGAGGCGCGCATTCCACCCCGAGCCCAGGTCATAGTCGATCCCGGCGCGCAGCTCGCGGGTCAGCGGCGCTCGCACGTCTGGATCGATCGCGCCGAAGGGCCCGCCGGAGACGGCGGCGACGGGGCCGCCCTCGCCGGGCTGGAACTGGCCGTCGCCGTTGAGGTCGTTCCACGGCACCACGCGGACCCCGAGCGAGTTCGGGTTGGCCAGCGACAGCGTCGAGGTGGCGAGCGAGTGGGTGTACTGCGAGAAGCCGACGACGACCTCGGTGCTGTCGTCACCCAGAACGTCGAACGCGAAGGTGACTCGCGGCCCCAGGCCGCGCCAGCCGATGGCGTCGCCCGACGCCGCGAACGAGCGCGCCGGCGTGTAGGTGCCCGCCGGGCTCGACTGCGCCGGAAACGACCCGTTCCAATCGTCATAGCGAAGGCCGAGCTGCAGCAGCCAGCGGCCTTGATCTTCGATGTCGTCGTGCACGAAGACGCCGATGGCGCGGGCGTTCTGCCGATTCTCGATCGGCGTGTTGAGCAGCTGCGCGACCAGCGGCGCCGCCGACGAGGTGACGAGGTTGACGTCGCCGTTGGCGGCGAGCGCCGTCTCGGTGGGAGCGTGCTGGTACTGCAGGCCGCCGCGGACGGAATGCGCGAGCCGCCCCGTTTGCCCGCTCATCGCCAGGACCGCCTCGGCGGCGTAGCGCCGCCGCGAGCTGCGGATCTCCAGAGGAGCCGAGCCACTACGCAGTCCGGCAACGATGTCGAGCTGCGACTGGCGCACGGCGCCGGGCCGCAGCAGCAGCGGCAGGTCGATGTCGAGGAACGAAGCGCGCGCCGTGATGCCGTCGAGCCGGCCGCCCGCCGCCACCGCATGGTCCCACTGGCCGCCGACGACCTGGAACGTGCTGTCCTCGAGCGAGTTGGCCTCCGCGGCGACGAAGCGGCCGGCGTTGCGGGCCGGGTTGCGGTAGCCCTGGCGGCTCCAGAAGACCGCCAGGGAGTCGCCGGATGCCAACCGCGCCGTTGCCTTGGCGGTGGCCACCGGCAGCTTCGCGGCCACCGGCTCGTCGTGGTTGGGCACCGCCTGCGAGATCCGCCAATCGCGGTAGGAGCCGAAGATCCAGGCCCGACCGGGCGCCAGCGGCCCGCCCACCTGAACGGAGACGTCGCTCAGGTAATCGATGCTCGAGGCGAGCCCGACGCCGGCGGCCTCGAGGTCGGCATCGAGGTTGCCGGCCTGCAGGGCGTCGAACGCGAAGTAGCCCTGGGCGGCGCCGTGGACCTCGTCGGTTCCGGACTGCAGCGCCAGGTCGACGCGAACCCCGGAGGTGGCGACGTCGGCGGGCTGGCTGCCCCACGAGACCTCGACGCGTTGCAGGGCGTCGTTGTCGTAGTAGAAGCCCGACGTGCCCCGCACCGCGGGATCGGTCATCTCGACGCCATCGAGGCGAAAGACGTTCTGCGTCCAGGAGGTGCCGCGAGCCGAGAAAAACCCCTGGCGGCCGGTGGCCGAGCCGCCGACGTCGAGCCGCTGGCTGACGATCACCGGGACCTGGCGCTCGAGCAGCCCCCAGAGATCGCGCGCCGCCGGCACGTCGTCCAGCTCCTGCTCGTAGTAGGTCGCCCCTGCCGTTGCTTGCGAGGCGGCAGCGGCGGGCGGTGACGGGGCCTGCCGCGAGGCTGCGGCGCGCAGCGACTGGGCCTGTGGCGAGGCTGCGGCGGGCGGTGACGGGGCCTGCCGCGAGGCTGCGGCGGATGGCGACTGGGCCTGGTGCGAGGCCGGCTCGGCCGCGGTGACGCTCGCCGCCAGGATCGCCGGTATCGCCGGGACCAAGAGAAGCGACAGGGACACCCGCCGGCGAAGCCCGGCGGCGCTCACGACTCGTCGCCTGGAGGGGCCCCGCCGGAAGGCCGACCGGCGGGACCTTGCCCGCGCCCGCGGACGAAGGCCCATCGGGTCCGCCCGGCGTCGTTCTCCTGCACGAACGTCAGCACGTCGCCGCGCCGCGAGTACGCGAATCGATAATGGACCCTCTCGTCCGGCGCCAGCGGGCTCCAGTGGCGCCCAGCGACCTCCAGCGTCTGACCCGCGTCGGTCCAACGCGCCGCCTCCTGGACCTGCCGGTCGCCGCGCTCGAAGCGCTGGATGGTGCCGTCCCAGCGGTAGATCTGGGCGTTGATCCCCGCCTCGCCGACCCGGAAGTCGAAGATGATCCGTGCCGATTCCTGGCGGATCTCGTAACGGACCTCGTGCTCGCTCCACTCCGCCAGCATCGGATCGCTCTGCGCCGGATCGAAGACCCAGGTGCCGCTCAGGTCGACCGCCGGCAGGTCGCTGAACCAGTCGACCGGCCAGATCTCGAGCGTCTGGGGCTGGCCCTGCTGGGGTTCTTGCGGCCGTTGCTGTCGCGACGGGGGCGCTTGAGGTCCTTCTTGCCCGGGCGGCGGCGGGGCAAGCGGCGCCGGCCGCGACGCAAACACCGGGGCGGCCCCCGGCGGGGCAAACGGCGTCGGCCACGACGCGAACGCGGGGGCGGCCGCCGGCGCCAGGACGCCGCACAGCAGCGCCAGAGCGCCGGCGCCGACGGTCGACGACGAAAGAGGCGGCGCCGAGACTCGAACTCGGGATGGAGGTTTTGCAGACCTCTGCCTTACCACTTGGCTACGCCGCCCAAAGGTTGAAGGCATGAAAAAATGGAGCGGGAAACGGGATTCGAACCCGCGACCTCAACGTTGGCAACGTTGCGCTCTACCAGCTGAGCTATTCCCGCTCCGGAGTCTGTACATGGTAACGGCGGCGGCGACTCGCAGGCAAGCAGCTCAAGGCCCTGCGACCGACCGGGAGGTCGCCGATCGGCGAGCGGGCCTCGCTCGATGCCGCGGAGCGTTGCGCGCAGGAATCACTTTCTGCACCGCGGGCGACCGAATTTCGCCGTCATTTCGACGCCAGCCCTTATACTGCCACATTCACGCCCGCGGCCTGGATCCGCGGCCGGAGGCCGAGATGCCCTCCTACGTGTATTCATCCCACTATCGCGTCGACATCGGCCCGCACGTCTTCCCGACCGCCAAGTACGGGCTGCTGCGCGAGCGGCTGATCGCCGAGGACGGCGCCAGCGACGAGGACTTCGTGGAGCCCGAGCCGGCGACCGCCGAGGAGATCCTCGGGGTCCATACTCGCCGTTACTACGAGGCCTGCCGTGACGACGCGCTCACCCTGGAGGAGCAGATGCGCATGGAGCTGCCCTGGTCGCCGGCGCTGTTCGACGCCGCTTGCCGCTGCGTGCGGGGCTCGATCATGGCGGCGCGGCTGGCCCTCGAGCACGGCGGCGGCCTGCACCTCGGCGGCGGCTTCCACCACGCCTTCCCCGACCACGGCGAGGGCTTCTGCGTCTTCAACGATCCCGCCTGCGCGGTCCGCCGGATGCAGGCCGAGGGACGGATCGGCCGGGCCCTGGTGGCCGACACCGACCTGCACCAGGGGAACGGCACGGCGGCGATCTTCGCCGGCGACCCGCAGGTGGCGACCTTCTCGATCCACCAGGAGCTGTTGTATCCGTTTCCCAAGCCGGCCAGCACCATCGACGTCGGCCTCGACCCCGGCACCGACGACACCACCTACCTGGGATTGCTCGAGGAGCACCTGCTGCCGCTGATCGACAGCCACGAGCCGGAGCTGGTCGTCTACGTCGCCGGCGCCGACCCCTACGCGGGCGACCAGCTCGGCCAGCTCGGCCTCTCGATCGATGGGCTGCGCCGGCGCGACGCGCTGGTGACCGATGCCTGCCACGAGCGCTCGCTGCCGCTGGTCGTCGTGCTCGCCGGCGGCTACGCCCGCAGGGTGGAGGACACCGTCGAGATCCACCTGGGCACCCTGCGCGAGGCCGCCCGCCTCTGGCGAGGCGACTGATCCCGCGCCCTCTCCGGAGCGGCGAAGGCCCGAGCTGCAGTCAAGCGTCGACCCATCCGGTGCATCTACTGCATCTACGGGCACACCGCGGACTGCTCGAGGATGCCGTCGCCCGGCGACCTGGGGTCGCCCACACCCCAGCTCCTCGTGACCGGCAAGAAGTCAGACCCGGAAGGCGTCGCGGATCCACTCCACCGAGGCCCGGCCGGCGCGCAGCTCGACGCAGGCGACGTCGAAGCGGCAGCGGCCCGGCGGCCGGTCGCGCGTCCGCAGGAAGGCGCGCGCCGCGATCGCCAGCCGGCGGCGCTTGCGCGAGGTGACCGCCTCGGCGGCATGGCCGAAGCGCGACGAGCGCCGCGCCTTGACCTCGACGAAGGCCGTGACCTCGCCGTCGCCGACGACCAGGTCGATCTCGCCGCCCTTGCAACGGAAGCGCCGGGCGACGATGCGGCAGCCGCGGTCCTCGAGATGGCGGGCGACCAGGTCCTCCGCCGCCGCCCCCGTGAGATGCTGCCACCGCGGGTTGGCTCGCCGGCCCGGCCGGCAGGCATGCTGGCTCATGTAGGAATGAGACGGCCACGGCCACCGCATTTCCGCGCTCGGTGCGGAGAAAGATGTTCAGATTTTCACGGTCAAGGAGCTGCTAGGCCCGTTTTCCGCACCGGTTGAAGGCTAGGGCTCGCCGAGGTGCCAGCGCACGCCCTGGGCGGTGTCCTCGAGCGTGATTCCCAGCTCCTGCAGCCGGTCGCGGAGCTGGTCGGCGGCGGCGAAGTCGCGGCCGGCGCGGGCTCGCATCCGCGCCACGACCATCTCGACGGCGTCCTCGACGATCGGCGGGCCGATGGCCACCAGCCGGGTGCCGTCGATCTCCAGGTGGCGCTCGAGGAGCTCGTCGGCCGCCGGCAGGACGGCCCAGATCGCATCGATCGAACGCAGCCAATCGAGGATCGCCGCCCCCTCGTCGCGCGACAGGCGGTCCTCGTCGAGGGCCGTGTTGGCGGCCCGCACGAGCGAGAACACGTGGCCGAGGGCGCCGCTGGTGTTCAGGTCGTCGGCGAGGGCCGCGGCGAAGCCGCGGCGGGCCGCCGCGAGCGCCCGGCTTCCCGGCCCTTCGTCCGTCGCCCCGCCTCCGGGCGGCTCGCCGGCCCGCGAACGCTCTGCCGGCGCCGCCTTGCCGTGCGGCTCGCCAACCGGCGAACGCTCCGCCGGCACCGCCTTGCCGGGCGGCTCGCCGGCCGGCGAACGCTCCGGCAGCGCGTCCATCTCCTGCTCGAGGCGCAGCACCAGCTCGGCCAGGCGGGCGGTGGCCGCCTTCGCCTGCTCGAGGGCGGCGAAGGTGAAGTTCAGCCGCTTGCGGTAGTGAACCGAGGCGAGCAGGTAGCGGATCGCGAGCGGGTCGTGGCCGGCATCGGTCAGGTCGCGGAGGGTGTACTGGTTGCCGAGCGACTTGCTCATCTTGGTGCCGTCGACGATCAGATGGGCGCAGTGCAGCCAGTAGCGAGCCAGCGCCCTACCGGTGGCGCCGGCGCTCTGGGCGATCTCGTTCTCGTGGTGGGGGAAGATCAGGTCGACGCCGCCGAGGTGGAGGTCGAAGGTCTCGCCCAGGTACTTCATGCTGAGGGCCGAGCACTCCAGGTGCCACCCCGGCCGCCCGCTGCCGAGCGCCGTGTCCCAGGCCGGCTCGCCCTCCTTGGCTGCCTTCCAGAGGGCGAAGTCGCGGGCCTCCTCCTTACCGTACTCGTCGCCCTCGACGCGCTCGGTGGCGCGCAGCTGCGCGGGGTCGAGGCGCGACAGCTTGCCGTAGTCGGGAAAGGCGCCGACCCGGAAGTAGAACGAGCCGTCCTGCTCGTAGGCGAGGCCCTTGGCGAGCAGCACCTCGACGAGCACCACCATCTCCTCGATGTGCTCGGTGGCCCGCGGGTAGTGGGCCGCGGGCCGGATGCGCAGCGCCTTCAGGTCGTCGAAGAAGGCCTCCGTGAAACGGGCGGTATAGTCGGCGAGCGTCTCGCCGCTGCGGGCGGCGCCGGCGATCGTCTTGTCGTCGACGTCGGTGATGTTCATCACCAGCGTCACATCGTAGCCCCACCACTCGAGGGTGCGCCGCAGGATGTCGACCCAGACGTTGAAGCGGAAGTTGCCGATGTGGGCGTAGTCGTAGACCGTCGGCCCGCAGGCGTAGATCCGCAGCTTGCCGGCCTCGAGCGGTTCCAACGGCTCGAGCCGGCGGCTCCAGGAGTTGTAAAGCTGCAGCTCGGTGGTCATCTGCGGTCGCCAGGCGCCTCGAAAACGGGGCCTCGAGCGCGGAAAAGACGGCTTCGCTAGGAGGCCGTTAGAGTATCGCGCCGGGCCTGGCTTCGCGCGCGGTGACCACCTGCTCGCGGACGGCCGGCGGCGCGGCCGCGTCATCGCGTTGGAGGCGAATCTCGACGCCGTCGGCGCCGATCGCGAAGGTCGCCAGGATCTGGCCCCCAACCGCGCCGGAGCGACACAGCGCGCCCAGGGCCTTCTCGATCTTCCGCTCGAGCTGCCGCGGCTCCTCGGCGTGGCTGCCGCCGACCTCGATCAGCTCGCTGACGAACTCGATCACGAGGGCGGCCGCGTCCATGCTGCACGGCACGCTCAGCGACGCCTGCTGCCCGATCAGCTCGCGGTGCATGCCTTCTCGACTATCGTTCGCGGCGGGCCTTCGGCGCCGCCGACACCCGTTCCGAAACCCCGGCAGTATAGCCTACGCCCTGATCGCGATCGGCGAACCAGCGGCGCGCCCGGCCGACATCCTCGGCGATCTGGGCGCGCAGCGCCGCGGCGTCCGGAAACGCCTTCTCGCCCCGCAGGCGCTCCCGGAAGATCAGCTCGATGCGCTCGCCGTAGAGCTCGATCTCCCGGTCGAGGAGGTGGGTCTCGACGGTCATCGCGCCCCCCTCGCCGAAGGTCGGGCGGACGCCGACGTTGGTCACCGAGGGCAGCCGACGGTCCCCGAAACCAACCTCGGTCACGTAGACGCCGGCGGCCGGCAAAATGCCGTTCTCGACCGCGAGGTTGGCGGTCGGGGCGCCCAGCTCGCGACCCCGTCCGACGCCAGCCACCACCTCGCCGACCAGCGCGAAGGGGCGCCCGAGCATCGCCTCGGCCTCGCCGAGCCGCCCGGCGGCGAGCGCTTCGCGGATGCGGGTCGACGAGACCGGCCGGCCGGCGTAAAAGACCCAGCGCACCACCTCGAGGTCGAACCCCTCCGGGCCCGCCAGCCGCTCCAGCAGGTCGACGTCGCCGGCGCCGCCGGCACCGAAGGTGAACCCCTCGCTGACGTGGACCGCGACGGCGTCGAGCCGGGCGCGCAGGAACCCGCGGACGAAATCGACCGCCGGCAGCTCGGCGACCGAGCGGGTGAACGGGATCACGATGGCGACGTCGACCCCCAACGCCTCGATCGCCGCCAGCCGTTGATCGAGCGTCTCGAGCAACCGCGGCGGCGCCTCGGGGCGGAGGAACACTCGCGTATGAGGGTCGAACGTGCACACCACCGACGTCCGGCCGGAAGCCTCGGCGGCGCACACGGCGCTGCCGATGACCGCCTGGTGGCCGCGGTGGACGCCGTCGAAGTTGCCGATCGAGACCACCGTCGCCGCGAGCCCCGGCTCGAGGTCGAGAAAGCCGCGCAGAACGCGCATCAGGCGGCGGCCTCGGCCGGCTCCAGCACCAGGCCGTCGTAGGCCACGTGGACGCCCTCGGGGAGCTCGTCCTGTAGCGCCGCGTGGTCGAACTCGTGTGACAGGTGGGTCAGGTAGGCGGTCCGGGGCGCCAACCTGTCGATCTCGGCGAGCGCCTGCTCGAGCGTGAAGTGGGCCGGGTGCGGCCCGCGCCGCAGCGCGTCGATGACCAGCACGTCGAGGCCGCCGAGCAGCTCGGCAGAGGCCTCGGGGATGCCGCTGCAATCGGTGACGTAGGCGAAGCCGCCCACCCGGTAGGCGAGGATCGTCAGGTGGTGGTGCTCGACCGGCACCGGCGTGATGGTAACGCCGCGCAGCTCGAACGGATCGGCGACCGGGACGAGCTCGAGCCGGGGCACGCCGCGGGCTCGCGGATCGAACGCGTAGGCAAAGGTCGAGCGGATGGCGTCCATGGTTTCCTGCAGCCCGTAGAGCGGAATGGTGGTCTTGTGGACGAAGTTGAAGATACGCAGCTCGTCGAGGCCGAGGACATGGTCGGCGTGGTGGTGCGTGTACAGGACGGCGTCGACCCGGCCGAGCTCGGCGCGCAGCGCCTGCTGGCGCAGGTCCGTGGTCGTATCCACGAGGACGCACGCCCCGTCCCACTCGAGCAGCAGGCCCGCCCGCAGCCGGTTGTTGCGTGGGTCCGGCGAGCGGCACACGGCGCAGTCGCAGGTGATCACCGGGACGCCGACGGAGGTTCCGGTACCGAGAAAGGTCACGCGCATGGCGATGGACAGGGGGTGCGGCGGTGAAATCGGGAGGGTTTCGGCCCGCGGCCGAATTCTAACAGGATCCTGCCCCTGGCCCGGCTGCCACGGCCTCCGTTCGTGTTCCCCGCGGCTTCCACCTCTGGAACGCCGGTTGACAAGCCCATAAAACGATATAACCTACCGATCGGTCGGTAGCTTTGACCCCAGGACGCTCCCCGGCGTTTCTGCCACCCCAGGAGACCCCGCCATGCAGGCCGTGCCCGATCCGCAGCGATCCGGCAACCGCAAAGACCCCCCGGCGCGCCTCGATCACGCCACCCGTACCGGGCAGATCTACGAGGCGGCCGCCCGCGTCTTCTGCGAGCAGGGCTTCGGCCAGTCGTCGATGGCCGACGTTGCCGCCGCCATGGACATGACCAAGGCCGGCATCTACCACCACATCGGCAGCAAGGACGAGCTGCTCTTCGGGATCATGTCGTACGGCATGGATCTGTTCGAGGAGCGGGTCCTGGACCGCGTCGAGAGGATTCGCGATCCGCTCGAGCGGCTGCGCGCCACCATCCGCAACCATGTCTTGCTGGTCACCCGTGATCGCCCCAAGGAGGTCACGGTGGTCCTCAACGAGCCGGGCTCGTTGCGCGGCGCCCGCCGCGGCGAGATCGACCGCCGCAAGCGCCGCTACGTGCGCTTCCTCAACGAGACCTTCCGCGACCTCGCCAACGAGGGCTTGATGCGCCCGATCGACCCGCGGGTGGCCACCTTCGCCCTGCTCGGCATGATCAACTGGATCTACCAGTGGTACAGCCCCGAGGGCCGGGTCCGCGACACCGATCTGGCGGAGGCCTACATCGACCTCTTTCTCGGCGGTCTGCTCGTCTCACCGCCGGAGGAGCCCGGCGATCCGGCGGCCCCCGAGCCGGCGCCCGCCCGCCCCCCGAGCGAACCCGCATGAAGACCCTGCGAAGCGTCGGAATCATCGGCTACGGCGCCTACGTGCCGCGGCCGCGGATGGCCTCGGAGACGATCGCCGCAGCCTGGGGGGCGGCCGGCAACGGCGCGCTCCCGGTGCGCCAGAAGTCGGCGCCGTCGCTCGACGAGGACACCGTCACCATGTCGATCGAGGCGGCGCGCAACGCCCTGGCGCGCGCCGGCATCGAGCCGACCCAGCTGCGCGCCGTCTGGGTCGGCACCGAGTCGAAGCCCTACGCGGTCAAGCCGACCAGCACGATCGTCGCCGAGGCCATCGGCGCCACCCCGGCGGTCAGCGCCGCCGACCTGGAGTTCGCCTGCAAGGCCGGCTCGGAGGCGATGCAGACCGCCGTCGCCTTCGTCGGCTCCGGCATGGCCGACTACACGCTGGCGATCGGCATGGACGCCGCCCAGAGCAAGCCCGGCGACGCCCTCGAGTACACCGCCGCCGCCGGCGGCGCGGCCTTCGTGTTCGGTCCCGCCGAGGAGTCGCTGGCGATCGTCGAGGCCTCCCACTCGTACGTCACCGACACCCCCGACTTCTTCCGCCGCCAGCACATGCACTACCCCGAGCACGGCCACCGGTTCACCGGCCTGCCGGCCTACCTGGCGCACACCCACGGCGCCGCCCGCGAGCTGATGGAGCAGATCGGCAGCCAGCCGGGCGACTACCGCTGGGCCGTCTTTCACCAGCCCAACCCCAAGTTCCCGCGCCGCGTCGCCGGCGAGCTCGGCTTCCGGGAGGAGCAGCTCCTGCCCGGGCTGGTGGTCGATTCGATCGGCAACACCTACGCGGGCTCGTCGCTGCTGGGGCTCGCCGCGGTGCTCGACGTCGCCGAGAAGGGCGATCGGATCTTCTTCTGCTCCTACGGCTCGGGCGCCGGCAGCGACGCCTTCTCGCTGCAGGCCAACGGCCGGCTGGCCGGGGCCCGCGACGCCGCGCCCCGCGTTACCGACTACCTCGATCGTAGCCACCCGGTTACCGATTACGGCGAGTACCTGCGCCTGTCGCGCAAGATCCGGATGCTCTAGGAGGCCGGCGCCCGGAGGGGGGCGCCCGCGAGGATACAAAAGACCGCACTTTCCGTATCGGCCGTGAGAACCCGGAGACTTCCGGAAGGGCCGAACAAGGCCAGCGAGACCATGCGAGACGTCGCGATCATTGGAAGTGGACAAACGGCCGTGGGCGAGCACTGGGATCGCTCGCTCCGCGACCTGGCCGGCGAGGCCGTGCTCGAGACGCTGCGCGACGCCGGCACCGGCGACGTCCAGGCGCTCTACGTCGGCAACATGCTCGCCGGCCAGCTCACCGGCCAGGAGAACGTCGCCACCGCCGTCGCCGACGCCGCCGGCCTGCTGCC
>Ga0214471_10000773_pt1 | contig 26113 bp, 26 predicted proteins | sample RVTome_5_FD_207665 | JGI IMG/M metagenome (GOLD analysis project Ga0214471, IMG submission 207665) | Soil microbial communities from uranium-contaminated site in the Upper Colorado River Basin, Wyoming, United States - RVT142D155 | ecosystem: Environmental > Terrestrial > Soil > Contaminated >... | reverse complement strand
CCGCGCGCGATCCTGCTGCGCAACGACGGCGCGGCGCGCGAACCGGAAGGCCTGGAATCCTATGTCGAGCCGGTGCTCGGTTCGGTGCCCGAGCAGGTCGGCCTGGTCGAAGAGGACCTGCGCTTCCAGGTGCCGGTGCGCGAGGGCCAGAAGACCGGCTGGTTCTACGATCAGCGCATGAACCGCGCGCGCCTGCGCCAGTACGTCGCCGGCAAGCGCGTGCTCGACGTGTTCAGCTATCTCGGCGCCTGGGGCCTGCACGCGGCCGCCGCCGGCGCCGCGGACGTGCTGTGCGTCGACAGCTCGGCGCGCGCGGTCGAGTGGGCGCGCGACAACGCGCGCGACAACGATCTCGGCGCGCGCGTCGCCTTCGAGACCGGCGACGCCTTCGAGGTATTGAAACGGCTGCGCGCCGAGCGCGAGCACTTCGACGTGGTGGTGCTCGACCCGCCGGCCTTCATCAAGCGCAAGAAGGATTTCCGCGAGGGCAGCCAGGCCTACCGGCGCCTCAACCAGATGGCCATGCAGGTGCTGGCCAAGGACGGCCTGCTGGTGTCGGCGTCCTGCTCCTATCACCTCGGGGCCGACGACCTGCGCGAGATCCTGCTGGCCGGCAGCCGGCATGTCGACCGCTTCCTTCAAATACTGGAGCAGGGGCACCAGGCCCCCGACCACCCGGTGCACCCGGCGATCGCCGAGACCGCCTATCTCAAGGTGTTCTTTGCGAGGGTGCTGCCGAACTAGCGAACGCCCGACGCCAGGACGCGAACAGATCGACGGTGGAGTGTTGCCGCTTGAGGATCCATAATCCTTGGCACCCGACGCCGGGCTTTCCGGACGATACGAGTTTTCTTTCGAGCCGAACAGGTATCTCGACAATGATGGCCCCCAATATCGATCCAGTCGCCATTGACTTCCCCGCATTCGAAATATTCGGGCGTATCGTCCATGTCCAAATACATTGGTACGGACTGATGTACGTCATCGGCTTCGTGGCCTTGTGGTGGTTCGCCGGCCGCCGCGCGCGCCGACCCGGGTCCGGCTGGACCACCGAGCAGGTGGCGGACGCCGTGTTCTACGGCGCGCTCGGCGTGATCCTGGGCGGGCGTCTCGGTTACATCTTGTTCTACAAGCTCGATCACTACCTCGCGCATCCGCTCGACGTCCTGAAGATCTGGGAGGGCGGCATGTCCTTCCACGGCGGGCTGCTCGGCGTGCTGGTCGCGCTGTGGCTGTTCGGCCGGCGTCACGACAAGTCGTTCCTGCAGGTGACGGATTTCATTGCGCCGTGGGTGCCGATCGGCCTCGGCGTCGGGCGCATCGGCAATTTCATCAATCACGAGCTGTGGGGGCGGGTCACGGATCTGCCCTGGGGCATGGTGTTCATCGGCGCCGGCGATCAGCCGCGCCATCCCTCGCAGCTCTACCAGGCCTTCCTCGAAGGCGCGGTGCTGTTGACGATACTGGTGCTGTATTCGCGCAAGCCGCGGCCGACGGGTGCGGTGTCCGGCCTGTTCCTGCTGTGCTACGGCCTGTTCCGCTTCCTGGTGGAGTTCGTGCGCGAGCCCGACGCGCATCTCGGCCTGGTTCTGGGGCCGTTCAGCATGGGACAGGCGCTGAGTGCGCCCATGGTCCTGGCTGGTGTCGTACTGTTGGTTTGGGCCTATCGGCGGCGCGCGTGACACATGCCGCATGCCCGCCGGGCGAAACTGTGTTGCGTAAAGGCGATTGACAGAATTCCTGGTGGCCAATTATTTATTAAGGTTCGGACGCGCTGCGTGATTCTTGGCCTGTATACGGAATCGGCGCGAGGGAGATCCAGGGGCGGTCACCTGGAAGCCGCAATCAAGCCAGTCAAACAAAGGGGAGAGTCATGATTTCCATACGCAAGAACGCAGGGGTTGCCGGTGTCCTGACCTTGGGCGCAGTCGGTGTTGCCGCGGTGCCGGCCACGGCCGCCGCCGCCGGTTTCTATCTCGGTGCTGACTTTGTTCAGCTCTCCACCGAGCTCGACTACGGTGCGACGGAAAAATACTCCACCACGCACGCGCGACTTCGGGCCGGATATGAGATCCACGATACGATCGCGGTGGAGATGCACATCCTGACGGCGGGTGACGACACTGATATCGACTTCCTGGGCAATACCTTCCGGCTCGATACCGGAACCATCGTGGGTATCTACGCCAAACCGAAGAGCGGCGGCCGCAAGGCCAGTGTCTACGGGCTGATCGGGTTTTCGATGTGGGATACCAGCTATGGCCCGAACGGATTCAGTTTTCTCGACGATACCGACAATGTGCTCACGCTCGGCCTGGGCGTGGGCGGTGACTTCAACATCACCAGGAACCTTCGCTTCAATATCGAGGGCATGATGCACATCGGATCGGCCGACTATGACTTTTGGATCGGCACCGACACCGATTTCGTCTCGCTGGGGATCGCCGCCGGCGTGAACTACCAGTTCTAGCCGTCGGCGGAAATCCGAAGGCATCAGACCGTGGTCGCGGGCACCGCGGCCACGGTTTCCCCTTCCCGTTATCCCTTGCTAGCCCGATAGCATCCTTACCCCCAGCGTCGCGAGGAATATCGCGAAGACCCGTCGCAGTATCGTCGTTGGCAGCGTATGAGCGAGCTTCGCGCCGAGCGGCGCGGCCAGCACGCTGGCCGCCGCGATGCCGGCGAGCGCCGGCCAATAGACATAGCCGGTCGCGCCGGGCGGCAGGCCGGGTTTGCCCCAGCCTGCGGCGATGAAGCCGGCGGCGCCGGCGACCGCGATCGGCAGGCCGACGGCCGCCGCGGTGGCGACCGCCTGGCGCAGCGGGACGTTGCACCAGGCGAGGAAGGGCACAGTCAACGTGCCGCCGCCGATGCCGAGCAGCGCCGACACCGCGCCGATCACCGCGCCGGCGGCGCCGAGGCCGGGTGCGCCGGGCAGCCGGCGGTGCGGCGCCGGCGGCCGCCCGAAGGCGAGCTGGGCGGCGACGAGCAGCTCGAACACGCCGAACACGCGTTTGAGGGTGTCACTGGCCAGGGTATCGGCGAGCGCCGCGCCGGCAAGCGCGCCGATGACGATCCCCGGCGCGAGTTGCGCGAACACCGGCCAGCGCACGGCGCCGTGCCGGTGGTGGGCGCGCACCGAGGAGATTGAGGTCGGCACGATGGTGGCGAGCGAGGTGCCGATCGCCAGATGCGTGAGAGAGTCCGGGCCGACGCCCTGGGCCGGCAGCGCCCAGACCAGCACCGGCACGATGATCAACCCGCCGCCGACGCCGAGCAGGCCGGCGATCACGCCGGCGAAGGCGCCGAGCGCCAGGAACACCGCGAGCGTGTCGGGCGCGATCATGCGTCGGGACGGGCGCGTTGGCGCTACTTGATCCAGACGGTCTTGGCGTTGACGAACTCGCGGATGCCGAGCACCGACAGCTCGCGCCCGTAGCCCGAGGCCTTGATGCCGCCGAACGGCAGGCGCGGGTCGCTCTTCACCAGGCCGTTGACGAAGCTCGCGCCCGACTGCATGCGGCGCGCGAAGCGCTCGCCGCGCGCGCTGTCGCGCGTCCATACGCTGCCGCCGAGGCCGTAGCGGTGGTCGTTGGCGACCGCCAGCGCCTGGTCCTCGTCGCGCACGCGGATCACGATCGCCACCGGCCCGAACAGCTCCTCTTCGTAGGCGCGCATGCCGGGCCGCACCCGGTCGAGGATCGATACCTTATAGTAAACGCCGGGCCCCGGCAGCGGCTCGCAGCCGAGCGCCGCGACCGCGCCGGCGGCGATGCTGTCGCGTACCTGGGCGTGCAACTCCGCGCGCAGGTCGGCGCGCGCCATCGGTCCGATCCGGGTTTCCTCGCGACCCGGGTCGCCCTGCTTGAGGGTCGCGGCCTTGCGCTGGAACAGCGCCAGGAACTGCTCGGCGATCGGCTCCACCAGGATGAAGCGCTTGGCGGCGATGCAGCTCTGGCCGCCGTTGAGGTAGCGCGACTGCACACCGACGCTTGCCGCCTGCTCGAGGTCGGCGTCCTCCAGCACCACGAAGGCGTCCGAGCCGCCCAGCTCCAGCACGGTCTTCTTGATCGCCGCACCGGCCGCCGCCGCCACCTTGCGGCCGGCCGGCTCGCTGCCGGTCAGGGTCACGGCCTGGATGCGCGGATCGCCGATCAGCGCCTCGGCCTGCGCGCCTTCGATCAGCAGCGTGCGGAACACGTCGTCGGGGAAGCCGGCGCGCCGGAAGATGTCCTCGATGGCGAGCGCGCACTGCGGGACGTTCGAGGCGTGCTTGAGCAGCGCGGTGTTGCCGGCCATGAGGCCGGGCGCGGCGAAGCGGAACACCTGCCAGAACGGGAAGTTCCACGGCATCACCGCCAGCACGGTACCGAGCGGCAGCCAGGCCACGTAACTGCGGCCGGCGTCGGAGGCGATCGTCTCGTCGGCCAGGAAGCGCGCGCCGTGCCCGGCGTAGTGCTCGCAGGCCCAGGCGCACTTTTCGACTTCGGCGCGCGCCTCCTTCACGGGCTTGCCCATTTCGAGCGTCATGAGCCGCGCATAGTCGGCCTGGCGCTCGCGCAGCACCGCGGCGGCGTGCGACAAGAGACCGGCACGCGCCTCGAAACCGAGCGCCGCCCAGCCGGGCGTGGCGGCGTGCACCGCGGCCAGTATTCGCTCGATTTGACCCTGATCGAAGGGCGTGTATTCCTTCACACGTTCGCCGGTGGCGGGGTTGATGCTCGCGATGGCCATTGGTCGGGTTCCTCGTTCGGTTGCGCGGACGGATGGAACCGCAACCGCCGCGCGCAGACTATAATAGCGGTCATGATGCCGCGTTTGCTCCGATATTTCATCCCGGTGGTTGTCGCCGGCGCGCTCGCCGCACCGGCGCTCGCGGCCGCCGATCTCGAGCAGCAGCGCCGCGATTACCTCGCGGCGCAGGCCGCGCTGCGCGCCGGCGATTTGGCGCGCTTCCGTCAAGTGCGCCCGAAGCTCGACGACTACCTGCTGCGCGGGATGCTCGACTACGAATTCCTCAAGGACCGTGTCGCCGCCACGCCGCCCAAGGTGCTGCGCGAGTTTCTCGCCGAACACGCCGAACTCCCGGCCAGCCAGGCCTTGCGTACCCGCTGGCTGGAACATCTGGCCCGCACCCAGGACTGGGAAAACTTCTTCCGCGAGTATCGCGACGTGCCGGACGATTCGCCGCTCAACTGCACGCGTTTACGCTATCTGCTGAGCGTCAGCACGGACCGGGAAGGCCTGTTGACCGAGGTTGACCGCCTGTGGTCGACCGGCAACCGCCTGCCGGACGCCTGCGAGCCGGTGTTTTCAGTGTGGCGCAAGGCCGGCCACATGACCAACGAGCGGCTGTGGGAACGCATCGGCCTGGCGATCGAGCAGCGCAATCTGAGCCTGGCCGGGCACCTCGGGACCTATCTGGAGGAGCGCGACCGGGCGTGGCTGCAGCGCTGGCTGGCCATGCACCGCAATCCCGCCGCCGGGCTGCGCGACATCCGCTATCCGGTCGAGACGCCGGTGGCGCGCCAGATCGTGCGGCACGGCGTGGTGCGCCTGGCCTTCAACGATCCGGAAGAGGCGATGCGCGTCTGGACGACGCTGCAGGAGAAATACGAATTCTTCGGCGAGGACGAGAGTTACGTGCTGCGCTTCGTCGGGCTGCTCGCCGCCCAGCGCCATCTGCCGCAGGCGGTGGAATGGCTGTCGGCGGTACCGGCCGACGCCAACGACGCCAACCTGCGCCATTGGCGGGTACGCGCGGCGCTGCGCGCCGGCCAGTGGCGCACGGGCCTGCGCTTCCTGTCGGCGCTGACCCAGGAGGAGCAGGGCCAGAGCGAGTGGCGCTACTGGAAGGCGCGCCTGCTCGAGCAGATCGGCGAGGCGCCGGCGGCGCGCGCGCTCTACAACGAGGTGGCGCGCGAGCGCAGCTACTACGGCTTCCTCGCCGCCGACCGGCTCGGCATGGACTATGCCATGCAGCACGTCAGCATCGAGCCGACCCCGGCGGAGGTCGGCACCATGCTGGCGCGTCCCGGCATCCAGGTCGCCCGCGAGCTCTACACCCTCGGCGAGATCATGGACGCGCGCCGCCAGTGGGCCTGGACCACGCGCGCGATGAACAACCGCCAGCTGCAGGTGGCGGCGGTGCTGGCGCGCGAGTGGGGCTGGCACGACCGCGCCATCCTGACGGTCGCCAAGAGCGATCACCTGGACGACCTCGAGCTGCGTTTCCCGATCCTGTACCGCGACATCGTCGAGGCCACCGCCGAGCGCAACAACATCGACCCGAGCTGGGTGTACGGCGTGCTGCGCCAGGAGAGCGCCTTCGTGACCGACGCGCGTTCGCCGGCCGGCGCGCTCGGGCTCATGCAGCTCATGCCGCAGACCGGCCGCCAGGCCGGCAGGCGCATCAAGCTGACGGTGCGCAGCAACAGCGCGATCCTCGACATCGAGAACAATCTGCGTCTCGGCGCGAGTTACCTGCGCACCGTGCTGGACGTCAACCGGGGCAATCAGGTGCTGGCCACCGCCGCCTACAACGCCGGGCCGAACCGCGTGCGCGGCTGGCTGCCCGCGACCGACGGCCTGCCGGCCGATGCCTGGGTGGAGTCCATCCCGTACACCGAGACGCGCAACTACGTCAAGAACGTCCTGGGCTTCACCGCCGTCTACGACTATCGACTCGGCGTCGGCCCGACGCGCCTCGTGGACCGCATGGTCGATATCGCACCGTCGCCCTGAGCAATCCGCCGCCGCGCGTGTTGACTGGGCCGCCCCGCCTGGACACAATCCCAGGCCAGCCCGCGCGCTCGCGCAAATCCGGAGATTGCAGCCATGGCCCTCCAGCGCAACATCGTCATGCTCGGCGGCACCGGCTTTGTCGGCCGGCATATCGCCGAGCGGTTGTCGGCCGCCGGACACCGCGTCAAGATCATCACCCGCCGGCGCGAGCGCCATCGCGACCTGCTGGTGCTCCCGACCGTGACCCTGGTCGAGGGCAGCGTCTACAACGACGTCCTGCTCAATCGCGAGCTCGCCGGCCAGGACGCCGTGATCAACCTCGTCGGCATCCTCAACGAGGCCGGGCGCGACGGTCGCGGGTTCGAGCGCGTGCACGCCGAGCTGCCGGCCAGGGTCGTGCAGGTCTGCCGCAAGCACGGCGTGCGCCGGTTGTTGCACATGAGCGCGCTCAACGCGGCGCCGACCGCGCCGAGTCACTATCTGCGCAGCAAGGCGCGTGGCGAGGCGCTGGTGATGGAGGCCGAGAGCCCGGCGCTGCATGTGACGGCGTTCCGGCCCTCGGTGATCTTCGGTCCCGGCGACAGCTTCACCAACCGCTTCGCCAGGCTGCTGCGTCTCACGCCGCTGGCGTTCCCGCTTGCCTGCCCGCACTCGCGTTTCCAGCCGCTCTACGTCGAGGACGTGGCGCGCGCCTTCGTGACCGCGCTCGACATGAGCGCCAGCCACGGCCGGAGTTACGATCTGTGCGGCCCCAAGGTCTATACGCTCGAGGAGCTGGTCCGGTATCTCGCGGCGCTGATCGGCACGCGGCGCTGGATCGTGCCGCTCGGCGACCGGCTGTCGCGGCTGCAGGCCGCGGTGCTGCAGTTCGCGCCGGGCAAGCCCTTCACGCTCGACAACTACCGTTCCTTGAGCGTCGCCAGCGTCTGCCGCGGGGAGCCCCCGGCCGAGCTCGGCATCCGGCCGCGGCCGCTCGAGGATATCGTTCCGACCTATCTCGGCCCGCGTGCGGAGCGCAATCCCGACGACTACCGCCGTACCGCGCTGCGCTAGGGACGCTCCCTGGGCCGGGTTGGACGGGTTCTAAGCCGGGTTCCGTAAGCCGCACAAGTCCGCTCGCCCGCGATGGCTGGCGGATTTCCCCGGATCAACGGTCGCCCCCAACCCCGCCGACCGGCTTTTTCTCGCCAATACTGAATGTTACCGATTCCGGCAGGGATCCGCCGGGGGGCGTGGGTGTGAACCAGCCGCGCGACACGACAGCAGGGATCATTCGAAGGAGCCAAGCATGAATCTGTTCGTGGGTAATTTGTCGTCCGCGGTGCAGCCGGCCGACCTGCAGCACATGTTCGCAGGCATGGGACAGATACTCTACGCGAAGCTCGCCGCGGCCGACGCCGCGGGCGAGGCCGGCTATGCCTACGTCTACGTGCCGAACGACGAGCAGGCGCGCAGCGCCGTCGCCTCGCTGGACGGCACGGAGCTGAAAGGTGCGCGGCTGCGGGTCAGCCCGTTGAGCGAACGCCCGGGCGTGATCGGTGGCGCCAGGCGCTGAAGAATCAGGTTGTGGTGCAGGACCCACTGCCCGCGCAAGCGGGCAGTGGCGTTTTTGGGGTCGCGCCTCACGGCCCGGGCAGGGTGTTGGCCTGATGGATCAGGAGTTCGTCGTGGCGGCGCCGGCGACGCGGCCGATCAGCGACCGGAGCGCGACGCGACGCCGCTCGCCGGAGAGGCGGCCGATGCGCAGCGCATCGCGATAGAAGGCCTTGAGATCGCCGGCGTGCTCTTCCAGCAGCGCCTGGAAGGCCGGCAGGTACTGGTGGTAGATGCCGACCGACGCCAGGTGGGCGTTGTTGAGCGGACGGCCGAACCACTGGTCGTAACCGTCGTAGCCGCCCCATTCCTCGCGCAGCAGCGCGTACTCCTCGCGCAGGCCCGCGAAGATCTGCTGCTTCCCGGCGCGTTGTTCGCCGGCGCCGCGCGCCGAGGCGTACAGCGCTTCCAGCCGCGCGCGGGCACGCCCCAACAGCTCGACGAATTGTTCGTGACGCTGCTTGCCGGCGAGATACTCTTCGAGCTGCCGCGCCATGTCGAGGGTTTCGCACTCCGGGCAGGCGTAGCGGTCCGGATCGCGGCTCAGCCAGCGGCGCGCGCCCTCCAGCTCGACGGCCATGGCGAAGGACTCGTTGAAGGCGGTGTCGTCGCGCACGTAGAGGCGCTGGTGGGCGAGCTCGTGGAAGATCAAGCCGGCGATGCTCGCCTCGGAGCGCCGCAGCACGCTGTTGAACACCGGGTCGCGGAACCAGCCGAGCGTCGAATAGGCGTTGACGCCGGCCACGTAGACGTCGTAGCCCTCGCGCGCGAGCGCGGCGGCGTACTCCTCCGCGCTGGCCTGGTCGAAGTATCCGCGGTAGGTCACGCAGCCGGCCACCGGAAAGCACCATTGCTTGGGCTTGAGCGACAGCTCCGGCGTGGCGTAGACGTTCCACACGACATAAGGGCGGCCGAGGTCGGCATAGTGGGTGTAGCTGCCGTTGTCGGGAAGGTGCAGCTCGTCGATGGCGAAGCTGCGGATGCGCTGGATGGCGGCGAGCCGCGCCCGGATCTCGGCCGGGGTCGCGGGATCGTGCAGCACGCGCTCGATCGGCTGGGCGCGCGACAGGACCCGCATCTGGCCGCCGACGCTCTGGGCGTAGTAGCCCAGCGTGGCGCAGCCGCCGACGATGAGGGTCGACAGGCCGAGCAGGGTGAGCACGGCCGGAACGACCAGTTGGTTCGCGCGTAGCGTCATATTGGTTCAAGCACCCCTACTCAGTAGTATAGACACATGAAGACCTACCTGGTGGGCGGCGCGGTGCGCGACAAACTGCTCGGAATTCCGGTCCAGGACCGGGATTACGTGGTGGTGGGCGCGACGCCGGAGGACATGACGGCGCGCGGCTTCAAGCCGGTCGGCGCGGATTTCCCGGTGTTCCTGCATCCCGAGACCAAGGAGGAGTACGCGCTTGCCCGCACCGAGCGCAAGTCCGGGCGCGGCTACAAGGGCTTCACGGTCTACGCCACCCCCGACGTGACGCTCGAGGACGACCTCAGGCGCCGCGACCTCACCATCAACGCCATGGCCGAGGACGAGAGTGGCCGGCTCATCGACCCGTTCGGCGGCGCCGAGGACCTGCGCAACGGCCTGCTGCGCCACGTGTCGCCGGCCTTCGCCGAGGACCCGGTGCGCATCCTGCGGGTCGCGCGTTTCGCCGCGCGCTATGCCAAGTGGGGCTTCCGGGTCGCACACGGCACCCGGGCGCTGATGCAGCGCATGGTCGAGAACGGCGAGGTCGATGCGCTGGTTCCGGAACGGGTCTGGGCGGAGCTGGAGCGCGCGCTCGGCGAGGACCGCCCGTCGGTGTTCTTCAAGGTGCTGCGCGGCTGCGGCGCGCTGGCGCGGCTGTTCCCGGAGATCGACGCCCTGTACGGCGTGCCGCAGCCGGAGAACCATCATCCGGAGATGGACACCGGCGTGCACGCCATGATGGTGCTGGAGGCGGCGGCGCGGCTCACGTCCGACACGCGCGTGCGTTTCGCCGCGCTGGTGCACGACCTCGGCAAGGGCCGCACGCCCGAATCGGAGTGGCCGCGCCATATCGGCCACGAGGAGCAGGGCGTGGTGCTGGTGCAGGACCTGTGCCGGCGCCTGCGCGTGCCGAACGACTACCGCGATCTCGGCGTGCTCACGGCGCGCTTCCATGCGCACTGCCACCGCGCCGCCGAATTGAAGCCTACGACCCTGCTCGAGCTGCTCGAGGCGCTCGATGCCTTCCGCCGGCCGGAACGCGTCGGGCAGTTCCTGCTGGCCTGCGAGGCCGACGCGCGCGGTCGCAGCGGCCATGCCGATGCGGCCTATCCGCAGGCCGGGATCGTGCGGCGCGCGTTCGCGGCCGCCGCCGCGGTCGATCCCAAGCTCATCGCCGCCACCGGCGTGAGCGGCCCGGAGATCGGCGCGCGCCTGCGCGCGCAGCGCATCGCCGCGATCCGCGCCGCCGCGGGCGACGCTGGCGATTAGCCACGGGGGTCACGGGGAAGTGAAGATGTACCGGGCACACGCGGCAAACGCCGTGCGCGGGTTTTGCCGGACATTGATTTTCCCCGTGCTCCCCGTGACCCCCGTGGCCAATTCAGTTCAACCGGTTTGGGAGACGGCGATTAGCGCGCCGAGCGGCTCCAGCGCCAGGCGAGCCAGGCGGCGCAGGCCAGCATCCCCAGCCACCCGATCTGGCGGACCGCGGCCGCCAGCGACGTATCGGCGTGCAAGGCGCCCCAGCGGCCGAGGATATTCGTCCAGTCGTGCTCGCCGCCGCCGACCAGCGGCAGCAGCTGGGCGCGCGCATCGGCCATGTAACGCGCGATGTTCAGGAAATTCTCGAACAACCACACGCCGGCGGCCGCGGCGCCGATCGGCGCGCGCCGCGACCAGAAGGTCAGCAGCGCGACGACCGGGAAGACCAGCTGGCCGAGCGTGCCGCCGTACAGCGCGGCGGTGGGTCCGAGCACGCGGAAGAACAGGTGGCCGGCCTCGTGGAAGGCGAGGTTGGCGTGGTCGAGCAGCGGCACGAAGCCGTCGTCGTTGGTCTTGATCACATAGAAGAGCGTCAGCAGTCCCATGCCGAAGACGCCCGCGGCCGCCCCCGACACGTCGGCCCAGGGCCGGGCGCGGATTTCGCGCCAGTATTCGATGATCTGCATGATCATTGCGGCTGTCTCCGGCCGGTTCGTGCGTGCCAGTTCCAATGGTAGCCGCGGCGCGCGCGGCGGCTCACAACCGGTGGCGCCGATCCTGCAGGGTGAAGCCGGCCAGCGGCGCCGCGACATTGCGCCCGAGCGCCATGACCTTGAACAGCTCCCCCATCTCGTGCGGCAGCGTCAGTTTCTTGATCTCCTGCGCGCGCCGGATGCGCTCGCGCTCGTCGCCGGCCGCGGCATAGTCGGTGATGCCGCAGGCCAGCAGGAAGGCCGATTGCGAGGCGTAGCCGAGCACGTCGAGCCCGGCCGCGTCGGCGGCCTCGGCGACTGCGCTGAAATCGACATGCGCGGTGATGTCCTGCAGGCCGACGCGGATCAGCGGATCGGCGTGCACACGATGCCGATAATGGCACAGCAGCGTGCCGCCACGCCGCTCCGGGTGGAAGTACTCGCCGCGCGGGAAACCGTAATCGATGAGCAGCAACGCGCCCGCGGCGAGGCGCTCGGCGATGCTCGCCACCCAGGCCTCGGCACGGCGATGGACCTCGATCCGGTAGCCGTCCGGCAGCGCCAGGGGCGCGAGCCGCTCGGCATAGTGGCGCGCCAGCGCCGCGCCGGCCGCACGCTCGCGCCACACGAAACGCGTGCCCTCGCCTGCCACGCACAGCTCGCGCGGCTCGCCGCCGGCCAGCCGCAGCAGGTCCACCGGCAGCGCATCGAGCAGCTCGTTGGCGATCACCACGCCGCGGAATCCCGGCTCCGGCAGCCGCTCGATCCATTCGATGCGCGCGTGCAGGTCCGGCAGCTGCGCGCGGATCGATGCCTCCTGCCGCGCGCGCAGCGCGCCGCTCAGCTCGAGGATGCGATAGCGGCGCGGCAGGCAGTCGAGCGCGGCGAGCACACGCAGCAGATCGATCGCCAGGCGGCCGTTGCCGGCGCCGACCTCCAGCAGCTCGCCGTCGCCGAGCTGCGCGAACAGCTCGCGGATCTGGCGCGCCAGGCAGTGGGCGAGCCCGGCGCCGAGCTCGGGCGCGGTGACGAAATCGCCGCCGGCGCCGAACTTCCGGCGGTCGGAAGTGTAGTAGCCGAGCGCGGGCGCGTACAGCGCGAGCTCCATGAAGCGCGCGAACGGGATCGCCCCGCCGGCGTGCGCGATGTCGGCGCGTATCGCGGCGGCGAGTCGCGCGCTGTGGTCCAGCTCCTCGGCCGACGGTTCCGGGAGCGACTCGGACGGCGGCGGAGAGGGTTCGATGGGGCGCGACATGCGGGAGTTGGCCTCGACGGCGCTTGCGGGTATCGTGGTGCCGGATCGGACGGGCGGCCGGCGGCGGTCGCGCCGCCCGGCACCGGGTTCCGTTCATAACGAAGAGGGTACTATGCAACAAGCCTCCCTGAGCGGCAAGGTCGCGCTCATTACCGGCGGCGCGCGGCGCGTCGGGGCGGCGGTATGCCGCGCGCTGCACGCCGAGGGCATGAACCTCGTCATCCACTATCGATCATCGAAGGCCGACGCCCACGCGCTGCAGAACGAGCTGCAGGCGGCGCGCGCCGATTCGGTGCTGCTGGTGCAGGGCGATCTGCTCAACATCGCCAAGGTCGAGAACCTGGTGCAGGAGACCGTCAACGCCCATCGGCGCCTGGACGTGCTGATCAACAACGCCTCGAGCTTCTACCCGACGCCGGTCGGCGAGGCCACCGAGAAGCAGTGGGACGATCTCGTCGGCACCAACTTCAAGGCGCCGTTCTTCCTGGCGCAGGCGGCCGCGCCGTTCCTGAAAAAGACCGGCGGTTGCATCGTCAACATGGTCGACATCCACGCCGACCGGCCGCTCAAGCAGTATCCGATCTATTCCGCCGCCAAGGCCGGGCTGGTGATGCTGACCAAGGCGCTGGCGCGCGAGCTGGCGCCGGAGGTGCGCGTGAACGCCATCGCGCCCGGCACCATCCTGTGGCCGGAGCAGGACATGGACGAGCTCACCCAGCAGCGCATCCTTTCCAAGGTGCCGCAGAAGCGCTCCGGCGATCCGCAGGACATCGCGCGCACCCTGTTGTTCCTGGTGCGCGACGCGGGCTACATCAACGGTCAGGTGATCGCCGTGGATGGCGGCCGCTCGGTGGTGGCCTGAAGCACCGCCGCCGCTCAGTCGATCTGAAAGCCCGCCACGCGCAACCCGGAATCGTCCACCGCGCTCGCGCGCGCGAGCGCGGCATAGGTCAGGCCGGACACCGGATGGCGCTCGCCGGGCGCGATCTCCGCCAGCGGACGCAGCACGAAGGGATAGGCGAGGATGTCGGGGTGCGGCAGCGGCGAGCGCGCATCGCACCGGACGATATCGCCGTAGAGCAGCAGGTCGAGATCCAGGGTGCGCGGCCCGTAGCGCTCGCCGTCGCGGCGGCGGCCGTTGGCGGTTTCGATGCAGGCGAGCTCGCCCGCCACCGCGTCCGCGCCATCGTCGGTGTCGAACCCCACCACCAGGTTGTAGAAGCTCTCGCCGTCGAAGCCGACCGGCGCGGATTCGTAGACCCGCGACACGGCGAGCGGCCCGTAGCGCGCGGCGAGCGCCCGCACGGCCGCGCGAACGTGCCGGGCCTTGTCGATGTTGCTGCCGATGCTGACGTAACAACGGGCCATGGGCGGGAACCGGCGCGGCGCGCTCAGTCGCGCTGCCCGCGCTCGACGACGATGCCGACGTCGCTGGCGCCGCGGATCGCCCCTTTCTTGTTGACCCGCACCCGCACCCAGGGAATGCCGAACTCCTCGAGGACCAGCGCGGCGACGCGCTCGGCGAGCGTCTCGACCAGCTGGAAGCGCGACGCCTCGACGAAGGCGATCACGCGCTTGGCCACCGCCTTGTAGTTGAGCGTGTCCTCGATGCGGTCGCTGGCGGCGGCGCGCCGCACGTCGACCGCCATGTCGAGGTCGATGGTGATCGTCTGGGTGGTGTGCCGTTCCCATTCCCAGATGCCGATGATGGTGTCGACCTTGAGGTCGTGGAGGTAAACGATGTCCATGGAACGAAAGGTACAAGAAAAAAGAGAAAAGAGGAAAGTGAAAAGAGTCAAACCCCGGGCCCTGGCTTGGGCGAACGTGTTCACCACGGTACCGCATACCTCTTTTCTCTTTCCTCTTTTTTCTTTTCTCTGCCCAATGTATCTTTGCGCGCCATGACCGCCCTCCTGCTGCCGCTGTTCGCCTACCTGCTCGGCTCCGTGTCCTCGGCGATCGTGGTCACGCGTCTGCTGGGGCTCAAGGACCCGCGCCAGGTCGGCTCCGGCAACCCCGGCGCCACCAATGTGTTGCGCTACGGCGGCAGGACGGCGGCGGTCCTGACGCTGGCCGGCGACATCCTCAAGGGTGCGGCGGCGGTCGGCATCGCGCGTGCGCTCAGCGCCGACGATACGGTGATCGCATTGTCGCTGGCGGCGGTGTTCCTCGGCCACCTGTATCCGGTATTCCACGGCTTCCAGGGCGGCAAGGGCGTGGCGACCGCCTTCGGCGGCCTGGCGGCGCTCCACCCCGGGATGGGTCCGGCGCTGGTCGCGACCTGGCTCGTGATGGCGCTCGGCTTTCGCTATTCTTCGTTGTCGGCGATCACCGCGGCGGCGCTCACGCCGGTCTACGTCGCCTGGCTGGTGCCCGGCGCGCGCTATGAGTACGTGATCGCCGCCAGCATCATGACCGTGCTGTTGCTGTGGCGGCACCGCGGCAACATCCGCAAGCTGCTGGCCGGTACGGAACCGAAGATCGGCCGCTGAGTCAGGGCGCGCGCAGCGTGCTCATCTCCCAGCGCGGCCGCACGGCGAATCCCAGCGGCTCGGCGGCGCGCTCGCGCAGTCTGAGCCAACCCGCGTAGGCGATCATCGCGCCATTGTCGGTGCAGAACTCCGGGCGCGGGTAATACACCCGCGCGCCGCGCGCCGTGGCGCGCTCCGCGAGCCGCTCGCGCAGCAGGCGGTTGGCGCCGACGCCGCCGGCCACGACCAGCTGGCGGTGGCCGGTCTGCGTGAGGGCGCGTTCGCACTTGACGGCCAGGGTGTCGACCGCCGCCTCCTGGAAGGCGTGGGCGATGTCGGCGACGGTCTGCGCATCCAGGGCCTGCTTTTGGGCGGCGGTCAGCACCGCGGTCTTGAGGCCGGAGAAGGAGAAGTCGAGCCCCGGCCGGTCGGTCATCGGCCGCGGAAAACGGAAGCGCCCCGGTCGGCCCCGGGCGGCAGCCGCCGCCACCGCCGGGCCGCCCGGCTGGCGGAGCCCCAGCAGCTTGGCGGTCTTGTCAAAGGCCTCGCCGACCGCGTCGTCCACCGACTCGCCGAGCGGCCGGTAGTCGCCCAGCCCCCGGATGTCGGCCAGCAGGGTATGGCCGCCGGACACCAGCAGGGCCAGGAACGGGAATTCGGGCGGGTCCGGCTCCAGCATCGGGGCCAGCAAATGCCCTTCCATATGATGAATTCCGACTGCCGGCACCCCCCAGGCAAAGGCCAGGCTGCGCCCGACCGCGGCCCCCACCAGCAGCGCACCCGCGAGGCCCGGACCGGCCGTATAGGCGACCCCGGTGATGTCCGTCGGGCGGCAGCCGGCCTCGGCCAGCACCGCCTGGATCAGGGGCAGGAGCTTGCGGATATGGTCGCGCGACGCCAGCTCCGGGACCACCCCGCCATAGGCCGCGTGCAGCGCGGTCTGGGAATGGAGTTGGTGCGCCAGGAGGCCGCGCGCGCCGTCGTAAACGGCCACGCCGGTGTCGTCGCAGGAGGTTTCAATGCCGAGCACGCGCATAAGGGGGTGGGATCGCCAGTGACTTGGCGTGTACAAACGCCCGCGAAGTCGCTAATATTACCCGTTTACGATCCTGCTGTTTGGGCCAGATTTCAGCATCTTACCCGAGGTGAGACGGAATGCCGACTGTACGCGTCAAAGAACACGAGCCGTTCGAGGTTGCCCTGCGCCGCTTCCGGCGCTCTTGCGAGAAGGCCGGCGTATTCGCCGAGATTCGCCGCCGCGAGTTCTACGAGAAGCCGACCACGGTGCGCAAGCGCAAGGCCGCCGCCGCCCGCAAGCGCGAGCTCAAGAAGATCGCCCGCCAGACCGCGCGCGTCACGCGCCAGTACTGACACATTCCCTCTCCCGCCGCCGCGAACCCCCGTTACTTGCCCGCCGTGAGTCTCAAGGAGCGCATCAAAGAGGACATGAAGGCCGCGATGCGCGCCAAGGATTCGGTGCGGCTGGAGTCGATCCGCATGCTGCTGGCGGCGATCCAGCGCCGCGAGGTCGACGAGCGTATCGCGCTCGACGACGCCCAGACGCTGGCGGTGATCGAGAAGCTCGTCAAGCAGGGCACCGAGGCCGCCGCGCAGTTCACCCAGGGCGGCCGCGCCGATCTGGCGGACAAGGAGAACGCGACCATCGCCCTGTATCGCGGCTACCTGCCGGAGCCGCTGTCCGAGGCCGAGATCGACCGGCTCATCGCCGCCGCCGTCGCCGAGTCCGGCGCCGCCTCCATCAAGGATATGGGCAAGGTGGTTGGCCTGCTCAAGGCCAGGGTGCAGGGCCGCGCCGACATGGCCCAGGTCAGCGCCAAGGTCAAGGCCGCCCTCGCCGCCAAGGCCTGAGTTTAGGACCCGCTAAAGTCCAATTTAGCCACGGGGAGCACGGGGGTCACGGGGAAGAGCGATTGATCGTTTCCCGACAGGCCGCGGCGCTGCGGGGCCCCGAAGGGTTTTCCAGCCATGCATTTCCCCGTGCTCCCCGTGGCTAAGCGGCCTTTCCCAAACGCGCCGCTTCGCCCGAATCGGACGCCTGCTAGAATGTCTCGATGGCGGGCAAGATCCCCACGGCCTTCATCGACGACCTGCTGAACCGGGTCGATATCGTCGATGTTATCGACGCGCGCGTGCCGCTGCGCAAGGCCGGCAAAGACCACAAGGCCTGTTGCCCGTTCCACGAGGAGAAGACCCCCTCGTTCACCGTGAGTCAGGACAAGCAGTTCTACCACTGCTTCGGTTGCGGCGCCCACGGCAGCGCCATCGGCTTCCTCATGGAGTACGAGCACCTGAGTTTTCCGGAAGCGGTCGAGGAGTTGGCCGCCGCGGCCGGCCTCAAAGTGCCGCACGCGGGCCGCGATGACAGCGCGGGCCGCTCCGCGGGTGACGATACCGCCGCGCTCACCGCAGTGCTGGAGCAGGCGGATCGCTACTACCGCCGCCAACTGCGCGAGCATCCGGCAGCCGCCGAGGCCGTGGACTATCTCAAGGGCCGCGGCGTGAGCGGCGCGATCGCCGCCGAATTCGGCCTCGGTTTCGCCCCCGACGGCTGGGACAATCTGCTGCGCGCGGTCGGCATCGACGCCGACTCGCAGCAGGCCTTGGTGCGCGCCGGGCTCGCGATCAAAAAGGACCAGGGCGGTCTGTACGATCGCTTCCGCCACCGGGTGATGTTCCCGATCCACGATTACCGCGGGCGTATCCTCGGTTTCGGTGGCCGGGTATTGGGCCACGGCGAGCCGAAGTACCTGAACTCCCCGGAGACGCCGCTGTTCCACAAGGGTCGCGAGCTCTACGGCCTGTTTCAGGCGCGCCAAGCGGTTCGCGATGCCAACCGGGTGGTGGTCGTCGAGGGCTATATGGACGTGGTGGCCCTCGCCCAGTTCGGCATCCGCTATGCGGTGGCCACGCTCGGCACCGCCACCACCCGCGACCACCTGGACCGCTTGTTCCGTTTCGCGCCCGAGGTGGTGTTCTGCTTCGACGGCGACCGCGCCGGCCGCGAGGCCGCCTGGCGTGCCCTGGAGACGGCCTTGTCGACGCTCCACGACGGGCGCCAGGTGAGCTTCCTGTTCCTGCCGGAGGGCGAGGATCCCGACACCCTGGTGCGCAAGGAGGGGGAGGCGGGTTTCCGCGAGCGGCTTGCCGGCGCGCTGCCGCTGCCGGACTACTTCTTCCAGCACCTGAGCGCCCAGGTCGACCTTGGACGGCTCGACGGACGGGCACGCCTGGCCGAACTCGCGCGCCCGCTTTTGTCTAAGCTTCCCATAGGGGTATTACGCCAGCTGATGTTGGCCCGCCTCGCGGAGCTGACCCGGCTGGGGAAGGGCGATTTGAACCGATTGATCGATCTCCCGGCCTCCCAGGCCGCTCCCAGGCGGACAATGGTGCCGCGGGCGCCACAGAAGGGCGTCCCGTCCCTGGTGCGGGCGGCAGTGGCCCTGCTCCTCAGGCATCCGGAGCTTGGGCGCTATATTGATGATCCGGAAGGATTTTTTGAGCTGGACCGCCCGGGCATACCGTTGTGGGTGGAATTAAGCCGGCTGCTCAAACGTCACCCCAGTCTGCGGACTGGTTCCGTTATAGAGCACTTTAGAGATAGTGAGTACCAACAACAGATTGCCAAGCTGGCTGCCTGGGATCATCCGGTGCTGCATCAGGACGTCGAGAGCGAGTTTCAGGACCTGCTGAGCCGGTTGCGCCAGGAAGTGAACAAACAGCGCACAGAACGACTCTACAATAAGGAACATGAGGTCGGCCTGGATGCGGCGGAAAAGGCCGAACTCCGCCGGCTGCTGGAAGAACGGCGCGAGTTGGGGCGACCTCGCTCGAGGCCTTGAAATGCTTGGGATAAGCCCCGATTTCGTATAAACTTACTAGTTACGTCTGATTTCAACCAAACCATCGGTCACGCGCGCAATGGATCAAGAGACTCAACGTCTGCAGCTCAAGAAACTTATCATCCAGGGGAAGGAGCAGGGATTTCTGACCTACCGGGACATCAATGACCATCTCCCGGAAGGGGTGCACGACACCGACCAGATCGAAGCCGTCATCAACATGATCAACGACATGGGGATCGACGTCTACGACCAGGCGCCGGACCCCGACACCCTGTTGATGAAGACCGAGAGCGCCGGCAACGAAGACGACGACGAAGTCGCCGAAGAGGCCGAGCAGGTGCTGGTCTCGGCGGTCGAGAACGAGTTCGGCCGCACCACCGACCCGGTGCGCATGTACATGCGCGAGATGGGTACGGTCGAGCTTTTGACCCGCGAGGGCGAGATCGACCTCGCCAAGCGCATCGAGGACGGCATCCGCCAGAGCACCGAGGCGATCGCCGCCTGCCCGGCGACGATTACCGAAGTCCTGCGCATGATGGACATGGTCGAGGCCGACCAGATGCGGCTGACCGACTTGGTGGTCGACTTCGTCGACCCCAACGCCGTCGACGCGCCCCTGCCCGACATGCTGGGTGAGGAGTCGGCGCGCGCGCGCGCGGCCAACGACGAGGACGAGGACGAGGACAGCGACTCCGGCAGCGGCGGCAGCAGCGACGACGAGGGCGGCCCCGACCGGGAGGAGGCGCTGGCGCGCTTCGCCCGCATCCGCAAGCTGCACGCCAGCCTGACCAAGGCGCTGGCCAAGAAGGGCTTCGGCTCGCCGGAGGCGGCCCGCATCCAGGCCAAGCTGGCGGCCGAGTTCCTGCAGATCAAGTTCGTGTCCAAGCAGATCAACCGCCTGGTCGAACAGGTGCGCTCGCTGGTGGACCAGGCGCGCGAGCAGGAAAAGGTCATCATGGACATCTGCGTGACCAAGGCCCGCCTGCCGCGCAAGAGCTTCCTCAAGACCTTCCCCGGCAACGAGGCGAATCCGCGCTGGATCAAGAAGATCATCCGCGCCGGCGAGGCGAATGTCGACATCATCGAGCGCAACCTCGACACCATCAGCGCCGCCCAGCAGCGGCTCGCGCAGCTGCAGGAGCGCGTCGGCATGCCGATCGCCGAGCTCAAGGAGCTCAACCGCCGCATGTCGATCGGCGAGGCCAAGGCGCGCCGCGCCAAGAAGGAGATGGTCGAGGCCAACCTGCGACTGGTGATCTCGATCGCCAAGAAGTACACCAACCGCGGCCTGCAGTTCCTCGACCTGATCCAGGAAGGCAACATCGGCCTGATGAAGGCGGTGGACAAGTTCGAATACCGCCGCGGCTACAAGTTCTCGACCTATGCCACGTGGTGGATCCGCCAGGCCATCACGCGTTCGATCGCCGACCAGGCGCGCACCATCCGCATCCCGGTGCACATGATCGAGACCATCAACAAGCTGAACCGCATCAGCCGCCAGATGCTCCAGGAGATGGGCCGCGAGGCCACCCCCGAGGAGCTGGCCGAGCGCATGGAAATGCCCGAGGACAAGATCCGCAAGGTGCTCAAGATTGCCAAGGAGCCGATCTCCATGGAGACCCCGATCGGCGACGACGAGGACTCGCATCTCGGCGATTTCGTCGAGGACACCAGCATCACGGCGCCGACCGACGCCGCGACCCTGGCCGGCCTCAAGAACGCCACCACCGAGATCCTGGCGACCCTGACCCCGCGCGAGGCCAAGGTCCTGCGCATGCGCTTCGGCATCGAGATGAACACCGACCACACCCTGGAGGAGGTCGGCAAGCAGTTCGACGTGACCCGCGAGCGCATCCGCCAGATCGAGGCCAAGGCGCTGCGCAAATTGCGTCACCCGACGCGCTCGGACCACCTGCGCAGCTTTTTGGATTAGAATCGGCCTGCGCGGGCCTGTAGCTCAGTTGGTTAGAGCAGGGGACTCATAATCCCTTGGTCCTAGGTTCGAGTCCTAGCGGGCCCACCAATTGAATCAAGGGGTTACCTTGCGGTAACCCCTTTTTTTGTCAATTTCTGCCCGCCCGGGGCCGGCTGCGGCCCGCCGCCCCGTGTCCATCCCCTCCCTGGCATGTTTCTTGAAGATATTTCCAGGTACTTAGTGCGGGTGCCCATAAGAAATGCCGCAGACCGTCCTTATCCTGGATGACGAATCCGACAACATCTTTCTCATGGAAGAGACCTTGCGTCGCAAGCTGCGCGACGTCGTGAGCGTCAGTTTCACCTCGCCGCGCGCCGCCCTGGCCTGGTGCGACAAGAACGAGCCGGATCTGTGTCTCATCGATTACAAGATGCCCGACATGAGCGGCATCGAGTTCATGGTACGCGCCCGCCAGAACCCCAGGTTCCACGGCGTTCCGGTGGTCATGATCACCGGGGTCACGCCGGCCGACGTCCGGCAGGTGGCGCTGGCCTCCGGGGCGACCGAGTTCCTCAGTAAGCCGATCAATCCGCCCGACCTGGTGGCGCGGGTCATGAATCTGCTGCGCCTGCGCACCACCCTGCGCAACCAGCGCCGCAACGTGACCAGCTTCGACCAGGACGTGGTCGCCGGCGTCGCGACCGCCGAGCAGGAGAAGATCATTCAGCGCCTGTGCCGCTTCAGTGAAGTGCGCGACGAGGAGACCGGCAATCACATGCGCCGCATGGCCTTCATCTCGCAGCTCATCGCCCGCGAGCTCGGTTACGGCGAGGGGTTCTGCGACATGATCCTGCTGGCTGCGCCGATGCACGACATCGGCAAGGTCGGCATTCCCGACCGCATCCTGCTCAAACCCGGTCGACTCGATGCCGTCGAATGGGAGATCATGAAGACACATGCCACGATCGGGTACGAAGTGCTGAAGGACAGCGAGTCCGAGCTGCTGCGCATGGGTGCCGACATCGCCCACTCGCATCACGAGCACTTCGACGGCAGCGGCTATCCCAACCGCCGGGCCGGCGAGGACATTCCGATCGTCGGCCGCATCGTCGCGGTCGCCGACGTGTTCGACGCCCTGGTCAACAAGCGCCACTACAAAGAGGCCTGGGCCGCCGGCGACGCCTTTGCATTGCTGCGCCGCGAGAAGGGTGCGCACTTCGATCCCGAATGCGTCGACGCCATGCTGAAACGCATCGACGAGATCATGGATATCCAGACCACCTACGCCGAGGGTGTCGAGGTCAGGGACGACGCCGTCTTCTGCGCCCTCGGCCGCCGCCCCCACGCCGCCGGGCGTTGAGCCGTTCCACGCGCATTACAACGTTTTATGGGCCGGCGCTCAACGCTCCGGCTCGGCGGGCGCCGCCATGCTGCGATAAGAATAGGTGTACCAGAGATACGCCAGGCGCTCGCGCAGCGCCAGGCTGGTCATGGCGAGCCCGTTGGCGGTCGGCAGGTAACCGAGCGCGCTGCGCTCCTTGCGGCCCAGCGTGCTGAAGCCGGTCGGCGCCGGGGTGACGCCGATCCCGTAGAGCTCGAAGGACCAGGCGGCGCGGCGCATGTGCCAGGCGTGGGTCACCACATGAACGTGGCGGATGCCGGCGGTCGTCAGGATATCGCGGCTGAAGCGCGCGTTCTCGATGGTGCTGTTGGACTTCGCCTCCAGCCATTTGACCTCGACGCGGAAGTCCTCGCGCAGCGCCGTTTGCATGAGCTCGGCCTCGGCGATCTCCTCGCGGAACGGCGCGCCGCCGCTTACCAGGATCGGCAGGCCGGTCCGGCGGTGCAGATGCGCCGCGTAACGCAGCCGCTCGAGCGTCAGTGGATCGACCGTGTCGGCGCGGTATTCGGGTGCGCCGGTGCGGCGGCCCGCGCCGAGCACCACGATTGCCTGCGGTGCGCTGCCGGCGGCGGCCGGTTCCTCGTCGCCGGCAGCCGCGGCGTAGTCCTGGAGCCCGCCGAGCATCTGGTGGCCGGTCATGGGCAGGCTGAAGATCACCAGCAGCCCGGTGGTGAGGGTGAACAGCAGCGCGCCGAGCCACGGCCGGGCAACGTAGGCCAGCAGGCTGACTACCGCGCACAGCACGATCAGGCCCGGCGGCGACAGGGTGAGGCCGATGATCTGGGGCCACAGCTCCATGGTCAGCCTCCGCGGGCCTGCTGTTCGGCGTGATACGAGGAGCGCACCAGCGGGCCGCTCGCGACGTTGCGAAAGCCGAGACCGGCGCCGATCGCGGCAAAGGCGTCGAACTGTTCGGGGGTGACGTAGCGCTGCACCGGCAGATGGTGGTCGCGGCTCGGCTGCAGGTACTGGCCGATGGTCAGGAGATCGCAGCCGTGCGCGCGCAGGTCGCGCATCACCGCCACGATCTCTTCGTCGCTTTCGCCCAGGCCGACCATGAGCCCGGACTTCGTCGGAACCCTTGGGTGCCGTGCCTTGAACTCGGCGAGCAGTTTCAGCGACCAGCGATAGTCGGCGCCCGGGCGCACCGCCTTGTACAGGCGCGGCACGGTCTCGAGATTGTGATTGAACACATCGGGCGGCGCCTCGCCGAGCAGCGCGAGCGCGCGCTCCATGCGGCCGCGGAAATCAGGCACCAGGATCTCGATGGAAATGCCCGGCACCTGCGCGCGGATCGCGCGGATGCAGTCGGCGAAATGGCCGGCGCCGCCGTCGCGCAGGTCGTCGCGATCGACCGAGGTGACGACCACGAAGCGCAGCGCCATGGCGGCGATGGTGCGCGCGAGATTTCCGGGCTCCTGCGGATCGGGCGGTTGCGGGCGACCGTGGGCCACGTCGCAGAACGGGCAGCGCCGCGTGCACAGGTCGCCGAGGATCATGAAGGTCGCCGTGCCGCCGCCGAAGCACTCGCCGATGTTGGGGCAGGCGGCCTCTTCGCACACCGTGTGCAGCCGGTTTTCGCGCAGGATTGCCTTGAGCCGAGCGACCTCGGGCGTCATGGGCGAACGCGCCCGCAACCAGCGCGGCTTGGGCAGCAATTCGCCGCGTGGCGCGACCTTGATCGGGATGCGCGCGGTCTTGGCCGCGCCCTTGCCCGCGCGCGCGTCGGTCGCCACCGGCTCGATAGCAGGCTGCCTGGTGTTGGGCTTATCGGGGATCATCGGCGCGGACGGGACCGTCATTTGGGCGGGAATTGTACCCCAGATTGTACAACAGATAAGGCAGCAGGCGGTCGGCGGCCGCCGCGGTTCCGGCCGCCACCGCCCGCCCCGGCAGCAGATCGGCCAGCTGGGTGACCGCCAGCTCCGGATAGCCGCAGGGATTGATCCGATCGAAGGGCGCAAGGTCCATGGCCACGTTCAGCGACAGGCCGTGGTAGCAGGCGCCGCCGCGCACCCGCAGGCCGAGCTGGGCGAGCTTGCGTCCGTCCACGTAGACCCCCGGGGCGCCGGGGCGGCGCTCGCCGCGAATGCCCTCGGCCGCCAGCAGGTCCAGCACCGACTGTTCGAGCGCGGCCACCAGCGCCTTGATGCCGAGCCGGCGCCTGCGGAGGTCGATCAGCACATAGGCCACCAGCTGGCCCGGTCCGTGGTAGGTGATGTCGCCGCCGCGATCGGTCCGGATGACCGGGATCGCGGCCGGATTGACGAATTCGCCGTGCTTGGCGTTGAGACCCAGGGTGTAGACCGGCGGGTGCTCGAGCAGCCAGATCTCGTCCGCGGTGCCGGTATCGCGCCGGGCGGTGAACGCCTGCATGTCCCGCCAGGTCTCGACATAGTTGCGCACTCCGAGCCGGCGGACCCGCGGCGTGTCGGCCGGCGCGATGCCGGACGGATCTTCGGTGAGCGGTGGTGAATTCATGGAGAGTCCGCCCCCGGCGGCGCTGTGCGGACTATAGGGCAATCAGCACCTCGGCGCACGCCGTGAGCTCGCGGTAGATGGCGTCGAGCTGGTCGCGGCTGCGGGCCGTGATGGTGAGCGTCACCGAGACGTAGTGGTCATCGCGGCTCGACCTCGCATGGGTCGCGATCAGGTCGGCCTCGGGCGTGTGGCGCGCGACAATCTGCGTGACGCGTGCGGCGAAGTCCGGCCCGGTCCGGCCCATGGCCTTGATGTCGAAGCGGCAGGGGAAGGCCAGCGAACCGCCGGCCGGGTCCGCGCCATGATCACCGCCGCCGGTCATGGCGCTCAATCCACCCGGCCGGCGCGGAAGGCCTGCTTGTATTCCTGGTAGAGCCGCTGCGCGCGCGCGTGCAGCGCGCCCGGCCGGCCGTCGGCCACCGGCTCGCCGTCGATGCGCGTGACCGGCATGATCTCGCGCGTCGAGCTGGTCAGCCACACCTCGTCGGACGACTTGAGCTCGTCGACGGTGATCGGCAATTCGTCGCATTGGATGCCGCCGGCCCGCGCCAGCTCCAGCACCAGATCGCGGGTGATGCCCGGGAGGATGAACGCACCCCTCGGCGGCGTGACCAGCCGGCCGGCGCGCACGACGAATATGTTGCTGGCCGCGCCCTCGGTGACGTAACCGTCGCGGATCAGGATCGCCTCGATCGCGCCGCGCTCCAGCGCCTGCTGGCGCATCAGCACGTTCGGCAGCAGCGCGATGGCCTTGATATCGCAGCGCAGCCAGCGGATGTCGGGCACCGTGACCGCGGTCGCGCCCGCCTGGATCGCGGCCGGATCGGGATAGTGCAGCGGCTGCGCGTAGGCGAACACCGTCGCCGCGGTGTCCGGCGGGAAGGCGTGATCGCGCGGCGCGACGCCGCGCGTGACCTGCAGGTACACCGACTGATCGCCGGCACCGTTCTCGCGCACCAGGCGCTCGAAGATCGCCGACCACTCGGCCGGTGATTTCATGTGGCTGAGCCCGATGCCGGCGAGGCTCTGTTCGAGCCGCTGCAGATGATGCGGCAGGCGGAACAGCCGGCCACCGTAGACCGGAATGACCTCGTAGACGCCGTCGCCGAACAGGAAGCCGCGGTCGAAGGGCGAGATCCGCGCGCGCTCCGCATCGAGGAACTCGCCGTTCAGGTACACCAGCTTGGGAAAAGTTGTCGGCACGTGCTGTCTGCTCGGTGGTTGGCCGCCCGCTCACCG
>Ga0214471_10000770_pt1 | contig 26156 bp, 21 predicted proteins | sample RVTome_5_FD_207665 | JGI IMG/M metagenome (GOLD analysis project Ga0214471, IMG submission 207665) | Soil microbial communities from uranium-contaminated site in the Upper Colorado River Basin, Wyoming, United States - RVT142D155 | ecosystem: Environmental > Terrestrial > Soil > Contaminated >... | reverse complement strand
GGAAAACCCAGCAGCCAAATCGGACCGGAATGCGCGCAGCGGCTTGCAAGGAGTGTCCAGAACACACGATCTCCTTCTGGCCGTATGAGATGCGAACGTTCACTGCTCTTAGTGTAGCAGGAAGCGCTCTGGATAGATACAAGTTCTCATGCTACGGCTGCCTCCTCAGATCCAGGATCAGCTCCTGTACCTGACCGACCAACAGGCGATCCGCTTCTTCAGCGAAAACCGCCTCCGCCCGCTGACTCAAATCGACGACCCGTCGCGCCAGCATGAGGAGTTTCGGTAGCTCTTGGCGCAGCTCCCGTCGCTCACCCACTAGCGCCGAGAAAAGGAGATTATGTTGCAGGCTTAATCGAGGGGTAAGTAAGTGGGAGCCAGTGTACTAAACGCAACTAGTTTTGCGTTTGGTATCACTTTCTGCAACCAGATTAGCGTTTGGTAACATCGCTAGCGCTCCCCTCAAAGCCGCTCAGGTAGTGGGTCGCTCAGGATTTTCCCTGAGGAACTTCTCTACAAGTGGCTGCACCACTTGTTCTTTGGACAACGGAAAGTAGTCGAACAAGATACAGAGCTCACTGACCGCTGTGTGCACCAGATCAACCAACTTAGGTTCAATATTCTTCAGGCGCTCCTTAACCCAAGTTTCGGTCTCGTTCTCCACGCAGACGCGGTCAAATCCTATCCTTCGCATAGGATCTGCGACAGACAAAAGCCGACCTCGAAGGCCAGTATATTGAATCCTGATCACTACTTTCTCTTCGGACTCCGCGTGGAGCGCTCGATACAGCCGGCTGATGCGCAGGAGCGTTTCTGCTGTTCGGACGATCCTGGTATCGACAAAGATCTTCCCTTCGGATCGCTCGTCCTCAAACAACGTCTTAAGGAGATAAAACACCCGGTCTGTCCGAAGCGCCCAGTAGTCAAAGGAAGACCGGTCCATGAGTCCATCAGTCAGGATGGTGGCTCGGATGCCGTCATCATGGGGCTTTGGTGCATACTCCGGTCGGGTCATCACAAGGCCGATCGGCCAGCCAAATGAATGCACCTGGGTCTGTTCCATCGCTCGCCGCAGCTCATCCTGCCGAAACTGCAACGTCTTCTCCGGTACCTGTCCTGCAGCTGTTTTCCATGCATCTTGCTGTGCATTGACAACAGAATCTGGAAGATAGGCGACCACCTCCATCAGGCACTTATCGCGTTGCTGAGTCTTCGCGACCTCAAGCGCGGCTCGGCGTTCCTGTTTCACCCAGCCTTTGAGCTCAGTGTAGTTTTCCGACACTTTGGTCTCTTCCGTATGGGCTTGGCGCGGTGACCTGAGGATGAGATCAAAGTCACTCCCCGTCTTGTTCGCAAATCTCCGGAGATAATCAATCGTGATCTTCTCCCGTCCCTGCTCGATTCCGGAGATAAACTGCTGGCTGCAACCCAGCATCTCTGCGACTTGCCCCTGCGAGAAGTTCAGCGCCTCGCGACACTCGCGCAACTTGCCGGCCAGCTCGTCAATAAACGGATCGGGTTCACGAGGCTGCCGCTGCCGAAGCCTGATACCGGAGCGTTGAAACTCGCGGCTATACCGTTCGTAGGTCACCCGCCAGAACGCCCCTTTCTCCTTGGTCCACTCGTCCTTGTTGACCTCTTGCTGAATAGCGTAAAACCGACGGCAGAATGCGAGCGGCTTGATCAATGAAAACACCTGCTCAGGATCATCAACCCGTGCCAGCAGACGAGCAGCAATCCGAGGAAATTTGGGATTCTGCTCATCGGTCAGGATCTCCAGAATCTTCTCGAACGGCATGCCTAAGTCCCAATACCAGTTCTCACGTTTCATGTGGGCACGTATCGACGGTTCAGACGTTCATACACCTGCTGCTCCATGTGCTGCATGATCTGCTTGGTATCACACCCTGGCGCGACATCAAGCAAGGCAAAGGTGGTTGCTTGACCGGTCATCGTCTGCAACCATCGTGTCAGCCGCTGATAGTCCTGCCTGCTAAAGTGCGCTGGAAACCACTCGTGCAGCGGCGCATAATGGGTCGACAGATACCACAGGTCAAAGAGATCTTTAGCATCCTGCCGGCCGCCGGCAACCATCTGTCCGGTTGAAGACGGTTTGGTGGTCCAGCCGATGGCAGCACGCACTTTTCGCAGATAAATGTCGTCCATCGAAGCGATGCCATCCGGCTCAACCGGCTGCAGTAATGGATCAAAATCTTCGATGACGTCCACCTTCATAAATGCTCCCTTGGCAATGCTGAACTCGTAGGCCGCCACTTTCGCCAGACGAGGCTTGATCCGCTCATCCAGGAGCCGGAACGAGAACCCTGTGGCTCGCTCGATATGCTTGGCCAGCTTTCGGTGCAGGGCTTGGCTCCACCGCTGGGTAAAAAAATCAAGGTCTTCCGAGTACCGATGGCTGTAGCGGATGGCAAGAGCCGTTCCTGCAGAGAGATAGACGGGCAGATCGGCCTTAGCTACAGCCTGCAGCATCTTCTTCTGGGTCTTGACGACAGCTTGACTTGTAGACATGTTATAGCTAGTATACTTGTATATTTACACTTCAGTCAACAAATTTATACGTGTTATAGCTTGTAATATAGCTCTACGTGGGGGATGACAATGAAGGGCAAAGAGAAGCCGCTGAGTGAGACGAACCCGTACTTTCGGGATCCGAAGCTGCGGAAGAAGATGATTCTAATATCCGCGGCCTCGTCGTCAGCGATCGAGGGGATCCGCGTGCCTCAGAAGGTCATCGCCAAGGGCCTTCGTCCAGGCTGGAAACCACGGCGCCCGACCCGCCGCTAGTCCCGCTCCTGCCTGGTATCAAGCCTGAGCCCCCTGCGGCACGCTCACCGCAAGGGGCTCAGGTTCGAGTCAAGAATGGCTCCCCGAATGTGCCAGTATTCGAGCCACCGCGGCTTGGCGCTTCTGCCCTGAAGGCGGCTCAGGCGCTGGGGACGTTTACGCTTTCGATGAAATTGGAGCGGCTTCCCGGCCCAACTCGCGGAGGAAGTCGCCTGGGGTGAGGATCGTCAGCTCTGGAACCCTCTCGATCACGGTCTTGGTCAGAAAATGCCGCCGGTCGAGCGTGATGAGGTAGGCCGCCTTGCTCGCGACCGCCGCAGCCAGCACGGGGACGTCTTTGGGATGGATGAAGTCTTCGTAGGGTTTCCAGGCAGTTTCCGGGGGGGTAGGAACCACACGCAACTTGGCGTGTTTGAGGAACTGGTGGAACGCCTTGAGGTCTTTCGGGGGCCGCTTGTGCCGGAGGTTGCGTTCCGCCTCCCGCAGCACCAGGCGCGAGGCTGTCGCCTCGATGCGGCCCTTCAGAATCAACTGGAGGACGAGCGCCGACCCTCCGGCGGGAGATGCTGAGCCGGCAAAATAGACGTTCGCATCCAGGAAGACCCGAAGCATCAGCCCAGGAGCTTCCGCGCACTCCTGGCCGTCTGGGCGTCAACTTGGTCCTCCTTCAGGAACTCCGCCACCCGCTCATCGGCATACTCCTCGATGAAGGCCTCTTCCTGCCGCTTCTCTTCGAGGGCTTGGTAGGCCCCGACATCCAGCAGCACGATCAGCGGCCGTCCGTTGCGGGTCACGATATAGGGCTCCTTGCGGTAGCGCACCTCGTCCATGACCTCCCCGAAGCGCTGCCGCAACGCCAGTGCGGTGATCTCTTTCTTTGCCATATGCCCTCCTTAGAATCTCCACACCAAAGTAAGTATACTATATAGTCTGAATATAATCAATGTACTATTGAGTTAGAGACTCTCGAACATGCTTTGGAGCTTGCGCCTCGGGAGCAGGGCCAGCGCTGCGCGGGCCTTGACGAGTTCCCCGCGCAGCTCGTGCCGCTCTTGCGCGGCCTTAATCAGCGCCTCGGGCTTCTTTCGACCAAGATACTGGTGTAACACCTTACTGCCCTCGCGGCGCTGGAGATAATAGTAGGCGCGGCCCTTGATCTGCCGGCGCTTGACGCTGCCCTTAGGCAGCTTGCTGAGCCGCTGGACCAGGTCCCGCTCGAGGCGCTGGTAGTAGACGAGGCTATCTTTCAGGATTCCCTTGAGTACTTTCATGCTCGGCTCACCTATGTTACACTACATTTTACCATATCGTTGTCATTGTAGTGTAACTTAGCGAAGGGGGTTTTGCTATGAAGCGAAAAGAGAAGCCGCTGAGTGAGACGAACCCGTACTTTCGGGATCCGAAACTGCGGAAGAAGATGATTCTAATATCCGCGGCCTCCTCGGCAGCGATCGAAGGGATTCGCGTGCCTCACAAAATCATCGCGAAGGGTCTTCGCCCCGGCTGGAAACCACGGCGCCCGACCCGCCGCTAGTCCCGCTCCTGCCTGGTATAAAGCCTGAGCCCCCTGCGGCAGGCTTACCACAAGGGGCTCAGGTTCGAGTCAAGAATGGCTCCCCGACCTGGATTCGAACCAGGGACACGGTGATTAACAGTCACCTGCTCTACCAGCTGAGCTATCGGGGAATAGGTCAAAGAACAAGGGGTCCGGGCGCGGAGGCGTCCGGACGTGCCACTATTTTACCTTACTCCGACGAGAAAGCCAAGTTGTCTCCACGTTTCGGTCGAGGGCCGCGGGCCGTGGACCAAGAGCCGCATCACAAGATCATGAGCTGTGTCCCCAGGGGGACAGCCCCCAAGGGGACACCCTAGTCGCCCGTCTTGCCTTGTCGGCTGGCTCCGCGGGGGCTGGCCCCCTGGGACCAGACTACACATGGATACAGCTGGATACAGCGGAACGGCGCCATGAGGCTGCGTACCCCCACGGCGGGGCATGATGCCACACGCAAGAAATGGCTGTCCCCAAAGTGACAGTCACCGAAGTGACTGTCACCTGGGTGACTGTCACCTGGGAAGGGATTGGGCCTGGGAGATGGCATGCTCGATGGCGAGGGCGCGCGCCCGGTCATGCGCTGATGCGGGGGGCTCCTCGGCCTCGGCCCTCGATGATGCCTCCGCAGGCGCGGAAACCGGCACTTCCTGCTCCCGCAGGGACTGCAGCGCCGGCGGTGTCGCCAGCGCTTCGAGCTCATCCGGACGCGGACGCCCAGCCACCGATGGGCCGGCTCCCTCCAAACCGGCCCGGAGCCGGCTCAACTCCGCCAGCGCCCTGGCGAGCTCCTCCTCAAGGCGCGCCTGGTCGGCGAGCCGGGCCCTCAGGCGCTTGACCTCGATCGCGAGCCCTTCCTGGCGCTCGCGGTCAGCCCGGTACTGCTCATTCAGCGCCAAGGCGCCAGCCTCCGCCTGCTTGATGCGCTCGCGGGCCGCGCGCAGCTGATCCCAGTCCTGCTGCCTGGCGGCCTGCTGGAGCTGAAGCGCCATCTGGAGGTCGCGCAACTCCTGATTGACCCGCCTGCCCTCCTCAGGCGCTGCGGATTCGCGTTCCCTTAACGCCAGCTGCAGTCTCTTGACCTCCTCGCTCAATCCGACGCGCACATCGCGCAGCTTCGCCATCTCGGCCGCGTGCGATTGCTGCTCCCGAAGCAAGTGCGCGCGGTCTTCCGACGCTATCCTGACGGCATCCTCGGACACGCGCAGTTTCGCGCGGGCCTGCTCGAGATCCTGCTCAAGCCGCCCGGCGGCTTCCGCTAAACCCGAAGAAGCCTCCCGCTTCGCCTGATCCAACTCCCCCCGAAGCGCCGCCAGCTTCTGCTCGATTCCGACCGCTTCCGTTCTCGCCGCGTCACGCTCCGCCACCACCCGGCTCAACTCGGCCTGCAGGGTCTCCAACTGCACTTGAGCGTCCGCGAACGCGACGGCGTGCTCCTCGGCCGACGTATCACGCCGCGCCAGCTCGGCCTCCCACTCCATCCGCTCCTCTCGCCTCTCCTCGAGATTCGCCCGCGCCTCCTCATACGACGACTGCGTCTCGTTCATCCGGGCCCGGACCTGAGCCAGCTCGCTTCGAAGCCCGTCGATCTCCTCCGCCGGGGCCCGGGCCGCCAACGCCGCTTCAAGCGCGCGGTGCTCCTCGCTCGCCAAAGCGAGCTTGCGCTCCGCTTCGGCTTTGAGCTCATCCCGCTCCGATTCAAGCTCCGATGCCGTCTGAGCCCTGGCTTGCCGCAACGCATCGCGCTCGGCCGCCATCGAGGCGAGCTGATCCTGGAGTTGGCTCCGGGCCTGCTCAAGCCCGCGCAGCTTCTCGTCGCGCTCACGGAGCTCATCCTGCGCCTGCTTGAGCTCGCCGGCGAACCGGGTCCGCTCGCGTTCAAGCGCCGCCTGCGCGCCCCGCTCTTCGTTCAGCGTCTCCCGCAGCGCGTCGAGTTCCTTCGCCGCATCCGTGAGCTGGTGAATCCTGCGCTCGTCCTTCTCATGCTGCTTCCGCGCCTCGGTGAGCGCCCGCGCCGAGTCCTTGGCCGACGACTCCTGTGTCCGAAGCCGCTCGCGGAGGGACGCGATCTCCTCCCGGAGCTGCCGGCGCGCGTTCTCCGACATCGCCGCCTCGCCGATGGCGTCGTGCGCCTTGGCCAGCTCCGCGTCGCGCTGCCTGAGCGCCTGCTCGAGCGCCGCCACCCGCTCCCGGCCGGCCGCGACCGCGCGCTCGTGCTCGGCGAGCTTGCGGTCTCTCGCTTCAACCGCCTCGCGAGCCGACGCGAGATCCCGGTCCAACCGCAGACGCTCGCGCTCCCATTCCTTCACCGCGTCCTCGCGCGCGCCGCGCTCGGCCTCAAGCGCCTTCGCGCGCTCATTCAGCGCGGCCTGCGCCTCCCGCCCGTGTCCCTGAGCCACGTCGAGCTGCTTGCGGGCCTCCACCAGCGCCTGCTCGAGCTCGCCTCGCTGCTCATCGAGCACCGCCGCCTCGCGGCGCAGGGCGGTGAGACGCTCATCCCCCGTGCCGCGCTGAGCCTGGAGCTCTTCCTGCAGGGCGCTCATGCGCGATTCGGCCTCGGCCAGCTCGGCCGCCGCCTGTTCCTGAGCCGCCGCGAGCTCCGCCCGCAGCGACGCGACCTGCTGCTCCCCGGCCCGCCGCGCTTCGTCGGCCTTGGCCTGCGCCTCTTCCCGCGCCTCCCGGGCGCCCGTCAAATCCGCGCTGAGCTTCTGGATCCTGGCGTTCGCGTCATCCAGAGCACGGACCTGCTGCGCGAGGGAGACTTCCCGCTCAGCCAACGCCGTTTCGAGCTCCGTCACGCGCGACGCCGACGCCGCCAGCTCCCCGGCCTCTTCGACTTCGGCCTGCGCCAGCTCGGCTTGCAGCGCGGTGATCTGCTCCTCGGTATCCGCGAGACTGGACTGCGCCGTATTCCGCTCCGCCACCGCCTGGGTCAGCCGCGCCTGCAATGTCTCCAACTGCGCCTGGGTTTCCTCGGATGCGCCCGCGTCGCGCTGCACGGCCGATTGCTGTTGGGCGAGCGCCTCCCGCAGCGTCTCCAGCTGTTCAGCAGCCGACGCGAGCTCGGCGTCCGCGTCCTTCCGCATCGCCTCAAGCTCCGTCCGGAGAGCCGCGAGGTGCCCGCGGAGCGAATCGGCGTCCGCGTTCGCCGCGTCCCGCCCCGCCAGCGCGCGCGTCAGCTCACCCTGAAGGGACTCGATCCGCGCTTGCGCTTCAGCGAGCGCGCCTTGCTTCGCTGCAACGTCCGTTTCCTGCTTCGCGAGACTGGTCTCCCACCGCGCCTGCTCTTGGGCCAACCGCTCGGCGCGCGCGCGCGCCTCTTCAAGCGCCGCCGCGGCCTCGTTCGCCCGCGCGTCCGCCTGCATCAGTTTGGCCCGCAGCTCGTCCCGTTCAGATTCCAGAGCCCCGGAATCCAGCTCGGCCCGCAGCGCCGCGGCCTCCTCCCGCGCGGCCTCGAGGATCCGCGCGGCTTCAGCCTGTTCGGCCTCCCGCTCGGCCTGGAGCGTCTCCAGCCTGGCTTCCAGGCGCGCATGCGCGTCCTGCGCGCGCGCCAGCTCTTCCCCGAGCGCGGATTGCGCCTGCCCCGTTTCCCGCTCCAGGGCCGCCGCCGCTTCGTTCAGGCGGGCCTCCGCATCCTCCCGCGCGATGCGCTCCGCTCCCAGCGACCGCTTCAGCTCGTACACGATCCGGTCATGCTCGGTTCCACGCCTGGCGATCTCAACTTCGAGCCGCCGGACGGCTTCCTCCCGCTGGGCGAACTTCTCCTGCGCCGCCGCCACCGTCCCGTTCAGGCGCCTCGCAGACTCCTCCGCTTCCGCCAGCGAAGCGGTGAGGCGCTCTTTCTCCCGTTCGACGGCGGCAGCCGCGATTCTGGCCTCGTCCAACTCCTCCGTCCTGGTGTGAAGCAGCGCGATGAGGATTTCAAGCTGCTGCCGGGCCGTCTCCGCGAGATCCAGCGCCGCGCGCGTCCCGGTGAAGATGAACGAATACTGGGTTCCGGCCTCGGCCTGCTCCTTCAGCGTGCCGCTCATGCGGTCGCCCTCAAGCCGGCCGGACCAGACCAGCATCGCCCCATCGGGGTTCCGCTGGATGCTCTCCCACACGAAGGCGCCATCGAGCGCGGTGCTCAGGATGAACGCGGCGGGCTTATAGCCCTCGGCCGTCGAGCGCGCCGAATGGAAGAGCCCGTCCACGAAGACGAGCATGTCCTCGAAGGCCCGCCCGGGCGCCGGGCTCTCCCGCGGGCTGATCTCGATGGTCCAGGCGGAATCGTTGAGGGCCTGTTTCAGGATGGGAGGGTTGCCCACGACGGTCGAGGCAAGCTCCTCGTCGCTCATGGGTTCGGCGAGGCCCTGCCGGGACTGGCTGAAAACGTCCCCGCCTGAGGCTGCCAGGAGGCAGGCTCCTATCACTATAGCGGATGTTGAAATTCTACTGACTCTCATGACTCCAGCACCACGCCACAGATGTCACAGAGCGTACCGGAAATGCGGGGACACAATACTCATTTTCCAATCCGAGAACATCGAAATGAGTATAGTGTCCCCGGATTTTCTGAGTTCATGTGCCGCTAAAGTGACTGTCACTTCTTGAAAGAACGACGGGCGGGAGTGAGTCCCCGCCCGCGCCTGCCCTGCACATTGTGACCTACTAGACTATACCACGCTCTAATTCGCGTAATGTCCAATTTAGAAGATTTGCGGCGCAAATCTTCTCCTATTCGAGCTCCCTCCAGCTGCCTTCAACAATACCCGGAGGCCCTTGGATATTCTGATAGTCAAAACCTGGCATAGGAATATAAAACTGCGGATCAGCCAGGTCAGTAATCACCCCTACGTTGATTATATCAACTGGTCCGTTCACTCCAATCGTCACGCCTTCAAGAACTTGTGCATCGATATATTGAACTGGACCATAAGACCAAATGTTGCCTCGAATTCTTACTCCTCCATTTAGACTCAATGTGCTCCCTGGAACTGGTGAAATCCCTGAGATCAGAGCTGGAAACGGTAAAGGTGCTGACATGTCCATAGTCTGAATAACTGAAATGCCCTCAAGACCAATAAGAATTGATTCACTGAGACTCACTCGCTCAACAATAATCTTCCCGGTTGAAAATACAATTGCTTTCTCAGCCAAACCTCGCTCAATGGTCACATCTCCATCGACAAAATAATACGTTCGATTTGTAATGAAAGGTGTTTGAGGCGCGGCTTTAAACACGACGGGACCCGTCATATTCACAACAGAAAGATTCCATTCTGATGGAAAGTTGGTTGGTTGGCGATAAAACATGTCGTTGAATAAAGGTAATTGCGACCTCGGAAACGCAAGTGGTTCGCGCCCGTCCATATAATTCATAAGAGGATTGCCACTGGCCGGACAATTCTGACCAAAGGCATCATCACAGTTAACAAGCCGAAGTCCTGAAGATGCAACGATTGTAGCCTCAAGAAGCTTACGTTCGCCCGCTACAATCCCCTCAGCACGAATGGTGAGAAGCCCATCCTCGTCATTTTCGCCGTCTTCTTCTTCAAGATTATTGAATGCTCTTACCGAGTAAGCGCCTTGATCAATGCTTGCATCAAACGGAGGATTCGGAGGCGGATCATCTGCATTTACAGAAGAGCCGAATGGAAGAATGAGACAGGGATCAGAAGGATCCAGCCGCCCGCATAAATCGGGGTGTGGCGGTGACTCAATGGCATAGTTTGGATCACTGCCATCGAGAATTGACGACCAATTATCTTGCCCAACGGATTGGAGGGCGGCTCTCGCTCGTTCGATCCCGGCGTTGGCGAGGTAGAAGGCGGTCTGGTTGTCGACGTTATTGGAGGTGAGGCGGCGCTCGAGGTAGTCGTGCTGGAGGAGGCCCATGCCGCTGATGGTCAAGACGACGACGAGCAGGATGGAGAGCGGCAGGATGAAACCTCGGTGTGCCTGTATTGGCATCCGCGTACCCCTCCTGCCTGAATTTCGGTCAGACGCACCTCAGAGACCACGTCTCTGTGCCTCTGCGGTGCCGGCCTAACACGCGTACCCGATGAACGGGCTGGCAAGAACGCCTTCCACGGCCGACAGGGCGCCATGAAAGGCTTGCTTATTTTCCCCCAGTGCGGCTCAAAAGGCTAGCATAATTTACCCTGCTGGATTGCACGGATTTTAAGAAGGGTGACACGGATGAGAGCCGCTGGGAATTCGGTAGAGCCTTCACGAATATCATGACATGGGATCTTCGCGCTCGATAGGTCCCGCCAGACATTCTAAAGGCACCGAACCGTCAGAACGTGTACGGGAAGCTGAGGGTGGCGGTGAAGTCCGGCGAGTCCTCCGTCAAGCCCGTCCCGACGGAGAAGTCGACGGAGAAGTTCTTCGTGAGCGCGTACGTGAGTCCCGCTTTGAGGTTGGCCACGATCAGCCGGCTGCCGAGGACGGGCCGGTCCCGCGAAGTCGATTCCCCGACGAACACCTGCTCGAAGCTCGCGTTGGCCGCCAGGTTGTAATTCAGCGCGTAGGCCATCCCGAGGTTGTACTCGAAGGAGTTGCCGGGGTTGACGTCCACGCCGTTGATGTCCCCTGAGAACGTGTGGGTATAGCCGAGGTTGGAGAACAGCACGACCGGGTCCGAGCTCTTGACGAATAAGAGGCCGGTCTTCAGGCCCCACACGCCCGAGCCGAAGCGCGGGGCGTCGCCGGTGGGCATCTTCACCCTCGCGTGCGCGATCATGGCGGGCGCGTTCTGGGTTTCCCGCTTGAACTGGTAGTACATGGCGGCGCTGATGTCGTTCGCGCCCGCGTGATGGCTGACGTCCCCGATGCGGTCCTCGATGGGGCCGCTCAAGGTCTCCTCCCGCTGGAACTGCGCGGGGAGCTCCACCTCCACCTGCAGGGTGTCGGTCAGCCCGTGCCGCACGTTGAGGGATGATGTCACGAGATCCCGGTCCACCTCCTCGGCCTGGATTTCTCCGATGAAGATGACGTCAAAGATCGAGAATCCCGAGAGCCCCACGCGGTTCTTGGAGAGGTGGCTGTAGGACACGGTGGGCTCGATCTGGGTGCGGCCTTTGCGCAGGAGCACCCCGCCCTTCTCGACCCGGGGAGCCAGCTGCTGGGCCGTGCTCTCGGCCGCCGGGGGCTCGGGGTTCGGAAGCGTGGGCGCCGCCGGAGTCGGTCCGGGTCCGGCCGCGGCGATCCCGGCCATGCCGGCCGCCGGCGCCAGCTCTCCCGCGACCACCATCCCCAGCTCCTCCTCGGTCAATTCGCGCCAGCCAGGGCCGAGCTGCGGAATGGGGGAGGGCTCTGTGACCAAGCGCGACTCCCGGACCGGGCGAGCCCGCCTGGCGCGCGGCTCGGGAATGGAAGCCGTCATCAGCGCCGCTTCGGCCCCCTCGAGCCCGAACTGCTCAAGGCCGGGAAGCTCGATGTCCTGCGGGTGCCTCGGCTCCAGTTTCGCCAGCACCGGCTGGACCGCCTGCTGATTCTCGACGTCCTGCTGGAGCATTGCCACCTTCGCCTCAAGGAGGGCGAAGCGCTTGGACTCCCGCCACTGGCCGGCCAGCAATGCCGCCACCATCAGCACCAGCGCGAGTTGCGTGAGGCGATTAGAATTCATCGGGACTGAACTCCAAGGGAAATCCGCCCTGCTGCATGAACGTCCGGAGCGCATCCTGCGTGCCGAGCGCGCCCGCCTCGCTTCCGGTGATCGACAGCCGCGCCGGCACCGGCCCGCCCGGACGCTGCCCGATCACCAGGACGATGTCGTCCCACATAGCCTCGAAGAGGAAATCTCTGACGACGAGATTGCCGAACGCGGGGTCGGAGAGAAACACGCGGCCGCCCACCGCGCCCCGGTACACCACGAAATGCTTGTAGCCCCGGATTGAAATCGGCACGAGCGCCGGGGTGTCCAACTCCCGGAGCTCATCGAAGGAGAGCTTGTAGCCGTGCACCGTGTACCCCATGGACATGGCGACCCGCTTGAGGTCCAGCAGCGTGAAGCCGCCCCGCCGGGCCACGTCCTTCTGGGCGACCCGCTCCAGGATCGCGCGGATGATCTCCTCTTCCGTCACCCCGTCCCCGTACTGCGCCCTGAGGATCGTCGCCAGCGCCGCCGAACCACAGCTGACGTCCAGGCTCTGCCTGGCCACGTGCTCCCAGCGCTGTTCGAAGAGACTCTGCACGGTCGCGGTCATCCGCGCGCCGCTCATCGGGCTGAAGTGGACTTCGGCCGCCGACGCGCCCGTCTGGACCGCCAGCACCGCTCCCGCAATCACCGCACAGATCCCTCGCGTCATCCCTGCTCCTGAACGGCAGACGGAGGGAAGGCTGTTTGGCCTCCCCTCCGCCGCCATCTCCCGGATCAACCCCGAGTCCGGGTCCTGGTCTTAGTCCCCGTTGTTGAAGTTGACCGTGCCGACCGAGACGTCCACCGAGGAGTTGATCTGGGAGGCCACGCCCTGGTTCACCGCCATGATGCCCTTGGCACCGGCGAAGGCCCCTTCCTCGATCTTCACCCCGAACCCGCTCGGGTTGTTGTTCGACACGTGGATGCTGCTGTCGATCGTCGTGTTGTACGAGTCGTGGTACTCCAGGTGGTTATCGCTCAGGTCGTTGTGGATGCTCGAGCTGTTGTTCGCGACGTTGGAGCTGTCGCCGGCCTCGAGCTCGGTCTCCGTGACGGTTGACCCGTCGTTGGCCTGGTTGCTGTCCTCAGCCGCCACCTGGTTGTCGCTGTTGTTGCTGTTGTCGGTGTTCGCCGTGCCGCCGTTGTTCGCGGAGGCGCTCTGGTCCGCCGACGACGCCGAGCTGTTGTCGCTGTCGTCGCTGTTGTCGACCGACGAGGTGCTCCCGTTGTTCGCCGACGCGCTCTGGTCGGACGAGCTCGAGGAGCTGTTGTCGCTGTTGTTGCTCGAATCGTTGTTCGAGCTCAGCGTGTTCCCGTTCAGCGAATCCTCCACGACGATCGCCGTGTCGTTGGCGATGTTGGAGTCGTCGCCTGCGGTGTTGATGTCGTTCACGCTGTTGTCCGTGTTGTTGGAGTCCTCCGTGATGACCCCACTGTCGTTGGCCACGTTCGAGTCGTCGCCGGTCGTGTTCGTGTCGGAGTTGTCGGTATTGTACGACTCGTCCGCGATCACGCCGGTGTCGTTGGCGATGTTACCGCCGTCGCCCGTGGCGTTGTTGTCGCTGTTGTCCGTGCTATTGTCGGTCGACGCCGTGCCGCCGTTGTTGGCGGTGGCGCTGTTCGACGCGCTCGTCTCGGTCGTGCTGAGATCGTTCCCGTTGAGCGAGTCGTCCACGATCAGCCCGGTGTCGTTGGCGATGTTGCCGCCGTCGCCCGTGCTGTTGTTGTCGCTATTGTCCGTGTTGCCCGAGTCCTCCACGATCACGGCCGTGTCATTGGCGATGTTCGAGTCGTCGCCGGCCGCGTTGTTGTCGCTATTGTCCGTGCTGTTGTCGCTGTTGTCGGTGTTCGCCGTACCGCCGTTGTTCGCGGAGGCGCTGTTGTCACCCGACGTGGCTGAGCTGTTGTCGCTCAGGTCGTTCCCGTTCAGCGAGTCGTTCACCGTCACAGCCGTCGAGCCGTCGTTCGCGCTCGAGGACCCGTTGTCCGAGCTGTTGGTGTCAGTGTTATCGGTCACCGTGCTGCCGTCGTTGGCGACGTTGCTGTCGTCGCCGGCGGTGTTGTTGTCGCTATTGTCCGTGCTCAGATCGTTCCCGTTGAGCGAGTCGCTCACCGTGACGGCCGTCGCGCCGTCGTTCGCGGTCGAGGAGCCGTTATCCGAGCTGTTGGTGTCGCTATTGTCTTCCGTGACGCTCGAGTTGTCGCTCGCCACGTTGCTGTCGCTCTCGGCCTCGTTCTGCGTCACCGTGGACCCGTCGTTCGCCACCGGGCTCTCTTCGCCGCTCGTGGCGTTGTTGTCCACGCTCGAGGTCGAGCCGTTGTTCGCGGCGGAGTTGCCGTCGCCACTGCCCTCAATCTCGGCCTCGTTCTCCACCGAACTGTTGTCATTGGCCGAGCTGCTGTTGTCACCCTCGGACCCGACGTAGTCCACGGAGCTGCCGTCGTTGGCCGAGTTGCTGCCGTTGTCCGAGCTCACGTTGTCGGTCGAGGCGGTCGAGTTGTCGCTCGCCGTCGTTGACCCATTGTCCGACGTGTTATTGTCGCTATTGTCCGTGCTCAGATCGTTCCCGTTGAGCGAGTCGGACACGTCGACGTCCGTCCCGTCATTGTCCTGGCCCGAGTTGTCGGTGTTCGTGCTGTTGTCGTTGTTCGAGTCGTTCGTGCTGTTGTCCTCGTTCACCGTGGACCCGTCGTTCGCGACGTTGGCTTCTTCGGACGCCGCGTTGTTGTCCGAATTGTCCGTGTTGTCCACGTTGGACGTCGAGCCGTCGTTTGCGCTGGCCGACTGGTTGTCCGCCGAGGTCGTGTCGGAGTTGTCGGCATTGTCCACGGTCGAGGTCGACCCATCGTTCGCGGTCGATGACCCGTTGTCCGACGTGTTGTTGTCGCTATTGTCCGTGCTCAGGTCGTTCCCGTTCAGCGAGTCATTCACCGCCACCGACGTCGAGCCGTCGTTCGCGGTCGAGGACCCGTTGTCCGAGGACGCATTGTCCGTGTTGTCCGTGTTGTTCGAGTCCTGCGTCACATTGGCGGTCGAGCCGTCGTTCGCCGCGACGCCTTCCTCGCTCGCCGTGGTCGTATCGCTGTTGTCGCTATTGTCCTCGTTCACCGTGGACCCGTCGTTCGCGACGTTGGCTTCCTCGGACGCCGCGTTGTTGTCCGAGTTGTCCGTGTTCCCTGAGTCCTCGGTGATCGCGGAGCCGTCGTTCGCCGCGTTCGCGTCATCGGTCGCTGAGTTGTTGTCCGTGTTGTCCGTATTGCCGGAGTCCTGATTCACGTTGGCCGTCGAGCTGTCGTTGGCGATGACGCCTTCCTCGCTCGCGGTGTTGGTGTCGCTGTTGTCTGTGCTGTTGTCCGAATTGTCGCTCAGGTCGTTCCCATTGAGGGAGTCCTGCACATCGACATCCGTGCCGTCATTGTCCTGACCGGAGTTATCGGTGTCGGTGTTGTTGCTATCGTTCGTGTTGCCGTCCGCTGAGGAGCCGTCGTTGGCGACGTTGCTCTCATCCCCGGCGGTGTTGGTGTCGCTGTTGTCCGTGCTGAGGTCGTTTCCGTTCAGCGAATCGGACACATCCACGTCCGTGCCGTCATTGTCCTGACCCGAGTTGTCGGTGTTCCCCGAGTCCTCGGTGATCGCGGACCCGTCGTTCGCCGCGTTGGCATCGTCGGTCGCCGAGTTGTTGTCCGTGTTGTCCGTGCTGTTGTCGCTGTTGTCCTCGTTGACCGTGGAGCCGTCGTTTGCGACATTGGCTTCCTCGGACGCCGCGTTGTTGTCCGAGTTGTCTGTGCTGTTGTCGTTGTTCGAGTCCGCCGTGCTGTTGTCGGTCGTGGCGGTCGAACCGTCATTGGCCGAGCTCGACGCGCCGTCCGAGGACGTCGTGTCGGAATTGTCCGTGCTCAGGTCGTTGCCGTTGAGGGAGTCGGACACGTCCACGTCCGTGCCGTCGTTGTCCTGGCCCGAGTTGTCGGTATTGTTCGAGTCGGTCGTATTGCCGTCCGCCGAGGAGCCGTCGTTGGCCACGTTGCTCTCATCGCCGGCTGTCTGGCTGTCGCTCTGGTCCGTGCTCAGGTCGTTGCCGTTGAGCGAGTCCGACACGGCGACGTCCGTGTCCGTGCCGTCATTGTCCTGGCCGGAGTTGTCGGTGCTGTTGTCGGAGTTGTTGCTCAGGTCGTTGCCGTTGAGCGAGTCGGACACGTCGACGTCCGTCCCGTCATTGTCCTGGCCCGAGTTGTCGGTGTTCGTGCTGTTGTCGTTGTTCGAGTCGTTCGTGCTGTTGTCGGAGTCGTCGGAGTTGTCCGTGGTGGCCGTTGAGCCGTCGTTCGCGGAGCTCGAGGCGCCATCGGAGGAGGTCGTGTCCGTGTTGTCCGTATTGTTGGAATCCGTGGTGTTGTTCGACTCCGTCGTGTTGCCGTCGGCCGAAGACCCGTCGTTGGCGACATTGCTCTCATCGCCGGCGGTGTTCGTGTCGCTCTGGTCGGTCGAGCTGCTGTCCGAGTTATCCGTGCTGTTGTCGTTGTTCGAGTCGTTCGTGCTGTTGTCGCTGAGGTCGTTCCCGTTCAGCGAGTCGTTCACCGCCACGGACGTCGAGCTGTCGTTCGCGCTGGACGAGCCGTTGTCTGAATCCGTGTTGTCCGTGTTGTCCGTGCTGTTGTCGTTGTTGGAGTCGTTCGTGCTGTTGTCCGAGTCGTCGGAATTGTCCGTGGTCGCCGTCGAGCTGTCGTTCGCCGAGCTCGAGGAGCCGTCGGAGGAGGTCGTGTCCGTGTTGTCCGTCGTGCTGTTGTCGGAATTGTCGCTGCTGTCGGTGCTGTTGTCGGTCGTCGAGGTCGCGGTGTCCGTCGCGGAGGAGGATCCGTTGTCCGACGTGGTGGTGTTCGTGTTCGTGTCGGTCGAGGTGTCGTCGAACTCACCGGCCGCGTACTGGTTCAGCTCCTCGTCCTCGGCCTCGGGGCCCTGCGCGGGCGCCGCAGCGTGGGACGCGGGAGCACCTGAAGGCGCCTGCGCCACTCCGGCACCCTGCGCGCCTGAGCCCGCAGTGCCGAAGAGGCCGGAACCGGCCCCGTTCTGGAACAGCCTGACGATCTGCAAACCGGGCATCCCTGGCATGCCGATCGCCATCGCAAACAGAAATCCGATTCCGATGAGGTGTTTCATTGCTCCTCCGCGCCTCCCTCTACCTGTTGCACCAAACCCTGCTGCTCCACAACATGCATGACCGAGATAATCACTGCTGCCATCCCAAATACACGTTGACCACCAGATTCAGGTCCACCGCGCTGTTCACCGTCTGCAAGGTCGTGAAGACGCCCTGAGCTCCGCTGAACGCGCTGGATGCGATATCCATAGTGAAAAAGCCCGCTTCGTTGTTGTGCACGAACACGTTAAAATCCTCGAGCGTCATCAGCAACTCACCCGCCGCCACCTGATCGAGCTCGGCATCGCTGAGCGCCTGCAACCCGCCGGCGAACGCGGGCTGAGTTCCCGCGCCCACGATCCCCATCACGCACGACAGCGCCAGCATCGCCGCTGCGCCTGAACGCCGTGCCGTTCGAAACGCCGACGCGATCCTCTGCCCGCCGTTGCGCATGTGCCTTCTCGCTCCCTTCAGCCCCGGATCGGCTTCCGTATATATTACGCCTCGAAGCGATCCCGAGACTAAATGACAGTCCCGCCAACACACTTTCGGCACTTCATTTATGATGCAAGACCGGTGCCAATCAGGCTAAATACGAGGTCATGGCGGCCTGTTGGGTCCATATAAACTCACTGAACATCTGCTATATCAATAGGTTACGAAAGTAGACGTTTTATGAAAATGCTGTCATCTTTCCGTCATCGCCTCGTCATTTTTTGGGATTATGCCGGTTACTCGAGCACCTTTCGTTCGGAAGTTATGAATCGGTTAAACGAAGTGTTGAGTTTCCTGACACTCTGTTCAACGATGTTAAGTGCCGCAAAACTTCTTGAGACAATTGATGACGCGTATCACCTGGAAGCGCGCGCGTGGACTGACACGGAGGGAGGCTATTCGAAGTCGTCATGCTGAGCCGCCGGGCGAAATCCCGGCTTACGGCAGAGAGGACGCTTTCCGCCTTCGTCCGAAGGCGCCTCCAAGGAGTCCGAGACCAAGCAGCAGGCTGCTCGCCGGTTCCGGAATCACCGATGACGGAGGCGGAGGAGGCGGGGGCTCGAACGGGACGTGGAACAGCTCACCCGATGAGCCGATGCGGATGTCGTTCGCAATCACGGCTCCGCTGACCAGCGCACCGTCGAACTGCGCGTCACGGAAGGGGGCCAGGAACGTTCCGGTGGCTGAGGAGACCGCGGTCATGCTCAGGGGGTCGCCCGTGCTGTCGAAATTGAACAGCACATGGTTGGGATTCAAGCCGCCGCTGGTCACGATCTGGCTGCTGCCCGACATATTGAAGCCGGTGGAGACATTGATGATGAAGTAGTCCGACGACGCGCCGCTGAGGGTCAGCACGTCAAGCGCGCCCAGATCGATGGTCGTCACGTCGATGACATTCACGCCGCCCGCGCTGATCCAGGTCGTCGTGCTGTTCACCGTGCCGAACGTCTGGGTCGGGGTCAGCGCCGCCGCGTCGAGCGAGGCTTGCAGCGCATCGGCAATGGCTTGGCTCAGATCGACGTTCGTAAAGATCGCCCCGGTGAGGTTGGCGCCGCTTGAAAAGCTCTGGGACACCCCGGGCGCCAGATACAAGTCGCCGAATACTCCTCGTCCGGGACCGCTCGAGAACATCGTGAAGGACCCGTCCGTCCCGACCGCGATATCGCCGGTGACCTTCGCGCTCGCGAACAAGTTGACGTCCGGCACATCGTCCGTATTCGGAACAGCCAACAGCCCGTAGTCCGCCGCGTCGCCAAGATCCAACACGGCAGCCTGAACGGGAGCCGCCAAAGCCAGCACAACTCCGGCCGCCAGCGCGAGCAATGCATGCGATCTCAGATTCGGCATCTTGGCTCCTCGGGTGTCGGAACACACTTTACCACTAGACCTAAGAGCAATTTCCGTTCCAGATCGCGCCGCGCCGGCCATCCCACGCGTTATCCGTTGCATGACAGAGGCTTCAGAAGCTCGAAGCGCGTCGTGGTCCAGTACGCCCTCGGAGCATCAGCTATCCGGGTCAGGATTTTTCCGACAATCCGTCTGAACAATGTCGCGCGTTGTTCGTGAGGCGTTCCGCGCCATGAAGTTCCGGTTTTGCTTGCCCCGTCGGCGGGTGATGGTGTATAGTCATCCCGAAGCGACGGACGCCTCACTGGCTCGTGAGCGTCGTACGCAGCCGCTGAGGCGAGACGCGTCAGCGGTATTTTTGTGTCAGGCAGGCCCCGGGAGGTGCTGGTGCGGAGGCATCCGGTGAAACTGCGCGCCCGGCGAGCGTATGACGAGGCCGGTCATGGTGTCGGTTGAGGCGCTCCTCGCCGTCATCGGGCTGGTGATCGTCACCGGGTTCGTCGGCGGGTTCCTCTTCGAGAAGCTCCGCATCCCCGATGTGCTGCTGCTGCTCGGCGTCGGCGTGCTCCTGGGCAAATGGTTCGGTCCGGAGACGCAGGCGCTGGCCGCCGCGTTCGCCCCATACTTCGGCGCCATCGCCATCATCATGATCCTCTTCGAGGGCGGGCTCACCCTCGAAGCGGGCGAAATCGCCGGCCAGCTCAAGAACGCCTTCCTCCTGGCGCTCCTCACGTTCGTCATCAGCATGGGCTGGGTCGCCTACGCCGCAATCGGCTGGATGGGCCTGGGCGTCATGCACAGCCTGATGCTGGGGGCGATCATCGGGTGCACCTCGAGCGCCATCATCATCCCCACGGTCCAGCGCAGCCGCGCCCCCGAGAGCATCAAGGCGCTGGCCGCGATGGAATCGGTCTTCAGCGACACGATCGCCATCGTCGCGATGGTGGCGCTGGTCAACATCGAGATCGGCCTTGAGGTCAGCGCCACGACGCCGGTCCGTCAGCTCCTCGTGCCGGTCGGCATTGCGCTGGCCGTGGCGTTTCCCGTCGGGCTGCTGTGGCTGAACATCCTGGAGTGGACCAAGGCCCGCCCCCTCTCGTACCTCTGGACGTTCGCGCTGCTCGTCTTGCTCTACGCCGGCGTCCACTGGCTCCACGGCAGCGGCGCGCTGGCGGTCTTCTTCCTGGCCCTCCTCATCAGCAACAGCGAGCACCTGCCGAAATGGCTGGTGCTGGGCAAATGGATCCACAGCGACCCGGCGGTCGTGGAGGCCCTGGCCCATGAAACGGTGAAGTGGTTCCACACCGAGCTGACCTTCCTGATCCGGAGCTTCTTCTTCGTCTATATCGGCCTGTTGTTCCGGACGGAATACATCCAGGGGATCGCGTTCTGGCTGATGGTGGGATTCACCGCCGTCTTGCTCACATCCCGGTCGGTGAGCATTTGGATGGTCCAGCGCAAGCGGGAGCCCCTGCCGCGCCCGCTGCTGTGGGCGTTTCTCCCCCGCGGGCTCACCTCGGCGGTGCTGGCCATCATCCCGGCCTCCCGCGGGATTGAGGGGAGCGACATGTTTCTCTCGCTGACCGTGCCCGTCATCATCAGCACCAACATCATCATGACGATCGGCGTCATGTTCTGGGAGTGGCGCCACGGACGGCACATGCCCGCGTCCAAGGAGCCCTCGCAGACCGGCCGCGCCCCGACTCCGGGGCCCGTCCCGCAAGTCCAGCCCCCGCCCTCCGCTTAATTCGGGGACAGTCCCGGGTTTTTGATGCGAGCGAATGCTGAAGAGAGCGAGTGAGTTCGTGACCGCTAACGTGTCATAATCAGGCCGGCATGAAAACCCGGGACTGTCCCGGGTTTTTTTAGACTTCGCGGCGGCCTTCGAGGGCGCGGGCGAGCGTGGCCTGGTCGGCGTATTCGAGGTGGCTCCCGACCGGGATCCCGGAGGCAATCCGGGTCAGGCGGATGCCGGTCGGCCGGATCTGCTTGGCGAGGTAGAGCGCGGTGGTCTCCCCGTCCTTGTCGGCGTCGGTGGCGATGATGACCTCGCGCACGCTGCCCGGCAGCAGCCTCGCCATCAGCTCGTCGATCTTGAGCAGCTCCGGCCCGATGCCGTCCAGCGGCGCGATGGCGCCGAGCAAGACGTGGTAGAGCCCCCGGAACGTCCCCGTCTTCTCGATCGACATGACGTCCTTCGGCTCCTCCACCACGCACAGGAGCGAGGCGTCCCTGGCGCCGTCCTCGCAGATGCGGCAGCGGGGGTTCTCGCTGAGGTTGAAGCAGACCTGGCAGAACTGCAGGCGGGTCTTGGCGTCCACGATGGCCTGGGCCAGGCGCTGGGCCTCTTCCCGGGAGACGCGAAGGAGATAGAACGCGATGCGCTCCGCCGAGCGCGGCCCGATGCCGGGCAGCTTCTCGAGCGATTCCAGCAGCTTCCTGAGCGGGTCGGCCGTCATGACGACGGCGGCCCCGGCGGCGTGTCGAGGACGGTCGCGTTGAAGAGCTTCACGATCTCCTTGACGATCGACGACGAGGCCTCCGGCGCTTCGGCCGGGGGCGAGTCCGGCTCCTCCGGATCCGCCTCGTCTTCAGTCGACGGCGGCAGTTCCGGCACGGTTTCGTACTGAACCCGCAGCCCGAGCCCGCAGACGTCCTTCAGCAGCCTCTCGATGAGCTGGGAGTTCTCCCGCATCGAGAGCACTTCCTGATGGAGCGAAAACGCCGGCAGGCCGACGATCAGCGTCGTCCCGTCCAGCCGCACCGGCAGGGATTCCGCCAGATACGCCGCCAGCGACATCTTCTTCGAGGCCACACGCTCGAGTATGCCCGGCCAGGTCTGATAGAGCGCCTCGAACGACACGGCGTCCGGTGCCTGCACGGCCGCCGCCGCTTTCGGCTCGTCCTGAGCGGGCTCGATCGGCATGCTTCGCGCGCGCGATCCGGACGCCTCGGCCGGGTCTGGCCGGCTCGCGGGACCGGGAGCCCGTGCCGTTCCGGGCAGCGCGGGCCGATCCGGCCCGCCGGATGCCGCCAGCTCATCCAGCCGCTTGGCGATGCCTGCAAGCGACTGCCACGCCTCGCGCGTGGCGAGCTTCAGCACCACCAGCTCCAACACCGTTTGCGCCATGGGACTGCGCCTGACGGTCTCAAAGACCCCCGCCAGGATCTGCACGCACAGGAGCAGCTCCTGCGCGTCCGTCCCGGCGGCCTGGCGCTCGAGCTCCGCCAGACGCTCCGCGGGCTCATCGATGAGCCGCGCGATGAGGTCCTGCCGAGACCCGGCGGGCGCGTCCCGCAGCGACGCGATGATCAGGAGATTGCGCATGTGCGCCAGCAGCCCTCCGAGCACCTGGGCGGCGTCCCGTCCCCGGTCGCGCTGGTCGGTCATGCCGGTGAGGGCCACGGGCAGATCGCGCGAGAGGATCGCGCCCGCCAGCCGGCTCAGGGCGTCGCTGCCGACCGCGCCGAGGAGCTCCGTGACCTCGGTCTCCGTCACCGCATCCGCCGCGAAGCTGCTCAGCTGGTCGAGGACGACCTCCGCGTCCCGGAGGCTGCCGTCGGAGGCGTGCGCGACCGCGAACAGCGCGGTCTCGTCGATCCGGATGCCCTCCGCCTTGGCGATCCGCGCGAGCACGGCCACGATCTCCTGCGACTCGATCCGCCGGAAGTCGAACCGCTGGCACCGGGACAGGATGGTCGCCGGCACCTTGGACGGCGCCGTCGTCGCGAAAATGAACTTCACGTGCGGCGGGGGTTCCTCGAGCGTCTTCAGGAGGGCGTTGAAGGCTTCCGGGGTAAGCATGTGGACTTCATCAATAATGTAGACGTGGTAGCGGCCGGCGGCCGGCGCGTACGCCACGGTGTCCCGCAGGCTGCGGATCTCGTCGATCCCGCGGTTGGAGGCCCCGTCGATCTCCGTCACGTTAAGGCCGGTCCCCGCCGCGATCTGCGCGCAGTTGGCGCAGGCATCGCAGGGCTTCGCCGTCGGCCCGCGCTCGCAGTTGAGGCACTTGGCGAGGATGCGCGCCGCGGAGGTCTTGCCGACCCCGCGCAGGCCCGCGAAGAGATAGGCCTGGCCGACGCGATCCTGCTCCAGCGCCCTGGTCAGCGTGGCGGTGACGTGCGACTGCCCGACCAGGTCCGCGAACGACGTGGGGCGGTATTTGCGCGCAAGCGGTATGTAGCTCATGGGTCGCGAGACGGCGCGCCGGCGTTACCTCACGGCAGGCGCCGGGGCCTTGGGACACAGGATCACGGGAACCACACCGTAGAGCACGTGCACCAGCAGCAGTACCGGGCCCGGCATCGGCGAGACGGTCAGGCTCACCAGCGCCAGCACCGTCGCCGGCACGAGCGCGTACACGGCCATCGCGAACGTCCGGCCGAACGTCAGACCCCGCCCGAGCACCGCGCCGAGGGCCAGACCCAGCGCGCCGACCAGGAGCGCCTTGGCCGCGTACCGGAGGAGGTGCGCGAGCGCGCCCAGGCCGATGAGCCACGGGGCCAGCGCGCCGTACACGGCCCGCTGGACGGTCTCGGGCTGCACGCGCTCCGGCGTCATGCGCACGGGCTGCTCCAGCTCGTCAAACTTCACGACGCGCTCCTCGCGGACGCCGGTCTGCCGTTCTCCGACCCACACGGCCCGGTCCTGTTCCACGATCATGGCAATCGCGTATTCGTCCGGGTCGATGCGCTGCCGGTACGTCCCCGTGGTGTCCAGCACCACGCAGAACACCCGGCCGGTTTCCACCGCAATCGCCTCCCGGAGCTGCCGCCCGATGTCGGCGTGGAACCACCGGCGCATCCAGTCCTCGAGCGCCTGGTAGAACGCCGGCGTCAGGTCCGCCTCGGTCACGATGTACGGCTGCTCGACCGGCGAGCTCAGCACGCCGCCGGTGATGGCGAATTCCGGCATATGGGCCCGCACTTCCTCCGCCACGATGCCTCCCAGATCGCCGATGCCGGACGCATACCAGTTGCCCGAGACGCCGCCGTAGAGGCCGCCGGCCAGCACCAAGACAAGCGCGACTTGGCCCGGCCGCCGCCGCGAGAGTTCCCGCCCGATGCCGGCGAAGTCATACAACGAGCGGACGAGGTCGGTCACGAACGTCATGAGGCTGGGCTCCTGGGGATGGCGGACATGGCAGCAACAGACGGTTTCGCGCAGTCAATTCGGTCTTTTGATTGCCAATGAGGAGGCTGAACGAACATGGACTGTAACCGTCTTCGTCCTGTCGTCGATTTGAAGAATCGTTCTCGCTTTCTCGCTTCCGACAGCGTTATGAATGCTTCCGTATGAATGATCCGATAGGGCCGGTATGGCCGAGAAGAAACTACGCTCCCCGCATTGTGCGCTCTCAGTCGCGCCTCGGGATGTGTTGCCACCCCCGTATAGGTCCTATCGTGGCGCTCATTCAGAAGAATGTACACAAAATACATTTCTCTAAGTTCGTTTCGCCGCCTTTGGCAGCAGGATGGAGGCTACGGAGAGTCCGCCACGCCAAAATTGCTCTGCAATTTTTGCGTGGCGAGACTTCTCCGTTTTTTGCGAAGCAAAAAACGGAGAGGGAGGGATTCGAACCCTCGAGAGGGCTTGTGGCCCCCTAACTCATTAGCAGTGAGTTGCAATCGACCAGCTCTGCCACCTCTCCCGATCAGGTATAGGCCCCCGAGGACGCCTTGCGCAGCAACGTATAGCATTCGCCGGCCAGCACGTCCCTCACGACGCTGAGGCGGCGGTTGAGCCGCTCATTCCCGGGCAGATCGATCACGGACCCGCAGGCCCCGGCCTTCATGTTCGCCGCGCCCCAGACCAGACGGCTGACGCCGCTCAGGAGCAGCGCCCCGGCGCACATCGCGCACGGCTCCTTCGTGACGTAGACGACCGCCTGGGGCATCTGATCGGTCTCCAGCGTGCTGGCGGCCTGGGTGATGGCGATGACCACCGCGTGCGCGGTCGGGTCCCTGAGCAGCAGCACCTGCTCATGCGCGCGCGCCACCACCCGCCCCTGCTGGACGATGATCGCGCCCACCGGGCGGTCCTTCGACGCCAACGCCTGCTCGGCCTCCTTCAAGGCCTCGCGCATGTACATCTCATCGACCTTGTTCGCCATCCTCACCCTCGCGTCAATCTCATCATCTGATTCATGGATTCTGAAGAGGATTCCTAACCGCCGCTGATTCCTGGTCTTGACGAGGAATCAACAGCTGTGAGGAATCCCGTTGAACATCCAGGAATCCCCCTCCAGGTGGTGCTAAAAAGAACGCGCGCTCGCCGAGATTCGAACTCGGAACCCTCAGCTCCGCAAGCTGATGCTCTATCCAGTTGAGCTACGAGCGCAGAAATTTTGCTTCACAAAATTTCTAGTCGTTGTCGCCTCGCCGATCGCGCAATGTCTCAGAAATCAGTCCGGCCTTTCGCTTGCCAATCCCTTGAACTCCGCGGAGTTCTTCCAGCGAAGCCGTTGCAACCCTTTCCACGCTCCCAAATGCCCTCAGAAGCGCCAACGAACCGCGCGACCCGATGCCTGGCAACTGATGCAGCACCGCCAAGCTCGCATCGTTCTCTTGACACGGTCTTCTGGCGGTTCGTTTCAAGGCCGGCGCCGCGCGACCCACACGCGTCAGTTGCACGGCCATCGTGTGAATCGTCCTGGCCGTGTGTGCGCTATCCCGGGTCCAGAGAACCGGAACGGACCACTTCACGGCCAGCGATACTAACAGGCCTTCAAGAGCATGCGCATGAAGACGATCAAGCGGCTCCTGAGACCCTTCAATGATGAGAACTCGGCGCAAGACCGATTGCTGAAGACGCGCCAGCTGCGCGAACAGCCGCCCGCGAACCATGGAATTCACGAGATCGGACGTCGTCTTCCGTTCAATACCGATCGTCCAGCCCAGCACATAATCTCCCGCCTCAAGCTCCCGCTCTTCGACTGTCCATCCCGCGCGGCGAAGCTCTTCGGCAATCTTGGAATCACGCTCATGAATATCCGCAAGGATCTCAAGCATTAGGAATGTTGAACCGCACAATTCCTCTCATGAACATTACGTCACAACACTTCTAGTTGAATTTTTCGCGAAGCGAAAAATTCAACGGAGAGGGTGGGATTCGAACCCACGAGACTCCTTGTGGGAGCCTACACGATTTCCAGTCGTGTTCCTTCGGCCAGCTCGGACACCTCTCCATTGTACTTGAGAA
>Ga0214471_10000769_pt1 | contig 26159 bp, 23 predicted proteins | sample RVTome_5_FD_207665 | JGI IMG/M metagenome (GOLD analysis project Ga0214471, IMG submission 207665) | Soil microbial communities from uranium-contaminated site in the Upper Colorado River Basin, Wyoming, United States - RVT142D155 | ecosystem: Environmental > Terrestrial > Soil > Contaminated >... | reverse complement strand
GGGTGCACCGCAACACGGTCCTGTACCGGCTGCGCATTGCCCGCGACCAGCGGGGAATCGACCCGCGCCGGCCTGAGGATGCCCTGCGCCTGCTCCGCGAGGTTGATCGGCCCGCCTGAGCGTCTTTGTGCAGAGTGCACAAAGGATGGGTCCCCATGGTGGGCTGTGCGCCATTCCAGCGGACTGCGCCGCAACCTAGCCTCGCCTCCTCATCGGTTTACTGCCCACCACGCCTAGAAGGAGCCCGCACATGGTTCGGAAGGACCTCACCGCCGCCCTGAAGCTGGCCGAGGATCGAAACCTCCGCTTCGTCAGCCTCCAGTTCACCGACATCGTGGGCCATGTCAAGTCGGTGCAAGTGCCAATGCACCAGCTCGAAGAAGCGGTCGAGCACGGGAAGTGGTTCGACGGCAGCAGCATCGAGGGCTTCGCCCGGATCGCGGAGTCGGACATGTTCCTCGTCCCCGACCTGACGACCTTCTCGCCCATCCCCTGGGAGCCGGGGCTGGACGCCGACGGACGCTCTATCGAGACCGGCAGTGCGCGCGTCATCTGCGACGTCTTCACCCCGCACGGTGAGCCGTTTGCCGGCGACCCGCGCCAAGTCCTGCGACGTCAGCTGGGGAAGGCCAAGGCCCTGGGCTACACCTTCAACACCGGCCCCGAGCTCGAGTTCTTCCTGCTCCGGCTGGGCGACGGCCGCATTGAGCCTCTGCCGCATGACGCGGCGGGGTACTTCGACCTGTCGGCCGATCTGGCCACCGACGTCCGGAAGGAGATGATGAACGACTTGGAGGAGATCGGAATCGAGGTCGAGACGGCGCATCACGAGGTCGCGATCGGCCAGCATGAGATCGACTTCAAGTATGCCGATGCGCTCCGCACCGCCGACAACGCGGTGACCTTCAAGACCACCCTCAAGGCGGTCGCCGCCCACCATGGCCTGCACGCGACCTTCATGCCCAAGCCGATCTTCGGCATCAACGGCTCGGGGATGCACACCCACCAGTCCCTGTGGGACGACAAACGCGGCCGCAATGCATTTGCCGATGCGAAGGACCCCTACGGGCTTTCCGCCATCGCGCGCCACTACATCGCCGGCACGCTGGAGCACGCGCGGGGCATGATCGCGGTCCTCGCTCCGCTGGTGAACAGCTACAAGCGCCTGGTGCCCGGCTACGAGGCGCCGGTGTACATCGGCTGGGCGCGGATCAACCGCTCGGCCCTCATTCGCATTCCGCAGATCAGCCGCGGGCAGCTCGACTCGACACGCATTGAGCTGCGCTGCCCGGATCCATCGTCCAACCCGTACCTGGCCTTCGCGGCCATGCTCGCCGCCGGGCTGGACGGCGTCCAGCGCAAGCTCCCCGCCCCCGATCCGGTGGAGGAGAACCTGTACCACCTCGACGAGGCCAAGCTCCAGAGCCGGAAGATCCGTCAGCTGCCGGGCACCCTGAGCGAGGCGCTCGACGAGCTGGCCGCCGACGAGGTCATTCGGGAGGCGCTCGGGGACCACGTGTTCGAGCGCTTCGTGGAGGCCAAGCGCGAGGAGTGGGACGCGTACCGCATGCAGGTGACCGGCTGGGAGACGGCCCGCTACCTGGAGGCGTTCTAGGCGAACGGTCTATCCTGCCGCCGCCATGTGTGGAATCGCCGGGGTAGTTGAGCCCCATCCTGCCGAGGCCGTCCTGCGCGACATGTCCGACCGGATCGCGCATCGCGGCCCTGATGGTTCCGGAATCGTCGTCCGGGACGAACGCGTTGGCCTCGCCCACCGGCGCCTGGCGATCATCGACCTGAGCGAGGCCGCGGCCCAACCCATGCGTTCAGCGTCGGGTGCCGAGATCGTCCTCAACGGTGAGATCTACAACTACCTCGAGTTGCGCGCCGAGCTGAAAGGGCTCGGGGTCACCTTCCGTACCGAATCAGACACCGAGGTGCTCCTGGCGGCATATGACGAGTGGGGGACCGCATGCGTGGAACGCTTGAACGGCATGTTCGCCTTCGCGCTGTACGACCCGCGCCGCCGCACGCTGTTCGCGGCCCGCGACCGGTTCGGCGAGAAGCCCTTTTACTACCACCAGACCGCCGACGGCCAATTCATCTTCGCCTCGGAGATCAAAGCGCTCCTTGCTCACCCGAGCGTGCCATGCCGGCCTCAGATGCGTTCCATCTTCCGGTTCCTTCGGTACAAGGAGACGGATCGTGACCCCGACACGTTCTTCGAGGACATCTGGTCATTGCCAGCCGCGCACTCCTTGGTGCTGGGCGTCGACGACGGTCGCCTGGTGCTCCACCGCTACTGGTCGCTGGCCGATACCCCCGTCGATCGCCGTCCGCGAGCGGAATTGGTGGAGGCGTATCACGACCTGCTCGCGAGCAGCATCCGGATCCGACTTCGCTCCGATGTCCCGGTCGGCTCCAGCCTGTCGGGGGGGCTCGATTCGAGCGCGATCGTTGGCTACATCGCGCGGGCCTGCGGCGTTGAACATCAGCACACGTTTTCCGCCAGATTCCCCGGCCATGCCCTCGACGAAGGTCGGTACATCGCCGATGTGGTCGGATTCACGGGTGCGGTCGGACACGAGGTGGTCGCGGTGCCCGACGCCGCCGAACTGGCTCGCGCAGCCTGGCACCAGGAGCAACCATTTCTATCGCTCAGCATCTTCGCGCAGTGGTCGGTCATGCGGCTCGCGCTCGAAGCTGGCGTGACCGTGTTGCTCGACGGCCAGGGCGCCGACGAGACGCTGGGCGGCTACCACTTCTACCTGGGCGCCCACTACCGCGAGCTGTTCCTGCGCGGGCGGTGGCGACGCCTCGCCCGTGAGGCTTCGGCCTACGCCGATCAAAACGGGCTTCGCCGGCTCCGCGCGCTCAGTTACTACGCACTGCCGGTGGAGTTGGCCCGCCAGGCCAAACGCTTCGTTCCCGCTCGTGGTATGTCCCGCGAGTTCGTGGCCGTCCACGGAGGCATGCAGGAGGCTCCGCCCCGCGCCTATCGCGACGAGCTGCGCCAGGCTCTGTATGCCAGCGCGACGTCTACGATGCTGCCTTCGCTCCTGCGCTACGCAGACCGTAACTCGATGGCCTTCTCACGCGAGGTTCGCCTTCCGTACCTTGACCATCGACTCGTCGAGTTCGCATTCGCCCTGCCGAGCGAGATGAGGCTGCAGGGCGCCACGACCAAGTTGATCCTGCGCGACGCGATGCGGGAGTATCTGCCGGATTCGGTCCGAACCCGGCTCGACAAGATTGGCTATGCGCCACCTCAGCGTGCGTGGCTGCGCGGTCCCCTGCGCCAGTTCGTCGGCGACCTGCTCGAGGACCAACGGACGGCGGAACGGCCGTGGACCGACATGACGCAACTCCGCGGGTCGTGGAAGACATTCCTGGACGGCGATATCCGGCCGGAGAGCGAGGTCCTGCGCGCGGTGTCATTGGAGATCTGGTCGCGCCAGTACCTCGACATCGATCGCCACGCGCAGGTCGCCTGACCGGCATCAGAGCATCTGTGGTCGTGCCCGGACCGACGACAGAGTATCCACGACCTGCTGAGCTCGATGCCGCCACGCGTTTGCTTCGGCCGTCCGATGCGCGGCTTCGGAAAACCGATCCAACGTCACCGCGGAGGCGGTGACGAGCTCGGTGATGCCCGCCGCCAGGGCGGCGGCGGTGTCGTCCACAACCACGCCGCAAGCGCCCGCACGAACGATCCGGGCAGTCTCGGTACAGTTGGTCACAAGCAGCGGGCGCCCGTAACTCAGGTAGTCCATGACCTTGATCGGTAGCGCCAAATCGTTGTATGGACTCCGATGGCGGGGGATGACCGAGGCCAGTACCGCGGGAAGCAGATCATGGATCTGGCTGCCGCTGGCGCGGACCACGTGCATCCACGCCGGTACGTGTCCTGGCGGATCGTCGCCTAGCTGCGCCACGCAGGTGAGCTCCACGTCGTGGCCAGCGGCGCGGACGGACTCGACCGCCTCGCGCAGGATCCCAGCCCCGAGGACGGCATGGCGGAGGGAGCCGACGTGGAGCAGCTGGTTCGCATCGCGCCGGCGCTCGAGAGGCACCGGGTCGGGCGCTCCGGGGGGAAGCAAGATGGATCGCGTGCCGAGGGACAGGACATCAGCCAGCCCGCGCGAGGGGTACGCCACCATCGTCGATGCCTTGGCGAGGCCGCGGAAGGCCGGCATGAAGAGCCGTCGCCGCAGGCGCTCCTTGAACGATCCGCCGGCGTACTCCGGAAACAGCGGGTAGGCGTCTCGTACGTAGGTCAGTACCGGAACGCCACGCCGACGCGCGAAGGCGAGAAAGGCCACGTCCAGTGGCCCGGGCAGGGTGGTGGAACTCTCCACATAGATGCCGTCCAATGCCCCCAGGCGCGTGCCCGCCGCATACCGCATCAAGGCAAGGGCTCGATGGCGGCGGAGACCGGACACAACATCCAGGTCGACCAAGCGGCTCAACGCGTCGCGCATATGGGTGATCCGAACAGTGGGGCCCCACAGTCCGCGGTCGAGTGGGTACATCGACAGCAGCAGAATCCGAGGGCGACGGGGAGCAACGGTCGGCATCACGTCCGACCGGCGATTCGTCTGCGGGGCAGGATCAGCGCCAGACTCCCGGCTCGGAGGTGGCTTGGCCGGCGGTGCCGGCCGTGACGGCCTGGTCGATGATCCGCCAGGCGTCATCGGAACCCAGCCACCCGAAGACGTCGACCCGGCGGCCTTCAAGGCCCTTGTAGATCTGGAAGAAGTTCTCGATCTCGCGCAATCGGTGTGGCGAAAGGTCCTCGAGCGCGTGCGTTTCGTCCCACCGGGGATCGTCAGCGGCAACCGCCAGAATCTTGTAGTCGTGGCCCTTGTCGTCCCGCATATCCAGCACGCCCACCGGGCGGGCGCGCACCACACAGCCGGGAAACGTGGGCTCGCTGATCACGACCAGGACGTCGAGCGGGTCGCCGTCATCCGCCAGGCTGCCTTCGAGGAACCCGTAGTCACACGGGTAATGGACGCTGCTGTACAGGATCCGGTCGAGCACGAACCGATGCCGCGCGTGGTCGAACTCGTACTTGTTCCGGCTCCCCGACGGAATCTCGACCACGACCTCGATGGGCGGGCGATCGGCAGCCATGGGTCCAAGTATGCGGAATGCCCGGTAATCTCGACATCGATCGACACGCGCCGGTGCCCTGGCCCAGCGTCATTTGGCGGGCTGGCGAGTCGCGGCCTCGCGGTCGAATGCGTACTCGAATGGCATACTCTTCCGACCCGCCTGCTTGCGAGAGCCTTGGAGGTCGACGCTGTCTACCCTGGTTGCCGTAACCGGTGCTGAGGGTTTCATCGGCTCACACTTGGTCGAAGCCCTGGTCGCCACCGGTCATCGCGTCCGGGCCATGGTCCAGTACAACTCGTTCAGCGCGTGGGGCTGGCTGGACACCTTGCCACCCAGCGTCATGGCCAACGTCGACGTCGTGCTGGGCGACGTGCGCGATTCGGCCTCGGCGCTTGCGTTCGTCGAAGGTGCCGAAGTCGTGTACCACCTCGCGGCGCTTATCGCGATTCCATACTCGTACGCGGCTCCACGTTCCTACCTGGAAACGAATGCCGGCGGCGCCTTGAACATGCTGGAGGCTGTCCGCGCGCACGGGACGCCTCGTCTGGTCATCACCTCAACCAGCGAGGTCTACGGCACCGCGATTCGGGTTCCGATTGACGAGACGCATCCAGTTCAAGCCCAGTCGCCATATGCCGCCTCCAAGATCGCTGCAGACAAACTGGCCGAGAGCTACCACCTGAGCTTCTCGCTGCCTGTGGTAACACTCCGTCCGTTCAACACGTTCGGTCCTCGGCAGTCTGCGCGCGCCGTGATACCGACGATCATCAGCCAACTGGCCGCGGATCAGCCGAGCGTTCGCCTGGGGGCGCTCGCACCCACCAGGGACTTCACATTCGTGACCGACGTGGCCGCCGCCTTCGTTGCAGTCGGTGCAGCGCCGCGCGACAAAGTCATTGGACAAGTCCTAAATGCGGGGACCGGTCGCGAGATCGCAATCGGGGATCTGGCTGCGGTCATTGCCTCGGTCATGGGGCGCTCGCTGCACGTCGATGAGGATCGCGACCGACTCCGACCCACATCGTCCGAGGTCATGCGCCTGGTTTGCGACAGCAAAGCACTCAGAACGCGGACTGGGTGGGTTCCCCGCGTTTCTCTCGAGGAGGGTTTGGCAACGACCGTGGCTTGGTTCGGCGCCCGCGATCAGGTGGCACGCTACCGCCCCGATCTGTACGGCATATGAGGGTGATGAGCCCGGTTCGTCATGCTGTCGTCCTCGCGGGAGGAATGGGCACCCGCTTGCGGCCATTCACCGATTCCCGACCGAAGCCGTTGGTGACAATCGCCGGCGGACCACCGATCCTCGAGATTGTGCTGCTCCAGCTCGCGCGCCAAGGGTTCGGGCAAGTCACCATCGCCATCGGTCACCTCGGCGCCCAAATCGAGACTGCTGTGGGCGATGGGGAACGCTTTGGATTATCCGTCGAATATGCGGTTGAGACCGAGCCGCTGGGCACCATGGGACCGGTCATCGCGATCCTGGACCGGCTGCCGGAGCACTTCCTCGTCCTCAACGGCGACATCCTGACCGACATCTCATATTCAACCCTGCTCGACGACCACGTCATGTCGAACGCCCCGCTCACCATTGGCACCCATCGCCGCCAGGTGGACGTGGACTTTGGGGTACTCGAGGTCAGTGGCAACGAGGTCGTTGGATTCCGGGAGAAGCCGACCCTCGATTACTCCGTCAGCATGGGGGTCTACGGCTTATCTCGCGCCACTCTGACGGCGTATCCGCCGGGCCGCCCGTTGGGCTTCGATGAGCTCGTGCTTGACTTGCTCGCCAGCGGACGCCGCCCGCGCAGTTACCCGTTCGGCGGGTTCTGGCTGGACGTCGGCCGCCCCGAAGACTACGAGCGGGCGAATCGCGACTTCGGTGATCTCCGATCGACGCTCCTCCCCGGCGATTGACATGGGGCAGGTAGTCATCCTTGGCGCTGGCGGCTTCATCGGCCAACACGTGCGCCGCGCGTACGAAACCGATGGGACGGATGCACTTTGGCTCGTCAGCCGTGGCCCGCCGCGCGACGGCGGCCCATGGCGCCAAATCGATCTTACCGATCGCCAGGCGTTGAGTCGCTTCATGAAGGTCGCGCGGCCGGACGTCGTCGTCAACTGTGCCGGGCGCACGGTCGGATCCGCCGAGGACTTGCGGCTCGCCAATGTAGAGGTTGTCTCCAGCGTCCTCACGGTACTGGAGCGCATGGACATGGCAACACGCCTGGTGCACATCGGTTCTTCGGCTGAATATGGGGATGGAACGCCCGGCGTGCTACTGGCCGAAAGCGCCGCACCGCATCCGGTCAGCGCCTACGGGCGTACCAAACTCATGGCTACCGAACAGGTGGTGGCTTCGAATGTCGACGCCGTTGTCCTGAGAGTGTTCAACCCGGTCGGCCCTGGTGCCAGGCCGACGAGCCTCGTTGGTCATGCCGTCACTGTCATGCGGCGCGCGCTCGAGATCCACGCGCCGCGAATCGAGATGGGGCCACTCGACGCGTACCGAGACTTTCTGCATGTCGCCGATGTCGCCGATGCTGTGCTATTGGCGGGTCGCACGAGCCGTCCGAGCGGCGCCGTCATGAACATAGGCTCGGGCCGGGCGATGCAGGCTCGCGAGCTGGTGCGGCTGCTAGCCGACGTCGCGGGCTTCAGCGGTCAGATCGCGGAACGGCCGGGAAGCCCCACCGGCTCGGCCGAGGTGCGTTGGCAGCAGGCGGATATCAGCCAGGCAAGGCTGAGGCTGGGGTGGTCGGGCCACCGGGATCTGCGGTCGGCGCTTGAAGCGGCATGGCACGCAGATCCACAATCAGCACGGCCCCATTCTGGGGTCACGAGCCGCCCCTGATGGACGCTCGGCGCTGAGCCGTCGATAGTGGTCCTCCATGAGGAGCATGTTGGTCCGATAGTCCGCGAAGTCCATGGCAAGCCGCCGAAGATGGCGCCCCATCGTTTCGCGCTGATCCACGGGCAGCGCCAGTGCCCGCCTCAGAGCTGCATTCAGAGCGGCGGTATCGCCAGCCGGCACAAGGTAATCGTCCATCCCACCATCGAGGACCTCTCGCAGACCGGGAAGGTCGCTTGCCACGATGGGCCGGCCACAGGCCATCGCTTCGAGGACGCTCAGGGGTAACCCATCACTGTTGGGCACCGATACTACGGCGTCCGCAAGGCGGTAGAGCCCGACCATGTCGGCATCCGAAATCTCGTCAAGGATCATCACCCGATCGATCACGCCGAGATCCTTGACGAGACGGCGAAGTCTGGACAGATAGGCGAGGTCAGCGTTGCGTGCGCTCATGACCACGACGACGTCGTTTCCAAGCTGCGCCATGGCCCGGGCAACGATCTCGTGGCGATACAACGGTTGGATGGCGCGCGGCGAGAAGATGATGCGTCGATGCGCGACGCCCAGGCGGTTTGCCAATACGAGATCTGCTGGGCCAGGCGCAAACCGATCCGTGTCCAGGCCAAACTGCACCTTCACGACACGATCACGACGGGCTCCCAATGCCGTCGCCGTCGCGCGCATGTCCGACGTCATCACGGTAACCAGGTCGGCGGACCCGAGTGTCTGCCGCGCCCACCAGCGTTCCCGGATTGACCGGTCCGGAGTTTCGAAAACGTCAGAGCCCCAGATGGTGACGACGTACGGGTGAAATCCGGAAAGGCGTGCTTGCCACCCGTAGCCGGACAGATAGTGGGCGTGGAGTACGTCCGGATGGATCCGAGCTAGCAGCCTTCGGAGTGCCGTGCCACCCTGCAGAGAAGAAACGAGGGGGAGGCGCCAGGCCCCAAAGCGACGGTATCGGTGCACCGCTACTTTGCCGTTCAGGTCAGGTTGGAGCCTGTTGCCTTCGCCTATCAACAGGTGGACGTCGTGCCCACGCTCTGCGAAGAAACCTATCCAACGGCGGGTGTGGACGCTGTTCGGGTCTGCAAGGAACGCCAAGCGCAAGGGCCGGTGCGGCTGCACCGAAGCATGATATGCGCGGGCGTCGGCGGGACTCGCAAGAGCGGCGGACACATACGTATCCTGCCGGTCCGGTCTGGACGGATCGGATCGGGCGCTCGACCAGTGTTCGAGGATAGACTGCGGAGAGAACGCACGAGAAAGGATCAGTGGAACCGGAACGCAAACGCGCCCTGGTCACAGGCATCACAGGCCAGGACGGGTCCTATCTTGCCGAGCTGCTCCTTTCGAAGGGGTATGAGGTCCATGGCGTCATTCGCCGATCCAGCTCGCTGTCCACCGGCCGCATCGACCACCTTTACCAGGACCCGCATAACCGTACGGTCCCACTGGTCCTGCACTACGGCGATCTCTCGGATTCCTCCTCGCTCATCAACACCCTCAACCGGGTACGACCCGACGAGGTCTACAACCTCGGTGCCCAGAGCCACGTCAAAGTCAGCTTCGAGATGCCCGAGTTCACGGCCGACTCCACCGGGATGGGCAACCTCCGGCTGCTGGAGGCGATCCGGCATGCCACCTGGCCAGTCCGCTTTTACCAGGCCGGGAGCAGCGAGATGTTCGGCAACGCGGAAGAGGTCCCGCAGAACGAAACGACCCCCTTCCTTCCGCGCAGCCCGTACGCGGTGTCCAAGGTCTTCGCGCACTGGATGACCGTTCAATACCGCGAGGCGCACGGCCTCTTCGCGGCGAACGGCATCCTGTTCAACCACGAGTCGCCGCGCCGCGGCGTGACCTTCGTGACTCGAAAGATCACGCGCGGCATTGCCGCCATCTTGGCCAAGGCCGAATCAAAGCTGTACCTGGGCAACCTCGACGCCAGGCGCGACTGGGGGTACGCGCCGGAGTACGTCGAGGCGATGTGGAAGATCCTCCAGGCCAATGAAGCGGAGGATTTCGTGATCGCGACTGGTGAGATGCACAGCGTCCGAGAATTCGCTGCCCTGGCGTTCGGCCTGGTGGGACTGGATTGGCAGGAATACGTCGAGATCGACCCCAGGTATTTCCGACCGACGGAGGTCGACCGGCTGTGCGGCGATGCGTCCAAGGCGCACGCCAAGCTCGGCTGGCGGGCCACCACCTCGTTTGATGAGCTTGCGCGGATCATGCTTACGGCGGACCTGCGGGAAGCCGGTCTCGAACCCGAGCGGCTGCTGCGCGCAACGGCCGCCCCGAGCCGGTGACCGACGGATTCTGGCCCGCTGGGCGGGTCATGGTCACGGGCGGTGCCGGCTTCCTCGGCCGTGCGGTGGTTCACCGGCTGTCGAAGGCCCAGGCCACGGAGGTGTTCGTGCCGCGCAGCGCCGACTATGACCTCCGCACACAAGCGGGAATTCGGCGCGCGCTCGGCGATGGGCGACCCGACCTCATCATCCATCTCGCCGCCGTAGTGGGCGGGATCGGAGCCAACCGCGAGAACCCGGGGCGCTTCTTCTACGAGAACGCGATCATGGGCATCCAACTCATCGAGGAGGCGCGCCTGGCCGGCGTCGCCAAGCTCGTGATCGTGGGTACCGTGTGCTCCTACCCGAAGTTCACGCCGGTCCCGTTCCACGAGGACGACCTCTGGTCCGGCTACCCAGAGGAAACGAATGCGCCCTACGGCCTCGCCAAGAAGATGCTCCTCGTCCAGAGCCAGGCGTACCGCGAGCAGTACGGCTTCAACGCGACGTATCTCGTTCCGGTCAACCTGTACGGGCCGGGTGACAACTTCGATCCCGGCAGTTCGCATGTCATTCCGGCGCTGATCAAGAAGTGTGTCGACGCGCGGGATACCGGCGCGGCCTTCATCGAAATCTGGGGAACGGGCCACGCGTCCCGGGAATTCCTGTACGTGGAGGACGCCGCGGAGGGCATCGTGCTTGCGGCTGAACGGTACGACGGGCCTGACCCGGTGAACCTCGGTGTCGGCAAGGAGATGACGATTCGGACGTTGGCCGAGCTCATCGTGCGACTCACCGCATATCGGGGCGAGATCCGGTGGGATCCGACCAAACCGGATGGCCAACCGCGTCGCTCGTTGGATACGACTCGGGCGGCGGAGCTGTTCGGGTTTCGGGCCAGCACATCGTTCGAGGACGGGCTTCGTCGCACGATCGAGTGGTACGAGGTGGAACGCCCGTCCCGTCCGAGAGCATCTCGTCAGGCGGTCGCGCGGCCGCCGCCTTCAAGCCGATCACGTTGACGGCCACGCCGTTTCGCAATCGCAGCATCCGCATGTTTGCACCATTCCGGCCAGTTGCCGAGCTCGGGGACAACCTACGTGCCCGATCCGAACACTTCGGCGCGGCTTGGGACACCACCCGCGCGCTCCGTGATCGGTAGCTTGGCGTGAACAGCTCAGCCCCCGACGTCCGCGCCATCGCGTTCAGCAAGGACCGCCCACTCCAGCTCGAGGGCATGCTCCGGTCGCTGGATGAACATTGTCTCGATCGCCCCAACCTGAGGGTCGCCGTTCTGTGGACGGCTGGCGACGACCGGATGCGGGCGCTGTACCACCAGACCCAAGCGGCGCATCCCTCGGTCGAGTTCCTGTACGAGGCGGATTTCGCGCGCGACGTACTGCGCGCCATCGGCTCGGCGACACATCTCCTCTTTCTGGTCGATGACGCGCTATTCGTGAGGGATTTCCGGATCGGTGATGCGGCGGCACTCCTCGACGCAGAGGACGCTGCCATCGGCTTCTCCCTGCGACTCGGGCAGAACACGACTTACTGCTATCCGCTCAGCCAGCCCCAAGCGCTTCCTGAATTCCGCGAGCCCGCCTCCGGCTTCCTTGCCTGGAACTGGACACGGGCCGAGCACGATTTCGGGTACCCACTCGAGGTATCCAGCTCCCTGTATCGTGCCCGCGACCTGGTCCCGCTGCTGGCTCGCAGGCGCTTCAGAAACCCGAACTCGCTCGAGGGGAAGCTCGCGCGTTCCGCCGACCTCCTCCGCCAGCGGTATCCGCAGCTCCTTTCCTACCCCACCTCGGTGGCCTTTTGTGCGCCGATGAACCTCGTCCAGACCGTGGCCCCGAATCGCGCTGGCACCAATCCGGGGCACTCACCAGAAGCCCTGGCCCGCATGTTCGAGGAGGGGCGTCGCATCGACGTCGGGGCGTACCGCAACTTCGTGCCGATCGGTTGTCACGAGGAGGTGGAGCTGCACACGACCGACACACTCGCCGCACCGGTCGTCTCGGTGATCATCCCGTGCTTTGCACAGGCGACCTATCTACCCGACGCGGTCAATTCCGTTGTTGTGCAGACTTTCCGCGACTGGGAACTGATCATTGTCGACGACGGCAGTCCGGACGGAGCCTGGGTCGTGGCCGAGGATCTGATCCGACGATTCCCCGCGAGCCGCATCTCGCTTCTGCGCCAGCAGAACGCAGGACTCGCGGCGGCCAGAAACGCGGGGATCGCGCGCGCCGTTGGCCGTTTCATCCTCCCCCTCGATGCCGATGACCGCCTTGACCCCAACATGCTCGAGGCCTCCGTGGCCGAGCTCAACGCTCGGCCCGAGGTCGGGATCGTGTACACCGACCAAATCGAGTTCGGCGAATCGGACCGCGTCGTCCGTCTTCCGGAGTTTGATGCCGACCTGCTATGCGCCGCCAACCAGCTCAGCTACTGCGCGCTGTTCCGCCGTGGCGTGTGGGACGCGGTCGGCGGGTACAACCCGAATATGGCCGACGGCTACGAGGACTGGGACTTTTGGATCGCATCGGTCGAGAAGGGCTTCGGCGCAAGGCGCCTACCGCGCCCGCTCTTCTACTATCGAGTCAAGAACGTAAGCATGTACACGAGGGCGCAATTGAAACGGCGCGAGCTCCGGGCCCAGATTGCCGCCAACCATCCAACGTTATTCACCCCGGGTCGCCGCTTGAAACGGCGGATTCGGCTGCTGCCCCAGTCGCTTCGCTGGCGGGCGCGGCAGATCGAATTCGGCCTGCGCTGGAGGGAAAGTCGATCGTGACGCTGTCGCGAGGGACGATTATGGGCAGCCGGGACACGAGAGGATGGTCGAGGAGTTGATCAGCCCGCGTTGAACGCGATCATGGGCATGCGCCCACTCGTCACGGTGGGGATTCCGACGTACCAGCGGCCGGATGGGCTGCGACGGACGTTAGGTTGCATCGTCGATCAGACATACGACCACCTGGAGATCGTCGTTTCTGATAATTGCTCGGCCGACGACGCGACGGGCAGCGTGGCAAGGGAATTCGCCGGACGAGACTCCAGGGTTCGTTATGTCCGCCAGCCTTTTAACACAGGTTCAGTCGAGAATTGCCAGTTTCTGCTGAGAGGGGCGCGGGGGGATTACTTCATGTGGGCAGCCGACGACGACTGGTGGAGCTTGACCTTCATCGAACGCTGCGTCTCGGAACTCATTTCCCTCGGCCGTCGGTTTGTCGCGGTCGGCATGGAGGCCCAGTACTTCGTCGGTGATGAAGAGTTGGAATTCTTTCCCGAAGGACGAGCTTTCTATTCGGGCGCCATAGGCGATCCATCCGGGCGCGTCGATCACATGCTCCGCAACGGCTACGGGAATCTCTTCTATTCACTCTTCCGTCGGGAGGGGCTCATCGATGGTGACAGGACGGCGCTCGACTTCATGGAGCCGCATGGCAACGAGCTTCCAATGTTCGTGGAGGTCGCTGCGCGGGGTAACTGGAGGATTCTGCCGTCAGTCGGGCTGCACAAGCAGACCAACGCCAGAACCTATTTGCAGGCGCGCTGGGAGATTCGCGGAGGCTGGTTGAAACCGTGGCGGCCGAGCCGGATCGCGCGGCTTCGGCATCTTGCGAAGTACCACCGCACAGTTGGGCGGGACATCGAGAAGTCGTTGCATCGGATAGGTTTCGACCAACCCGAAGAACAGAGACTCCGGTGGCTTACCCGCCGTACGCTTGGCCGCCATCTCGTCGCCTTGATGCTCGGCTACAAGCGGCGGGCGAGTCGGGTACGACCAAGACGCGCCTCCAACGAATGATTGATGGCAGCGTAGGGCGAAGGAGTACGACGACTTGGATGACCTGCCCCTGGTGAGCATCGGGATGCCTGCCTATAACGGCGAGCGCTTCATCAGCCAGGCACTGGACTCGCTGTTGGGGCAGGATCACGAGAACTTCGAATTGATCATCTCCGACAACGCATCCACCGATCGCACTTCCGAAATCTGTCGCGATTATGCGGCAAGGGACAGGCGGATCCAGTTTCACCAAAACCCGGACAATGCGGGCGCGGTCAGCAACTTCAACCGCGTACTCCACGCAGCACGCGCGGATTACTTCATGTGGGCCGCCGCCGATGACCTGTGGGAGCCAACCTACATCTCGACTCTATTGGCGCGGTTGATGTCGGATCACAGGGCGGTGCTGGCCTTCTCAGCGTTCAACAACGTGGATGACCAGGGCGAAGGCATTCGGGAGTACCCGTGGCTATTCGAACTGCCCTCGGATCAAGTATCCCAACGCCTGTTGAATTACATCGTGCAGGACGAGCGCTCCGGCAAGGCCAATCTGATCTACGGACTCATGCGACGACATACCCTACAGTCCGCAGGCGGTTTCAAGATTTGGGGCAGAAGCCCGTGGGGCGCGGACATGCTGGTCGTGTTTCGATTGCTCGCTTCAGGCAACCTCACCGTGGCTGACAGACTTCTCTTCCACAAGCGCCTGGTCTCGACTTCGCCTGAGACGCCAGCCCGTCGGGCAAAGCGGGCGGTCCCGATTCGGTTGGTGGGAAGGCTTAGGAGACTTCGTTCAGCACTGGTTGACCGACGTGGCTACATCGCCGGCTACGATTCCATCATTCGCGCGATCGACCAATTGACGATGAACGAGAAGCGCAGACTGCAGGCGGCGCTCAGAGAACGGGCATGGGAGCTCTATCGGAGCGAAATCCGAGAGCGGCTGATTGAACCCGCCTTGCGGTGGCCGCGGCGGACATGCTGAGGCCCGAATGCCGGGCGCAGCTGCCGCGATGGCAGCGAGTCCGAGGCGAGGTTCTCTCATTGGACCGTGATTCCTCGGACGGTGATTCCTCGGACCGTGGCTCTGGGGCGGCACAAGCTCCATACGTCCTCTGAGCCCCCTCGTGCGACAATCCGGGGACGCGACGAAGAGGATGGCAAGCCGGGTGAACGACCGATCGACTATATGACTGAGTCGGCGGAGGCCGTTGCCAAGCGCATACCGCCTCTGGTCATCGAGCCACGTCATGGCTGGCGGGACCTGGGGCTCGCGGAACTCTGGGAGTATCGGGAGCTCTTCTTCTTCTTCGTATGGCGCGACCTCAAAGTTCGTTACAAGCAGACGTTCTTCGGCGCTTCGTGGGCGATCCTGCAGCCGGTCCTCCTGATGGCGATCTTCTCCGTTTCGGTTGGTCGCCTTCCAGGCGTCTCCCCGGCCGGTGTGCCGTACCCGCTCTTCGTCCTCGCTGGGCTCGTCCCCTGGACACTGTTTGCCCAGAGCCTGGCAGGAGCCTCGAACAGCTTGGTGGCGGAGGAAGCGATCATCACAAAGGTGTACTTCCCGCGCCTTCTCCTGCCGTTTGCCGCCGTTGCGTCATTCGTCCTCGATTTCGGGTTAGCGCTGGCGGTGCTCGGCGTGATGATGGTGATCTACGGCGTCACACCAGGTCTCTCAATGCTGGCCATCGTGCCGCTGACGATGCTGATACTGACGACGGCGATCGGCGTCGGCACGTTCCTGGCCGCGGTGAACGTCCGTTACCGGGACGTGAGGTATGTCGTTCCCTTCCTGATTCAAGCGTGGCTGTTCGCCTCACCCGTCATCTACACCAGCGGCCTGATCCCGGAGGAGTGGCGCACGCTCTTTGCACTCAACCCGATCACCGGCGCCGTGGAGGGATTCCGCTGGGCCCTTCTGGGCGGAGACCGCCCAAGCATGCTCATCCTGGTATCGGCCGCGGCCGCACTCGTTATGTTGGTCACCGCCCTCCTCTACTTTCGGCGCACTGAGCGAACCTTCGCGGACATCATCTGATGGGGGATGTGGCAGTCGCCGCGAGCGGCCTGGCGAAGAAGTACCGGATCGGTCTTCGGCGGGACCCGTACGGCCGCCTCAGCGAGACCTTGTGGAATGGGATGACGGCGTTGTTCCGGCGCAACCGTCATGACCCACAGGTGTCGGACTTTTGGGCTCTCCGCGACGTCGCGTTCGAAGTGCCAGCGGGCTCAGCGGTGGGCGTCATCGGGCGCAATGGCGCCGGCAAATCGACTTTGCTGAAAATCCTCTCGCGCATCACGGAACCGACGTTGGGCCGCGCCGAGATACACGGCCGCGTCGGGTCGCTGCTGGAGGTCGGCACGGGCTTTCACCCAGAACTCACGGGCCGGGAGAACGTATACCTGAGCGGCGCGATTCTGGGCATGCGCCGAACCGAGATCCAGCGGAAATTCGGCGAGATTGTCTCGTTCGCCGGCGTGGACGGCTTCATCGACACGCCCGTCAAACGTTACTCGAGCGGAATGAAAGTCCGTCTGGGGTTCGCCGTGGCCGCCTTCCTCGAGCCGGAGATCCTATTTGTTGACGAAGTACTCGCGGTCGGAGATGCGGAGTTCCAGCGCAAGTCGCTAGGCAAGATGTCCGAGATCGGCCAGAGGGGACGCACGGTGATGTTTGTCTCACACAGCATGCCGGCGATCCTGCGCCTCTGCAATCGGGCAATCCTGCTTGACCGTGGTCGCGTCATCGCTGACGGATCGACAGCCGCCGTTGTCCGCACCTACCTCGAATCGGGCCTCGGCCGGACGTCCGAGCGGGTCTGGGAGGACCCCACCGACGCGCCCGGTGATCACGTCGCCCGGCTTCGAGCTGTCCGCATCTTGCCGCGCGATGGATCGCCCCCGGAGGAGGTCGATATCCGGCAACCGGTCGACGTCCAGGTCGAGTACTGGAATCATGCCGAGGGCTTGTTGCGGCCCTCGGTCAACCTCCACTTCTTCAACGATGAGGGTGTCTGCCTCTTCGTAACCAATGACTGGAATGACCGCGGGTGGTGGGGTCGGCCGAGGAGGCCTGGCCTCGTCACGGCGACCTGCCGGATTCCGGGCAACTTCCTGGCTGAGGGGAGGATCATCGTGACAGCGGTGGTGAGCACGTACAACCCGACGATGGTCCACGCCATGGAGCACGATGCCGTGGCCTTCAACGTCGTGGACCGAAGCACCGGCGATGCGGTGCGGGGCGAGTACGCCCACGACTGGCCGGGTGTGGTCCGCCCGATGCTCGAGTGGTCAGTGGAATACGCGCCGTCCCCGTCCTGAGCAGGCGGACCAACAATCACCAGCCTGCGATGGCTATGTCGGTAACGGAAACCCTTCAATCGACCCTGCGCCGCAGGAACCCGCCCCGGCAATAGGTGACTTTCAGGCGCTCATAGGCCGTATCGGCGACGAATTCCGGGTGCTCCGCGAGATAACCGCGTACGGCCGCGAGGGGATTGTCCTGATCCCAGTGTGGCTTCCCATTTGGAGCGTCCGCCACCATCGGCATGACTTCGTCGAAGACAACGATGTAGCTGTTCGGTGTCACCAATGGACCGTATAGCTCGAGTTCAGCGCGCACGTGGTCCCGGGTGTGGTTCGAGTCAAGCATCACCATCACGACATCCGTGGACTTGATGAGCGCTGCCACCTGGTCGAACGTGCTGAGCTCTGTGGAGCTCCCCTCGATCAGTGTGATGCGCCTGCTGACCGGGTGGCTCTCGATCGCAAGCCGGTTGTATTTGCGGATCTCGACGTCCACGCCGACTGCGCGTCCACGCCCGAGCAGCTCGAGCAGGGACGCGTACAGGACGAGCGCACCGCCATGCGCGACGCCGCATTCCACGACGACATCCGGTCGGACTCGCCAAATCAGCTCCTGAACCATCAGGATGTCCTCGGGGAGCTGGATGATCGGGATACCGAGCCAGGTCAGCTCGTACGAGATCTTCTGCTGCCAGCCAGAGCGCGTCCACAGGTTGGACAGGACCTCGAAGCCCTCCGGCGTGTAGATGTCGAGCTTTCGTGGCCCATCCGTCATCTGCACGGTGATAAGACGCCCCGGGTCCGTTTGGGCGGGTCCCTCGGTCATGCCGACCTCCTCTGTTGGCCTCTCCAGTATTGAATGCTGTCGTCGAGGCCGGCGGATAGATCGAAATTCGGCCGCCACCCTCGGTGCGCAAGCGGCGACGGATCCCCGGTCGACGGAAACCCTCGGTCGTCCGGAGCAAGCTCGCCGAAACGGATCAACTCCGGGTGACCGGTCTTGATCCCAATCATCTCGAAAACTTCGCGCACCGGTGTCGTCTGCCCGGTGCAGATATCCACCGAGGGAGGGGCGGATCCGTCGACCAGCGCGCAAAGGGCTGTCGCGACGTCCGCGACGTGCAGGTAGTCGCGCTCCTGTGATCCGTCGCCCACAGCGATCGGGTGCCCCCGCAGGAGCGCATTGATGACCGATGGGACCGCGCGACGCTGGTCCTCCCCGGGACCATATGGGTAGAAGATATGCGCGCAGGTCGAGGCGAGCCCAGCCGCGCCGAGATGCTCGGCAACCCTATGCATGGCCGCCTTCGTCGCGGCATAAATCGTCGTGGCCGGCCGGTTCTCCAGGCAGGTACCGCCCAAGACGACGTGCCGACAGCCAGAGGCGAGCAGGGCGTCGAAAAGTCGCACCGCGCCGGCTAGGGACTGAAGATTTTCCGGCGCGGCGTCGAGGTAGCGGCCGGGCTCCGCGTACCACGCGAGATGGATAGCGACATCGGGACCGATCGCCTCGATGGTGGCCCGCAGCTCGCCGTCGGTCGGCCCGGGCTCATGCCAGCTGATCCGATCCTCGACGTCGCTCAACCGCCAACGGGAAGAGTCAGGTCGTGAAAGCGCATGCACTTCGTCGCGGCGCGCCAACAGCGCGCGTGCCACGTGCGAGCCTATGAACCCGGTGGCGCCGGTAAGGAGGGCCCTCATCAGTGTTGGCGCAAGTTCCAGTCGTACGGGATGTCGTTCTCGAACGGGTCGAGCCGCTCCGACCGGGTAGGGTCGTGCGGGTGCGTGGAGCAGTTAGCGACGATCGCTTGCTCCGCCCCCATCCCCTTGAAGCCGTTCCAGACGCCGGGCGGGATCTGCACCAGGCTGTAATCATCGGGGCCCAGGAACAGCTCCATCACTTCACCCCACGTGGGCGAATCGACGCGCTCGTCATAGAGCACGAGTTTGATCCGCCCATGGATGCAGGCGTAGTTGAGCGTCATCTCCCGATGACGGTGCCAGCCCTTGACGACCCCTGGGTAGACCGTCGAGAAGTAGATCTCGCCGAACTCGAGGAAGTGCGCATCGGTGCGCTTCAGCATGTGCATGACCGTCCCGCGTTCATCGGGGATGCGGGCGAGCGGAACGACCACGACGCCGTCGATCACCGCTAGACCACGATCGGCTTGGGGATTGGGATGATGAACCGGCCACCCCGTTGGCGGTAGCTCGCCTGCTGGGCCAAGATTTCGTCTGCGAAGTTCCAGGCCAGCAGCAACGTCTCCTCCGGCATCTCTTGCAGCAGCCGTTCAGGCGGCGCGATTGGCAGATGGACCCCCGGCATGTAGCGCTCCTGCTTGTGTGGACTACGGTCTGCCACGAAGGCAATGGTTTCGCGACCGATGCCGAACGCGTTGAGCAGGATGGCTCCTTTGGCGGCCGCTCCGTAGGCTGCGATGCGGTGCCCGTCGGCCTTCAGCTCGGCCAGCAGGCCCTTCAGCTCGACCCGAAGCGTATCAACTCGCTCGGCGAAATCGCGGTAGTAGGCCGCGGTGCTCACGCCCAGTTCGGCCTCCTCGGCTAGCAGGGCATCGACAGCCAGCGTGGTTTCGGCTGCCCCGTCATGCGTCGCGAAAACGCGAAGCGAGCCGCCGTGCATGGGAATCCGCTCCACGTCAACGATCGCAAGGCCATCCCGCGCGAATACGTCCCGCATCGCGCTCAACGAAAAGTAGAAAAGGTGCTCGTGGTAGATCGTGTCGAATTCGAGGCGTTCGACCATGTCGCGAACGTATGGGGTTTCAATGACGGCGATGCCGCCGGGCTTGAGGATGTGAGCGATTCCGGTCACCACACCGTGGAGGTCGGGCACATGTGCCAGGACGTTGTTCGCATGGACCACGTCTGCCAATCGCCCCTCGCTGCGAAGCTGTCTGGCGAGTTCGAGACCGAAGAACTCGGGCATGGTCGGTATGCCGCGAACGGTCGCCGCTTCCGCGATGTTGCGTGCCGGGTCGATCCCGAGGACCGGGATGCCGGCGCGCGCATAGTGCTGCAGCAAGTAGCCGTCGTTGCTCGCCACCTCCAGGACGAGGCTCGAGCCATCCAGGCCTCGTTCGGCGGCGAGTCGATTGGCGACTTGTCGTGCGTGCTCGACGAACGCGTCGGACACCGAAGAAAAGTAGGCGTACTCGCGGAACATCGTCTCTGGAGGTACTGACTCGGTGATCTGGATGAGGCGGCAGACTCCGCAGGAGGCAAGCTCCAACGGGTAGTGAGGCTCAGGTTGGTCGAGCTGGTCCGAAGTCAGCAGCGCATTCGCGAGCGGCATGGGCCCAAGCGACAGAATCGGCTCGAGACGATCGGAACCGCAGTTCCGACAGGGCCCACTCATGCCCGAGCCCCCAGATGATCGCGATACCATGCGATCGTTTCGAGCAGGCCGCGATTGACCGGCGTCTGCGGGCGCCAGCCCAAGATGCGGCGCGCCTTGGACGCAGAGACGCGTTGCTCAGGAATCTCCGGCAAGCGGCGGCCTTCCACGGTGGGCTCGAGGCTGCTGTCCATGAGGCTCAGCACGCGGTGGACAATCTCACGCACGGAGAATCGGGCTCCGCCCGCGAAGTTGAACGCCTCGCCCCGGAACGTCTCGGGTTTACCTGCGATGGCGGCCGCGAGACTTATGACGCCGACGGCGGCATCCCGGACGTAGAGGTAGTCGCGGACCAGCGACCCGTCAGAGCGGATCACCGGTCGATTGCCCTCGAGAACGGAGCGGACGGTTCCCGGCACGATGCGGCTCCAGTTCAGATCTCCGCCACCGTACAGGTTGCCGCAACGAATGATTGCCGCAGGCAATCCGTACGTGTGGGCGTAGGTCTGCGTCAGGAGATCGGCGGCGGCCTTTGACATGTCGTAGGGATGGTGCGGACGGAGGGCCATCGTTTCCCGGTACGGACGACCGCCAGCATCGCCGTAGGCCTTGTCGGAGGACGCCACGACGACGCTCCGGACGGATCCGGCGCGACGGCACGCCTCGAGCAGGGACCAGGTCCCGGCGATGTTGTGACTGAAGGTATCGATTGGATCGTCGACGGCCGGGCCGACCAGGGTCTGGGCGGCGAGATGGATGACGGTGTCGATTCGCTCTTCCGCGAGAAGCCGATACAGAACCTCCAGTTCTCGAACGTCGCCATCGACCACCTGGACTCCAGCCGCCGGTTCCGTCGCCACCGGTCCCTGCCACGCGATATCCAGCCCTACTACGGCTGCGCCCGCCTCGATGAACGCTCGGTCTACCCATCCCCCGAGCAACCCGGCCGCTCCCGTGACCAGAACGCGTCTGCCGGCCCACGTACGCCCGGCGTGCGAGGTTATGCCCACGTCACCCAGGGTGCCTCCCCCGTCTCCCACATGGTCCGCAGGTGGCGCACGTCACGCAGGGTGTCCAAGCACTGCCAGAATCCTTCGTGCGGGTAGGCCGCTAGGCCCCCCTCCTGCGAAAGCCGCTCGAGCACATCCGACTCGAAGCTCGTGGCATCTCCGTGGATGTAGCTGAGGACCTCCGGCTCGACGACCATGAACCCGCCGTTTATCCAGCCCTCGCCGATCTGAGGTTTCTCCGTGAATTGGGCCACGCCCTCCGAATTGAAGCTGAGACCTCCAAAGCGCGACGGTGGACGCACGGCCGAGACCGTCACCATGCGGCTGCAGGTCCGATGGAATGCGAGAAGGCGAGTGAGATCGATGTCGGCCACGCCATCGCCATACGTGAGCATGAATGGGCCGTCGGACAGCCAGGAAGCGAGGCGACCGACTCGGCCACCGGTGTTGGTCCCGAGGCCGGTGTCGACGAGATGGACGGTCCAATTCTCCGTCTCGCCGTTCAGTCGCTCGACTTTGCGCTCGGCGACGCTCACGGTCAGGTCGCCGCTCAGGGACAGGTAGTCCAGGAAGAATTTCTTGATGTCCTCGCCGCGATAGCCCAGCGCAACCACGAACTCCGAGAAGCCGTACTGCGCATAGTGCTTCATGATGTGCCACAGGATCGGTCGCCCGCCGATTTCGACCATTGGTTTCGGGCGCACGTCCGTCTCTTCGGCCAAGCGCGTGCCCTGGCCGCCGGCAAGAATGACGACTTTCACGCTTGGCATTATGCCCGCTGCCAGCCCGGCGACCCGCGGAGGGCGTGCCCGAGCCAACGACCGGGACGTTGAGCGCGGGTGAATCGCTGGTCAGTTGTCGGCCCGCCCACCGTCGGGTGCTTTAGACTCCGCCCACCACCGCAGCAGAAGGCCGTCATGGCTCTGACTTCCCACCTCATCGGCTATCCGCGCATCGGTCCGCAGCGAGAGCTGAAATGGGCACTCGAGCGCGCATGGAGTGGTCGCCTCGACCGCATCGCGCTTGCGGAGCGCGTCACGGAGCTGCGCCGGGCGCACCTCGACGAACAGCGCACGCTGATTGGCTCCGCCGTTGACGACTTCTTCCTGTACGACGAGGCGTTGGAAACCGCCCTCATGCTCGGGATCGTGCCGGACGAATTGCGCAACGAGCTAGCGAGCGACGCGTTTGCCGTGGTGACCGCCCTGGCACGCGGGACCCCGCGGCGCGAGGCGTGGGAGATGACGAAGTGGTTCGACACAAATTACCACTACGTTGTTCCTGAGCTGGCTGGATCGATCGACCGATTCACGCCACTGCCGTGGCGGGAGCCGCTCGCCGCCGCGGACGTAACCTGGGCCGTGCTCGGTCCATATAGCCTGGTCAAGCAAAGTAAGAGCACCGTCGGCAATGGCTCCGCCACGGACTTCGCGGCGGCCATCGGCGACGCTCTCTGGACATGGGTCCGGGCACTGTCAGCCCGCAATCCGGGATTCCGCCTCCAGCTGAATGAGCCTGCCCTGGGTCTGGCTCTGTCCGGCGCCGATGTGGCGATCCGCGACGCTGCTTACGCGGGCGCGGCCGACCTCGGCCTTACTGCGCCCACGGTCGTCACGGTCCAGTTCGGCCGCCCGTCGGCGGAAAGCGTCCACGCTCTTGGCGAAGCCGGAATGGCAGTCCAGATCCCGCTGGAGGCGGTCGACGAACTCGTGCCGACCGAAGCCTGGCGCATTCAGCCGGAGCATCTCGTGAGCGTGATGGACGGACGCAGTGTGTGGCCCGACGACTTCGAGCGCGCTCGGCAGGTTCTGGAACGGCTTCCGGAAGACGGCAGGCCCATTCGGCTCATCCCGTCGACCAGCCTGATGTTCCTGCCCTACACCGTCGAAGGCGAGGATCTGCCTGCCGGGTTCCAGTTCGCGCGGGAGAAGGCCCGCGCACTGGCCGCCTTTGCCGAGGGGCTGAGCACCGGCACGACACCATCGGTCCAACATCCGCCCGATGCAACCTGGCCGGACGTCGGCGAAGTCAGCCGGCGCGCGCCGCGAAGCGTGCGTCGTGCCGCACAAGCCGACCTCGACCTGCCTGCCTTCCCCACCACTAGCATTGGCTCGTTGCCACAGACCTCGGAGGTGCGACAGCTTCGCGCCCAACTGGATCGAGGCGACATCGATCGGTCCAGTTACGACGCCGCCATCTCTAAGCTGATCGTCGAGGCGATCGCCTGGCAGGACCGCATTGGGCTTGACGTTCTGGTGCACGGCGAATTCGAACGCACCGACATGGTCGAGTACTTCGCCGCGCAGATGGACGGCTTCCATACCACTCGCAACGGCTGGGTACTGTCGTACGGCAGCCGATGTACGCGGCCGCCTATTCTGGCGGCTCCTCCGACCATCAGCGAACCGATGACCGTGCGTGAATGGCGGGTTGCCCAGAATGCCACGCGCAAGCCGGTGAAAGGGATGCTGACCGGACCGGTGACGATTGTGAACTGGAGCTTCCGCCCGCCAGGGATCCCCGACGATCGCCTCTTCTGGGCTGTTGCCCAGCCGATTGCGGCCGAAGTGGCCAACCTCGTGGCAGCCGGAGCGAGGGTTATCCAGGTCGATGAGCCGGCCGTGCGCGAGCGCTGGCCGCTCCCCACTGAAGACGCTGCCGAAAGCCGGGAGACGTACGCCCGAGGCGTGCGCGCTGCACTAAACCGCGTCTTCGACCAGCCGCCGCAGGTCCAGATGCACACCCACATGTGCTACGGGACCGACGCGAGCATCGCCCCCCTGTGGTCAGAAGCCGGAGTCGATGTGGCTTCGATCTATTTCGCCCGTTCCAAGGACGACGCTCGTATCCGTGCCTTCTACGACCTCTTCGAGGATGGGCACCTACAGATCGGTCCTGGGGTGTTCGACGTCCACTCACCGCATTCGCCGGGCGCATCGCAGATGGACGAGTGGCTGTCACACTTCCACGGCTTCATGGCCAGCGAAGATCTTTGGGTCAACCCGGATTGCGGCCTGAAGACACGGCGCTGGGAGGAGATCGAGCACCAGCTGGGCGACATGGTCACTGCCGCCAAACAGCTGCGCGCCGGAATGCGCGAACGCGTCGGAGCGTAGGCCGTTGCTGGCGGTTTCGGGGGGATGGGTTGAACTGGTGGAAGTCAACCCGCCCCGTCTGCCGGACATGACCCACCTGGAATTGCGTGGTCGCTGGCAGAACGTCCTCATCACCGACAACCCGTTCAAGGAGGTGCGCGTTTCTCCCTACGCGTTCGCCGCGCGCATCACTCACGATGTCCCGGACGTCAGGCCGACAGTGGTCTGCTCGACCCGCGATCGGAATATCCTGGCCATCGAGAGCGAGGTACGCGGCGCGCTAGGGAACGGCGTAGCGTCGTTCCTCGTCGTTCAAGGCGATATGCTCCCCGAGGTCGAACACTGGAGCAACAGTTACGAGATCGTCGAACACCTGAGGACGTTGCAGGGCTCAATGCCTTCAGCGCAGTTCGAGGTGGGGATGAGCACCCGATCACGGCGTTGGGTCTTTCGGCGTCGGCTCGCCGTGGGCGGACAGTTCTTCACGACCGGCCCGGTCATGGATCCCGAATCTGTCCAGCCTGTGGCCGATCGCCTTGAACTGCGCTCCGACGATCCTCCGGTCTACCTGGAGATCGCGCCACCTTTTTCGGTGCGGTGGGTGCACCGCTTGGAGGCGGTTGGCGCGATTCCGATCGGTGACCAGCTTCGCCAGCGCCTATCGGGTCTCATCGAAGCCGAGCGACGCTCCGAGGCCTGGCGTGTTGCCAAGGCCGTCGCGCGCCGTGCCCGAGACGTCGGGTTTGCCGGCGTGGTGTTAATGGGCCTTCGCTTCGAGACGGTGGTCGGCGAGGCCTACGACAGGTGGCACGACCCGGCGTATTGAGCCGGAACGAATTGGCCGGACGACCTGTGGACAACTGATCGGTGAGGCGCAAAGGTCGTGGATAAGGGGGCTTGCGCCGCGTGGCCTCGTCCCGCATCCTGCCCGCGTCCCGAAGGGGCAGCTGGCCGGACCCGAGATGACATCAACGGTCGCCGCGGTTCCTTCGGGACACTTCCTTGCCCGCGCTCAGAAGGCCCACGCCCCGGTCGCGAAGCGCGCCGAGAACCACAGCAGCAGCGCCACCGACGCGCCGCCCAACACGAACCCCAGCCAGCGCCGCTCGGCCAGCTGGGCGAACCACGCGAACAGCGGGAACATGGTGAGCGCGTAGCGGGGCACGGACAGCACGAACGAGGTGCTCACGAACAGGAGCCAGTTACCGGTCATCCAGGTTAACCAGCCGGGACGGAAGCGCAGCGCCGCCACCACCGTCCCCGCCAACCCGAGGCCGAGGGCCGCGAGCTCGGTGACGCCGTACATCACGACATTCTCGGGATCGTCGTTCTCGAGCCAC
>Ga0214471_10000767_pt1 | contig 26166 bp, 26 predicted proteins | sample RVTome_5_FD_207665 | JGI IMG/M metagenome (GOLD analysis project Ga0214471, IMG submission 207665) | Soil microbial communities from uranium-contaminated site in the Upper Colorado River Basin, Wyoming, United States - RVT142D155 | ecosystem: Environmental > Terrestrial > Soil > Contaminated >... | reverse complement strand
GGTCGCGCACGTCGTTCGCCGCGGCGTCCACGTCGCGCTCGGGCACGAATTCGACCGTAATCTGCGAGACTTCCTCGCGCGACACCGACTTGATGGTGCGTATGCCCTCGATGCCGGAGAGCGAGTCCTCCAGCGGCTGGGTAACCTGGGACTCGATCACCTGCGCGCTGGCGCCGGTGTAGACGGTGCGCACCGAGGCCACCGGGGTGTCGATCTTCGGGTACTCGCGCACCGACAGGCGCAGGAAGGAGATGACGCCGAGGAGCACGATGACGAGACTCATCACCGTCGCCAGGACGGGACGGCGTATGGAGAGTTCAGGCAAGAACATGCGAGGGACGATGGATGATCAGGATCCCTTGGGCGACGACGGGGATGCCGTCGGCCGCGGCTTGTCGGGCAGCACCATCACCGGCACGCCGTCCTGGAGCCTGATCTGGCCGTCGGTCACCACCTGTTCGCCGGGCTTCACGCCCTTGACGATCTCGACCTGACCGGGGCTCCGTGCCCCCAGCGCAACTTCGGTAAGCGCCGCCTTGCCGTCGACCACGCGGAACACGAAATTCCGTCCGCCGCGCGGCACGATCGCCTGCTCCGGCACCAGAACGGCTTTATCGGTCGTCCCCAACTCGAGCGTCACCCGCGCGAACATGCCCGGCCGCAGTCGCGCGCCCCGGTTCTCGACGCGCCCGCGCAGCAGCACGGTGCGCGTTCTTTCGTCCACCGTGGTCTCGACCGCGTACACCCGTCCGGTGAATTCCTCGCCGGGAAACGCGTCCACCCGCACCGTGACCGGCTGGTCGCGGCGGATCCTGCCGAGATAGACCTCGGGCACGCGGAAATCGAGCTTCACCGCGTCGATCATGTCGAGCCGCACGATGTCATCGCCCGCCTTGAGGTAGGCACCGGGACTCACCTGGCGCAGCCCGACGATGCCGGCGAACGGCGCGCGGATATCGGCCTTCGAGAACCGCGCCTCGTTCTCCTGGCGCTGCGCGGTGGCCTTCTTGTGGGCCTCGCGCGCGTCTTCGAGCGCCTGCTGGCTGATGAAGTTCTTCTTGAAGAGCTCGGCCGCGCGGTCCGCGCGCTGCGCGGTCAGCCGCTCGTCCGCACGGCTCGCGTCGAGCTGGGCGCGGACTTCGGCGGCGTCGAGCACGACCAGCCGCGCGCCCGCCGCGACCGCCTGGCCTTCGTTGAAATGGATCGCCGCGACCCGGCCCGCGACCTCGGGACGGATCATCACGGATTCGTTCGCGAGCAGCGTTCCAACCGCCGTGACGTCCTGGGTGACTGTACCGACCCTCACCGGCGCTGCCTTGACCGGCAGCCCCGCCGGCTTGGCCTTGGACGGCTGCGCTTGCACCGCCGGCACGAACGCGAGGAGGCCCGACAACGCGATACCGCACACGCGCTTCAGGATCATGGAAGGTTCCTGCCTGCCCGCTCGGGGCCCAAAGGGCAATGGCGAATGACGAATTATGAACGATGAACCGCAGGAAATGCGGATCTCATTCCGCATTCATCGTCCCGCAATCATCATTGTTGCTGCTGGGCCTGCTGCGCGGCAATTTCCTGATGGACCTGCGCCATGTCGAGCGCGCGCGCCTGGCCGATGACGCTCTCCAGTCCCGCGGCCGGCAGCGCGCCGGCCTGGGCAAAGAGGACCACCTTCTCGCGAAACAACATGACGAACGGGATCGAGCGAACGCTGAATGCCGCCGCCAGCTCCTGCTCGTTATCGGCGTTGACTCTTCCGAACACGATGTCCCGATGCTGCTCGGAAGCCGCCTCGAATACCGGCGCAAAGCTCCGGCACGGCCCGCACCACGGAGCCCAGAAGTCGACAATGACCATCCCGTTCCGGGTCACGGTCTCCTCGAAATTCTCCTTGGTGAGCTCGACAGTGGCCATCACGGGCGCCGGCAGAAAGGGCCGCGCATCATATCACGAGGGTTTCCCTCATCCGTCATCCCGTATTCCCACGTGAAGCCGCGCGTCAGTGCAGCTTCACTCGCGGCTCCGTGCGCCGCGTGATGAGCTTCGCCAGCGTGTCGAAAGCCATCTTGGCGAAGCCGTGCAGCGCGTAAACGTGCATGCGGTAGAGCGAGACGTACATGAAGCGCGCGAACAGCCCCTCGATGAAGATCGTGCCGCCGAGCAGCGCGCCCATCAGGCTGCCGATCGTGGAGTACTCCCCGAACGAGACCAGCGAGCCGAAGTCGCGGTAGCCCCAGGGCTTGAGCGGCTTGCCGGCGAGCCGGCGCGGCAGCATGCGCGCGAGATGCGACGCCTGCTGATGCGCCGCCTGCGCGGTCGGCGGCACGTCGCGGCTGCGTCCCGGCCACGGGCAGCCCGCGCAATCGCCGATGGCGAAGATATCGGGATCGCGCGTGGTGTCGAGCGTCTGCTTCACGACGAGCTGGTTCAGGCGGTTCGACTCGAGGCCGCCGATGTCCTTGAGGAAATCGGGCGCCTTGATGCCGGCGGCCCACACCGTCAATTCGGCCGGGATCCGCTTGCCGCTCGCGGTCCAGACGCCGTGCTGCCGCACCTCCGTCACGCGCTCGCCGGTGAGCACGCGGACATTGAGACCGCGCAGCAGCTCGGCCGCTGCCTTCGACACCCGTTCCGGCACCGCGGGCAGGATGCGCGGCGCCGCCTCGATGATCGTCAACCGAACGTCCTTCTCGGGATTGATCTTGTCCAGCCCGTAGGCGACCAGCTCGCGCGTGGTCTTGTGCAATTCCGCCGCGAGCTCGACGCCGGTCGCCCCGGCGCCGATGATGGCGACTTTCAGCTGCTCGGGCGCTAGCGGCTCACGCTGGGCATTGGCCCGGATGCAGGCGTTGACCAGCAATTGGTGGAATCGCTCCGCCTGCGCCGCCGTGTCGAGGCTGATGGCATGCTCGAGCGCGCCCGGCGTGCCAAAGTCGTTGGACTGGCTGCCGATCGCCATCACGAGCGTGTCGTAGGGGATCTCGCGGCGGGGAATCAGCTCGCGCCCGTCCTCGTCGAGCGTGCGCGCGACCTGCACGACCTTGCGGCCACGGTCGAGGCCGTCCATCTCGCCGAGCTGGAAGCGGAAGTGGTGCCAGCGTGCCTGCGCCAGGTAGTCGAGCGCGTGGTGATCGAGGTCCATGCTGCCCGCCGCGAATTCGTGCAGCAGCGGCTTCCACAGGTGCGTGCGCGAGCGGTCGATCAATGTCACGCGCGCGCGGCCCTTGCGACCGAGCGTGTCGCCCAGGCGGGTGGCAAGCTCGATGCCGCCCGCGCCGCCGCCGACAACGGCAATGTGATGGAGGCCGGCCATCGACGCCATTATAGGCGGTGCATGGAAGGAGCTCGGCGCGGTGTTGGCCCCGGTCGCGCGCGGAAAAAGCATTAGAATTGCCGCCATGAGCAAGATGCGGGACCGGCTCGCGCTGCACACCTGGACGCTCGACAAGACGCCCCTGCCGGGCGCGCTCGACGCCGCGAGGAAGAGCGGATGGAACGCGGTCGAGCTGCGCCGCGTGGATTTCACCCGCTGCTTCGAGGCGGGCATGAATAACGCGCAGGTCCTCAAGATGGTGCGCTCGAGCGGCCTCAAGGTGGCGTGCGTGGGCACCGAGTATGGCCTCATCTTCGCGAAGGGCGAGGAGCTCAAGCGGCTGCTCACGGTCCTCGACGAGACCTGCGCCAACGCCGTCGCGCTCGGCTGTGATCTGGTGATGATCGCGCCGGGGCAGAATCCTCCGGGCACGCTGCGCGAAGGCGCCGCCAACTTCAGAACGGGCGGCGAGATCGCGAAGGCACACGGAGTGCGTTTCGCGCTCGAGTTCAACTCGGCGCACGCCGTCATCAACAGCCTCGAGGCGGGCCGCGAAGTCGTGGCGCAGGCGGACCACCCGAATTGTGGATTGCTGCTCGACACCTACCACCTCGAGCGCAGCGGCGGGGGCGGCCGCGGCTTCGAGGACGTTGCTCCCGGGGAGATCTTCGCCTTTCAGTACAGCGATGTGCCGGCCGGCCCCGCTTCGGCGGCGAAGCGGCCCACCGACCGCCTGCTGCCCGGGCGCGGGACAGTGCGCTGGCGCGAGGTGTTCCAGCTCCTGCTGGAGAAGCATTACACCGGATACCTGAGCTACGAAGCGCCCAATCCCGAATATTGGGCCAGGCCGCCGGAGGAGGTCGCGCGCGAAGCCGCCGTCGCGACGCGGAAGCTGCTCGCCGAAGTCGAAGGGCGAGGATGAGGGATGAACGATGAGGGATGACCGGATTCCCGATCCCGCACTGCGGGGCTCGTGCTTGCGCGCCTTCATCCTTGCCATACCGGGTCATCCTTCCGCCTTCCGCCTTCATCCTTCGCGGCCTCGATACTAGAGGGCGCCGTGCGCTATCGTGGGCGCTTCGCGCCCTCGCCTACCGGGCCGCTCCATTTCGGCTCGCTCGTCGCTGCGGTCGGAAGCTTTCTCGAGGCGAGGACGCGCGGCGGCGAGTGGCTGGTGCGGATGGAAGACCTCGATCCGCCGCGCGTGGCGGCAGGCGCGGCCGACGACATCCTGCGCACGCTCGCGGCCTTCGGCCTGGAATGCGATGGGCCGGTGGCGTACCAGAGCGCGCGCAACGATGCCTACCACTGCGTCCTACACCGCCTGCGGGAACTGCGCTGCGTCTATCCCTGCGCTTGCAGCCGCCGCGAAATCGCCGATTCCGCCGTCGCCGGCACGGAAGGACCCGTCTATCCGGGAATCTGCCGCGGCGGCATCACGGGGGGCAAGGCAGCGCGGGCCCTGCGGCTCGACACGCGGGGCGCGGCTGTCGTGTTCGAGGACGCGATACAGGGCCGGATCGCCTGCGAGCTGGAGCGGGAATCCGGCGATTTCGTGCTCTATCGCGCGGACGGCACGTACGCCTACCAGCTTGCGGTGGTCGTGGACGATGCCGAGCAAGGCGTCACCGACATCGTGCGCGGGGCGGACTTGCTGGCATCCACTCCGCGGCAAATCTACGTTCAGCAACTCCTCGGACTGCCGCGCCCCCGCTACGTCCATCTCCCGGTCGCGGTCAACACGCAGGGCGAGAAGCTTTCCAAGCAGACCCTCGCCATGCCGGTGGACCGGGTGCGGCCATTGCCGGCGCTCATCGCCGCACTGTCCTTTCTCGGTCAGTCTCCCCCGCGCGTCCTCGCGCAGGCAACGGTTAGGGAACTCTGGGACTGGGCATTGAAGAACTGGGATCTGGCGCGCGTGCCGCGCGCCCTGTCTGCGCCGGCTCCGGCGCAGGAGAGAGGATAAAGGAGCGCGTTACCGCCGTTTGGAGGCCGCCGCCCGCGCGAGCGCCTCGCGCAACTGAGGCACGGCTTCGCGGCCTGCCGCTGCGCCGGCGGCGATGTTGGTCTCCGTTTGATCGAAATCGAGCATGCGGGTGCGCACGGTGCGCGGCACGATGACGATGTCGGCCTGCTCGAGCTCGTCCGCGTGCAGCGCGTAGCGGCCGCTGCGGCCATGCTGCCTCATCGACGGATCCGAGGGGCTGCGCGTCTGGGCGAACCATGAAACGTCCACGGCGACGACGATATCCGCGCCCATCGCGCGCGCCAGCTTGACTGGCACCGGGCTCAGGAGGCCGCCGTCCATGTACTCCTCGCCGTTGATGACGGGCGGAACGAACAGATTGGGCACACTCGCCGAGGCGCGCACGGCGAGGCCGGTATTGCCGCGGTTGAACACTGCGATGCGCCGGCTCTTCGCCTCGGTGGCGACCACCGCGAAGGGCTTGGCGAGCCGCTCGATCGGCCGCCCGTCCACCAGCCGGTTGACGAAATTCTGCAGCGCTTCCCCCTTGATCCAGCCGTTGCCGAACAGCGCGAAATCCACGATATCGCCTTGCTCGAGGCCGAGCGCGATTTTCTCCAGCTCGGCCGCGTTCCAGCCCGCGGCGTAGAGCGCCCCGACCACCGCCCCGGAGCTCGCCCCGGTCACGATATCGGGAACGATGTCCGCCGCCTCCAGCGCCTTGATCACGCCGATGTGGGCGAAGCCGCGCGCGCCGCCGCTGCCCAGCGCCAGCGCGACCAGGGGCCGCTCCGATCGCAGCGGCTGGATCGCGGCCTCGCGCGGCGCGCCGGCGCCGTTGTAATCTGTCGGCGACAGGCTGCAGGCGCCAACGACGCCCGCCGCGATCAGGATGAAGAGGAGTCTGTGCACCATGGCCGGGAATTGTAATGGGTATTGCTCAGAACGCGCGATCCCGCCCGGGTTCCCGCGACCCGGTTCCGCGGTCGCCGCGGCCGGGGCGTGAGTTGCGTTCTCAGGGCAAACCGGACAAAATGAGGGCGCAATTCCACACCGTTTTCACGCCCGCACAATCCGAATAGGAGGAAGATCATGAAGATCCACGTCTGGCTTTCGCTGGCCATGGCATCGACGGTGCTCGCCGCCGCGCCGGCACCCGCGCAGGAAGCCGCGAAAAGCTATCCCAGCCGGCCGATACGCCTGATCGTGCCGAATACCGCCGGCAGCGCGGTGGACACGCTGAGCCGCATCGTCGCCAACGAGCTGAGCCATACGATCGGGCAACAGATCGTCATCGACAACCGCGCCGGCGCGGGCGGCATCATCGGCATGGAAATCGCCAAGGACGCGAACCCCGACGGCTACACGCTGATCAGCGCGACGACGGCGGCGAGCACGATCGCCAGGCTGCTGCAGAAGAAGGCCCGCTTCCATCCCGTCAATGACTACGACTACGTCGCGCAGTACGCATTGACGCTCAACGTGCTGGTGGTGAATCCCTCGCTCCCGATCAAGTCCACGAGGGAGTTGATCGATTACGGCAAGAGCGGAAAGTCGCCGTTCAACATGGCCTCGGCCGGCGCCGGCTCGCAAAGCCATCTCGCCGGGGCGTACTTCCAGCAGCAGGCCGGCCTCAATTCGCTGCACGTGCCGTACAAGGGCGGCGGTCCGTCGAGCGCATCCGTGGTGGCCAACGAATCCCAGTGGACGCTGATCCCCGCACCGGCGGCGATGGTCCACGTCAACGCCAAGCGCATGCGCGCGATTGCCCATACGCTGCCCAAGCCCACCGCCCTGCTGCCCGGAATTCCGCCGATCGCCGACACCATACCGGGCTTCGACTACAGCGGATGGATGGGTTTCTTCCTGCCGAAGGGCACACCGAAAACGGTCAATGACAAAATACGCGCCGCGGTGGTGAAGGCGATGAACGCGCCCGCCGTGAAAAAAGGAATGGCCATCCAGGCTACCGAAATCGTCATTCAGGGGCCGGCGGTGTTCCGGAAAGTCGTGCAGGAATCGATGGTCACGAACGAAAAGCTGGTGAAATCGCTCGGGCTGACTGCCAACTAGGGCCCGGTGACCGGTGGCCGGTGACCAGTAATCAAGGGCGGCTGCGGCCGCCCTTGTTTTTTTGTCGAGCGGCAATGTTCCGTCGGGCAGTCGATTAAGGCTCCCGGGTTCCGCACTGCGGACCGCAACGCATGGCGACCGCGCACGTTGTAAAATCACCGGTCTTCCGCATCGAGAATGGAACGCCCATGAGCAGCACCCCGGTCAAGCTCGGCATCGTCGGTCTCGGCCGCTGGGCCAAGGTCCTGGCCCGCGCGGCGGAGCACTCCGACAGGCTGCAGATCGTCGCCGCGTACAGCCGTTCCGAAGAAAAGCGCCTCGCGTTCGAGAAGGAGTTGCGCGTGCCGGCAGTGCCCGACATGGCGACTCTGCTCGCCAGCCGGGAAGTGAAGGGTGTGATCCTGACGGTGCCGAACGAGCAGCACCTGCCGATGGCGGAACTGGTCGCCAAGGCGGGCAAGCACGTCTACACCGAGAAGCCGATTGCCCAGACGCTGGACGATGGCTTGAGAATCGCCGCACTGGAAAGGCAATACGGCGTGACCGTCACCGTCGGTCACAGCGCGCGGTTGATGGCCGGCATCCGCATCATCAAGGAGCGTATCGACGCCGGGGAGCTGGGGCGCGTTGCTTTCATGGAGGCCAATTTCTCGAATGAGCGCGCGCTCGAGCTGACGCCGCAGACCTGGCGCTGGTACAAGGACCGCGCCCCCGGCGGTCCCCTCTCCCAGCTCGCGATCCACCAGTTCGACGTGCTGCACCTGCTCGGCGGCGAGATTGCCGAGGTGTCCTCGATGGCGTCCAAGCTCTCGCCTGTGGGCGCGGAGGTGGACGACCAGTCCATGACGCTCCTGAAGTTCGCCGACGGCAAGGTCGGCTACGTTGGCGCGTGCTGGACCTCCCCCGGCGTCTTCGCGGTGCGGGTGTTCGGCTCGAAGGGCCTGATGCACTTCGAAATCGACTTCGGCACCTGGGATACTCCGCACCGGCTCCATCTGAATTCGGTCCTGTACCTCCAGCGCGGCAAGGACGGCTGGGCGAAGCGGGAGGCGATCCCCCTGCCCGAGAGCGACATGTTCCGCGCCGAGCTGGAGATGTTCGCGGCGAGCTGCACGACCGGCAGGCCCGGCGAGCTCACCGCGCACAACGGCAACGTCGCGGTCGCGGTGGTGTACGCGGCGCTGAAATCCATCGAGCGCAAGGGCCAGTGCGTGCGCATCGCGGACGTCATGGAAGAGGCCCGTTCACGGATCAGCGCCCGGGCGCGCGCCGCCTGACGGATACCATGCTGCCGACCCGCTATTTCATCGATCTCACGCAGCCCGAGATTGCCGCGCAATTGAAGAGAAACCCGCTGGTCATCCTGCCTGCGGGAAGCGTCGAGCAGCATGGACCCCATCTCCCGGCCGGCACCGATATCTTCGCTGCCAACGTCATCGCGCACGCGGTGGCGGAGCGCATGGACGCGCTGGTGCTGCCGGGCGGCCCGCTCGGGGTGACGCCCATGCACATGCCGTTCGAGGCCACCCTCACGTTGAGCCCCGAAACCTACCAGCGCGTGGTGACGGAAACCTGCGTCTCGGCCGCGAAGCACGGGGCGAGGGTCCTGCTCATACTGAATTGGCACGAGGGCAATATCCCGTCGCTCGCCATCGCCGCGGAGCAGCTCCATCGCGAGCATGGCATGACGGTGCTGACCGTGCAGGCGTGCTACGTCGCGGCCGAACTATTCGGCAAGGACTACGGGGGGCTCACGCACGGCGGGGAGATCGAGGCGCTCGCCGTGCTCGCCTGCCGGCCGGACCTCGTCCATCTCGATCGCATCGACGACTCCTCCGATCACTCGCATGGCCGCAAGTGGGACAAGCTGCGGCGCACGCGCGCATTCCAGCCAGTGCTGCGCGACATCCGCACGATCGCGCCGACCGGTTGGTACGGCACTCCCGAGCACGCGACCGTGGACAAGGCGCGTAAGATGCTCGACAGCATCGCCAGCGCGATCGCGAATGAAGCGGCCGACATCTTCCGCCTGCTCGACGAGGCGCAGGGCGGCACCGCCGAGGTGAAGCATCTCAAGGTGGCAGGTTGATGGCCAAGGTACTCACCCAGGCGCAGGCGAATAGCATGGGGCTGCCCGGGCGCAAATCGCTCGAGATCGTGTCCGGCGCGAAGGGCTCGAGCGCCGTGACGCTGCGGCTGGTGGAAATACCCGTGCCGAAACCCGGCGACACACCGCGTCGCCCGCACTTCCACCAGGGCATCGAGGAATGCATTTTCGTGATGACGGGCGAGGGCTGCACCGAAGCCGACAGCGGCCGCTATCCGTTGAAGGCCGGCGACACTATCCTGATCCCGCCGGGTGAGAGGCACATGACGCGCAATACCGGCAGCGAACCGTTGTTGTTGCTGTGCTTCTTCCCGGTCGCCGACATCACCCAACGCACCCAGGAACCACCCCCACCCGTCCCTCCCCCTGAGGGGGAGGGTTAGGGAGGGGGTGCTCCCTGCCAAATATGGGTGTTCTCGTCGGCCTGACTTGAGGTTCTGATGCCATCCGACGTCCTGTGCCTGCGGCCGCAGGCGGATTTCCAGCGCGCGGGCATAACGCTGCCCGCCATGCTCGCCGTCAACTACCGTGCCATCGACGACCCGCAGCTCGCCGCGGACGTGAGGGGAGCGCGCGCGCGGGTCATTCCCGCCGTCGGCCCGAAGCTGGCCGGCCCGCTGTTCGAGGGCGGCAGCGTCCGGCTCGTGCAGGTGACCGGCGCGGGCGCGGTGCTGATCCAGGCCTCGCGGGGAGGCGTCGTGAACGAGGCGGCCCTCGTGACCCATCTCCATTCGGGCCGCCTGGGTGGCGCGGCGATCGACGTCTACGCGATGGAACCGCCCGATCCCGAGAATCCTCTGTTCGCGCTCAAGGGCGAGGCGGCGCGCCGGGTGCTGTTCACGCCGCACATCGCCGGCGTCACCCGCCAGTCTTCCGCCACGCTGTTCCGCGAGGCGTGGGCCAACGTCGAGCGCGTCCTCGTATGGGGCGAGGCGCCGCTCCATCGGGTTTACTAGGAATATGGCGCGCGTTTCGCCGGCGGCACCGGAACAGTTCGCGCAGGTCGCGGACGTGATGGAGCGCTGGCGGAAGACCAAGGGCTATCCGCCCAACAGCTGGCTCACCATGGCGCGCCGGCCCGACGTGCTCCGCGCCTACCGCGCGCTCCATACCGCGGTCATGATGGACGAGGGCGAGGTGCCGAAGGCGCTGAAATTCATGGTCGCGCACCTCGTGAGCCGCGCGGCCGGCGATTCCTACTCCGCCGCGCACAATGCGGAGAACGCGGCGCACATCGCCGGCGTCCCGCTCGAGAAAATCAAGGCGCTGCCCCGGTTCGTGGCGAGCCCACTTTTCACTCCGGCCGAGCGCGCCGCCCTTGCGCTCGCGCACGCCGCGGGCGCGTGCCCGCCCGCCGTATCCGACGCGCACTTCGCGGAGCTGCGCAAGCACTGCAGCGAGAACGCCATCATCGAAATCGTGTCGGTGATCGCGCTGCTCGGCTGGCTCAACCGCTGGAACCTGACGCTCGCCACCCCGCTCGAAGCCGAAGCGGCGGCATTCGCGCGCCGGCATCTCGAAGGAGGAACGGCATGAAAAGCAGAGATCTGGGCATCGCGGTCGTCGGCGCCGGGCGCATCGGCACCCTGCGCGCGCGGCTCGCGGCGAAGCATCCCTGCGTCAAGTTTATCGCGGTGTCGGATCTCGATCCCAAGCGCGCACAGGCGCTCGCGGACCAGGCGGGAGCGGATTTTCACAGCGGCGACAACGTCGAGGTGATCGAGCGCCCGGAGGTCAACGCCGTGTTCGTGTCGACGCCCGAGGGCGAGCACTCGGCGCCGGTGCGCCGCGCGCTGGAGCTGGGCAAGCCCGTGCTGTGCGAGAAGCCGATCGCGCTGACGCTGAAGGATGCCGACGAGATGCTGGAGACCCTGCGCAGGACCGGGGGCAAGCTCCGCATCGGCTACAGCCGCCGCTTCAAGGAGTGCTTCCTCCGCGCCAAGGAGCAGATGGTCCACGCGCGGCTCGGGAAAGTCGTCGGCGGCCTCGCCCGCGTCTACAACTCGCGCGCCCAGACCTTCGCGATCCTCAAGCGTGATCCCCACGCCACACCCGTGCTCGACGTGCTGACCTATTACGTCGACCTGATGTGCTGGTTCCTCGAGGGCAACCGGCCGGTGGAAGTCGTCGCGCGCGGCCAGCACGGCATCTTCAAGGAAGCGGGTTACAGCGCGCACGATGCGACGTGGGCGATCGTCACATTCGCCGACGGCGCGGTGGTGAATTTCGGCATCAGCTACGCCCTGCCGTCGAAGTTCCCGACCCAGGGGCAGTCCGACCGCGTGGAATTGCTCGGCACCGAAGGCACCATGCTGATCGACGACGATCACAAGGAGCACCTGCTCTACACGGAGAAAGGCATCCCCCATCCCTACGTGCCGGGCCACAGCCTGGAGCTGGCGTTCCTCGGCAGCAATACCGCGGGCGACTGGGCGCTGGGGGATTTCTGGGGGCCGCTCGGCAACGAAACGCGGGCCTGGCTCGACCACCTCGTCACCGGCGCGCCCACCGCGCATACGACGCCGGAGCAGGCGCGCATCAATCTCGAGACCACCATCGCCATCGAGCGCGCGGTCGCCACCGGCAAGGCCGTGCGGCTGCCTCTCGAAACCTGATCACCCGTCACCCATCACGGATTCATTGCGCCCTGATGGCCTTGACGATCTTGCTCCACTTGTCGTTCTCGCCGCGCAGAAATACCGCGAACTCCTCGGGCGTCTTGGAAGTAGGCTCCAGCGCCTGCTTTCGAAACAGCGCCTGGAAATCGGGCTGCGTGGACATGGCCGCGAGCTCGCTGTGAAGCTTGTCGACGATCGGCCGCGGCGTCGCCGCGGGCGCCACGATCGCGTACCATGAGGGCGCCTCCACGCCTCTCACGCCGAGCTCCACCAGCGTCGGCACCTCCGGCGCAACCGGCGTACGCGCGGGACTGGTGACCGCGAGCGCCACCAGGCGTTTCGAGCGCACGTGGGGCATCACGGCCGTCACGCTTGACATGATTACCTGAGTCTCCCCCGTCAGCACCCCCACGACGGAGGGCGCCGAGCCCTTGTAGTGGATGGGAACCAGTCGGGTACCCGTAGCGGCGTTAAACAGCTCGGGCACGAGGTGGGTTGGAGTCCAGATGTTGCCCGAGGAGTAAAAGAGCTCGCCCGGGTGCGCCTTCGCGAGCGCTATCAGCTCCTTGACCGAGCGCACCGGCAGCGAGGGATGGATCGCCATCACGTGGTAGGAGGAGGCGAGCAGGCTCAAGCCGACGAAGTCGCGCTGCGGGTCGTACTCGACCTTCTCCACGTGCGGGTACATCGCGAGCTGGCCGACGAAGCCGAGCAGCAGCGTGTAGCCGTCGGGCGGCGCCTTCGCCACGAGGGTGGTGCCGATGCTGCCGCCCGCGCCGGGGCGGTTGTCCACGATGAACTGCTGGCCAAGCCGGTCCCCGAGCCTCTGCCCCGCCGCCCGTGCGACGAAATCGTTGCCGCCGCCAGGCGAGGTCGGGACGACGATCCGGACCGGCTTGGCGGGATACGCTTGCGCCTTGGCATCCCCGGCCGCCGCCATCAGGCCGAGCACTACGGCAGGGATCACACTCCAGCAGGTTGCGTTTCGCATCGTAGATCCTCCTCGGTTTTTCTATCGTCCATCCATAATGCACGTCGACGCCGCCCAGGACGGACGTCACCCATCAAGGCTAGCTCATCCGGGGGGCCAATGCAGCTTGCGGCCAGCCAGGATGTGCAAGTGTAGATGAAAGACGCTCTGACCCGCCTCCGCGCCGTTGTTGACCACCAGGCGAAAGGCTTCACCCGTGCCGAGCTGGCGCGCCACCTTGGCGGCGGCGAGCATCAAGTGCCCCAGCAGGGCCTGGTCCGCTGGAGTGGCGCTGGAGAGCTTGTCGATCGGCTGTTTCGGGATCAGCAGCACGTGCGTGGGCGCCTGCGGATTGATGTCGCGAATTGCCAGGCAGTGCTCGTCCTCGTAGATGATGTCCGCCGGAATTTCGCGCCGGATGATCTTGCCGAATAGGGTCGTCACTGCGGGTCTCCCGGTGGTCTACCCCAATGATTAAAAAGGAGTTTGTATGCTACGGGGCGGTGAATTAGAAGTCAAAACATCGCAGGATAAAGCCCCCCGCATGTCGATGGTATGTCGCGATGCAATAATTTTTTCCATGAGACTCCTTGACACCCCGGTTTCTAACCATATAATGCTAATTGTGCAGCGCAGCAATAACGACCAGGTCGCTGTTTAACGTGATGTTTTGAAAGGACCAAACCATGTATCAAACCCCCGAACAACTGGTAGCCATCAACAAGGCCAATCTGGAAGCAGCAGTGAAGTTCGCCGGCGTGGCGCTTCACGGCGCCGAGCGCTTTCTGGACCTGCAGCTGAAGGCTGCGCGGAGCGCGTTTGCCGACTCCGTCGAAAATGCCAAGACCATCGCCGCAGTCAAGGATCTGCAGCAACTGGCCGCGCTGAAGGACACCATGGCGCAGCCGACGATCGAGAAGGCGACCGCGTATGCGAAGAGCGTCTACGACGTCGCCTCGGCCACCCAGGCCGAATTCGGCAAGCTCATCGAAGAGCAGGTCGCGGAATCCAACAAGCAGGTCGTGGCCGCGCTCGACAAGCTGGTGAAGACCGCGCCGGCGGGCTCCGAGGTCGGCATTGCGACGCTCAAGTCGGCGATCGCCGCAGTCAACGCCTCCTACGAGAACCTGTCCAAGGTCGCCAAGCAGTTCACGGAAGTGACCCAGTCGAACTTCGAGGCCGTCGCCAACCAGGCAGCCGAAGGCGTGAAGAAGGCGAAGAAAGCTTAATCCGGACGCATCGCGCCGGCTTAAGTCCACGCGTCAGAGCGGACAGAAGGTTGCCGCTCAACGCGCGGTCGTCGCAGCAAGCAAAAGGCCCCGGTTATCCGGGGCTTTTCGTTGGTACGGGCGCCGGGGCGTCTGCCCAGGGGAAGCCCAGCGCACTGACGCCCTGCTTGAGCGCGGCGATGGCACCCTGCACTTCTTCCGGCGCGCCGCGCGCCCCCAGCTCGATGTGGCGGTCGGGTTCCAGCCGCGGAAGGCTGAACACCTTGATCAGCGGAAAGCGGGACTGGCAGACGTTCATGAGCTCGATCAGCTGGCTTTCCCCCGCCTCGCGCACGATGATCGAGGACTCGGCGATGCTGCCCGGCGCGAACCGGTCGCGGTAGTGCGTCTCCAGCACCCATTCCAGCATCGGCCACGCCATTTGCGGGAATCCCGGAAGGAAGTGATGACGCTTGAAGCTGAAACCGGGGATGCGGTTGTAGGGATTGGGAATGATCTCGGCACCGTCCGGGAATTCGCCCATCATGAGCCGCTGCGGCGTCACCGCCTTGGGGTCGTTCCCGAAACGCGCCCGGATCTCGGACTCCGCGCCGGGATGGAGCTTGAGCGCGACGCCCGCCGCCCGCGCCGCGGCCGCCCGCGTATGATCATCGGGCGTCGCGCCGATGCCGCCGAAACTGAACACCGCATCGCCGGAGCCGAACGTGCGCTTGAACGTCGCCGTGATGAGCTCGGGATCGTCCCCCAGGTAGTGGCACCACGCGAGTTGCAGGCCGCGCGTCCCGAGCGCGGCAATCGTCCTCGCGAGGTGGCCGTCCTGGCGCTTGCCGCTCAGGATCTCGTCGCCGATGATGATCGCCCCAAATTTCACCGGTTCAGTGGTGGATGTAGGACTCGAGCTCCCGAATGGTCTGTTGCTGCTCGGCGATCACTTCCTTCACCAGGTCACCGATCGAGAGCACGCCGATCAGCCGCTCGCCCTCGGTCACCGGCAAGTGCCGGATGCGCATCTCGGTCATCAACGCCATGCACTCCTCGACCGTCTGGCCGGGATGCACGGTGATGACCTTGCTGGTCATGATGTCGCACACCTGAAGCTCGTGGGAGGACTTGCCGTGCAGGATCACCTTGCGCGCGTAGTCCCGCTCCGAGATGACGCCGGCGATCCTTCCGCCGTCCGTCACGATCAGCGCCCCCACGCTCTTCTCCGCCATCATGCGAAGCGCGTCAAGCACGCGCGCGTCCGGGGTGATCGTGTAGACGTCCCTGCCCTTCACCTCCAGCAACTGCTTCAAGGTTTTCATGTCAACCTCCTCCGCCCCGCCGCGCGGTGCGCGCGGGCCGCGATCATTTCTGGGTTTCGGGATCGCCGTCAGCGCGCCGCGCCCGCAGTGTCTGCACGGCTGCGCGACCGCCCGCGGCGGCGGGCTGCCGCACGATGCCCGGCACGATTTCCGGCGCGACCGGCGCGCTGAAGTAGTTGCCCTGCATTTCCTCGCATCCATGCTCGCGCAGGAACTCCCACTGCTCGCGTGTTTCCACCCCCTCGGCGATGACCGTGAGGCCGAGGCTGTGCGCCATTGCGACCACCCCGCGGGTGAGCGCCGTCGCATCGCCGTTGCGCGGCAGCTCGCCGATCAGTGACCGGTCGATCTTGACGCAGTCGATCGGCAGCCGCCGGAGGAAGCTGAGGGACGAATAGCCGGTCCCGAATCCGTCGACCACCACCCGCACGCCGGCCTCCTTCAGTTGCGCGAGCAGACGCATCGCCCGCTCGGGGTTGCGGATGACCATCTCCTCGGTAATCTCGAGCTCGAGCCGTCCCGCCTCCAGCGCCGTGCGGTGCAGCGCTTCCCGCACCACCTGGATCAGGCTCTCCTGCAGGAACTGCTTCTGCGACAGGTTGACCGCGACGCGCAGCAGCGGCAGCCCCTGATCGCGCCAGGTGCGCGCCTGGCGGCAGGCCGAGTGCAGGGCCCACTCCCCGATCGCGGCAATGAGCCCCGCGTCTTCCGCCACCGGGATGAACTCGCCGGGGCCGATCATGCCCTGCGTCGGATGCTGCCAGCGCATCAGCGCCTCCACTCCGCTCACCTGGCCGTCGCGCACGCCCACCCGCGGCTGGTAGAGCAGCGTGAGCTCGCCCAGCTCGATCGCCCGCCGCAGGCCCGACTCGAGCGACAGGCGCTCGACCAGGTGCACGTTCATCTGCGGAGAGTAGAAGCGGTAGCTGCTCTTGCCCTGCTGCTTCACCAGGTACATCGCCATGTCGGCGTTCTTGATCAGCGTGTCCGCGTCCTTGCCGTCGTCCGGATAGATGCTGATGCCGAGGCTCGCCGTCACCTGGCAGTCGCGACCCTGCAGCGTGAACGGCCGGGCCACCGTGTCGAGCAGCTTCTTCGCCACTTCGGCGACCTGGCCCGCCTCGGTGAACTCCTCGATCAGCACCACGAACTCGTCACCGCCCATGCGGCCGATCACGTCGCCTTCGCGCAGCGAGGCGCGCAGCCGGTTCGCCAGCTCGGCGAGCAGGACGTCGCCGACGGTGTGCCCGTGCGTGTCGTTAACGTCCTTGAAGCCATCGAGGTCGATGAAGAGCAGCGCGAGGCTGCGCTCGAAGCGGGCCGCCTGGGCAAGCGCCTGGTGCAGGCGGTCATTGAACATGGTCCGGTTGGAGAGGCCGGTGAGGGGGTCGTGGCTCGCGAAAAAGCGCAGGTTCTGCTCGGCGGCCTTGCGCGCCATGAACTGCCCGATCTGGCTGCCGATCGTTTGCACCGCCGCCACCAGCCCGGGATCGGGCGGCCGCGCCTCACGACCGAACAGCTCGATGACGCCGTAGAACTCCTCGCCGACCACGATCGGAAACGCGAATATCGAATGCAGCCCGGCCTTGAGCGCCGCCGGCCCCCGCCGCATGTTGATGTCGTGCGCGACGTCCGCGATCCATACCGGGGCGTTGGTGGACCACACCTGGTGGATCGGGCCCGTGCTGTTACCCGGCGTCTGCGTGCGCACGCGGCTGAATGCCATGAATTCGCGCACTTCCGGGGCATCCACGCACCAGGTTTCCATGCAGCGCAGCAGGTTTGCCGATTGGTCGAGCTCCCAGCGCGCCCCGTACACCCACCCGCCCGCTTCGGCGACCGTGCGTATCGCCCGCGGCAGCGCGTCCTCGACCGTGCGCGATTCCTCCAGAATCCGGGTGACGGCATGCTCCATCTGCAGCCGGCGCTCGGCGCGCTTGCGCTCGGTGATATCGGTGGCGAGGCTGATGAACCCGGAGGGCCGGCCCGCGGCATCGTGCATGACCGTCGTCGAGATGCTGACATGGATGCGCGTGCCATCCTTGCGCGCGCGCACCGTTTCGACGTCGGAGATCGATTCCCCCTGCATCAGGCGCTGCCGCAGCGCGACTGCCTCGTCCTCAAGCTCCGGCGGAACGAATGGCACCGGCCCGCCCAGCACCTCCCGCTCCGCCCAGCCGAACATGCGCTCGGCGGCCGCGTTCCACTTGACGATGCGCAGTCTCTGGTCGCGCGCGATGATTGAAACCGGTGAGGAGTCGATCAAGGTCTCCAGCTTCTGCGAGGTCTGCCGCAGCACTTCCTCGGCGCCCTGCTGCGCGCTGACGCGCTCGGAGAGCTCGCGGTTGGCCTGCGACAGTTGCTCGATCAGCGCGGAATTCTCGAATTTCACGCGCAGCGACTCGCGCACGATCTGGGCCAGGATCGGGCTGGTTCCGAGCACCACCCCCAGCAGCACGACGAGGAGGGCTCCCATGAAGATGTGGAGCGTCGAGCCTTGCGCGAACACCGTGGCGATGAGCAAGAGGAAGGCCGGCAGCACGTAGGCGAGAAACGCCTGCCGGACCGGCGCCAGGACCACCATGGCGGCCAGCATCATGCCGCCGATCAGGAAAATGGCGAGGAACTGGTGGGGCAGCGAGGACACCGGATAGAGGACCGAGCCGGCGATCCCCCATAGCACGCCGGCGGTTCCGGCACCGATCGCGAAGCGCCGCGCCCACCGGGGCGCGGCGGCGTCTGGCGGGTTCAAACCGCTGTGCGCGCGGTATAGCAGGTAGCGCGCACCGGTCACCAGGAACATGGCGCACAACCACGCTCCCAGCAGGGTGTTCGAGACGATGTTCCACAGGGCAAAAACGAGGATGCTGGAATTGATCAGGGTGCCGAGATACCCGGCGCGCGACAGCCGGTAGAGCTGGCGCACCTGCTCCGCGTAAATCCGATTGTCCGTCGCTGGATCGGCCATCATCCTGCCCGTACGATCTCCCGTCGTGCCCGCCGCGCCACAGCAAACGGCGCAGTGATGATTTTGACATTTCCCCCGCGGTTTGGCGACTGGGCGTCTAAATCCGTTTCGCCTCGGGATTCAGCAGGTTGGGCGGCCGGCCGCCGGTCAGCGCCGCGACCAGGTTGCGCGCCGCGGTCATCGCCATCGCGCGGCGCGTGGCCTCGGTAGAGCTGCCGATATGCGGCATCAGCACCACGTTGTCCAGTCGCAGGAACTCCGGGTTGAGCCTGGGCTCGTTCTCAAAAACGTCCAGGCCCGCCGCCCGGATGACACCGCTTCGCAACGCCGCGATGAGGGCCGCATCGTCCACCACGCCGCCGCGCGTCGAGTTGATCAGGATCGCGGTCGGCTTCATGAGCTTCAGCTCCCGCGCGCCGATCAGGTGGTGCGTCTCCCGGGAATATGGAACCTGCAGCACGACAAAATCCGATTGCCGGAGCAGCTCGTCCTTGGTGACGTAGGTGGCGTTGAGCTGCTGTTCCACCTCGGACGCGGCGCGTGTCCGGTTGTGGTAGAGCACCTTCATCTCGAAGCCCGCGGCGCGGCGCGCGATCGCCTGCCCGATGCGGCCCATGCCGAAGATGCCGAGCGTTGCATGGTGGACATCGATGCCGAGCCACTGCTTCAGACGCCAGCCCGTCCACTCCCCGGCCCGCACCCGGCGCTCGAGCTCGGTCAGGCGCCGCGCCGTGCCGAGCATCAAGGCCCAGGCAAGATCGGCCGTGGAGTCGTCCAGCACGCCGGGCGTGTTGGTCGCCATCACCCCGCGGGCGGTGCAGGCGGCGAGGTCGATATTGTTGATTCCGACCGCGATATTCGCCACGACCTTCAGCTTCCGGCAGCGCGCGAGGAGCGCCTCGTCGATGCGGTCGGTGAGCGCGCACATGACGCCGTCCTTGTCCGCGAGCCTGCCCGCAAGCGTTGGGGGATCGAGCCCGACGTCCGCCTGGTTCGAGTCCACCTCGCAGTGAGCCGCGAGAAACTCGAGGGTTTCGTCGAACACTTCGCGCGTGACGAGTATTTTCGGCTTCATCGAGAATCACGCCAGATCCCGAAACACTGCTCGCACGCCATGCGGGGATCGACCGCGGAAGCCGGCTGTGCAAGACCGCCGGCGCGGTCGCGCCGCGTTCAGTCGTCCTTCTCCTGGAAGGTATCCCAGAGATCCCGCGCCATCAGCGCCAGGCCCACCACGATCACGGCACCGAGCGCGATATCCTGCATCTTCACCACATACGGCAAGAGGAATGTGAGCAGGAGTGCCACCGCGATGATTCCCGCCAGGATTCTGAATATCATGTCGACTACCTCCGTGCCCCGCTTCAGCCCGTTTCCACCGCGGTGGCAAGCCAGCGCCCGGTGCGCAGCAGGCGCGCGTCGTCATGCCGCGGACCCACGAGCTGCACACCGAGCGGCAGCCCGTTTTCGCCCTGCATGAGCGGCAGGTTGAGGGCGGGCATGCCCGCGAACGTCCACAGCGTGCAGAACATGGGGTCACCAGTCGACTGCAGCCCGCGCGGTGCGGTGCCCGCCGTGGACGGCGTCAGTATCGCGTCATAGCGGTCGAATATTCGGTTGAGCCCCTCTATCACCTGGGGCACGCGCGCCAGCGCCATCTGATAGTCATACGCGCTCACTTGGCGGCCACGCTCGAGCTGTGCCCGCAGCGATTCGCTCAGCTTGTCGCGGCCTTTTTCGTATTCCGCTGCGAGGTTGGCTGCCATTTCCGCCTCCATCACGGTACGGTGCCACTGCAACACATCGCGGGCGCTGTCCGGCAGCGAAATCTCCTCCACGCGGTCGCCGAGATGCGCCGCGAGCTCCTGGAACGCCGCGCGCGTTTCCGGCTCGGTGCGATCCCAGTGCGGCGTCTTGACGAGCGCCAGTCGCGGCGGCAGCGGCGGCTCTTCCGCGGCAATGTTCGAAAACGGTATGCGGGCGCGCGACCGCGTGTCGGGATCATGCTCGTCGTGGGCAACCAGCTCCTCGCAGGCGAGCGCAATATCCTCGACCGAGCGCGCGAATACGCCGACGTGGTCGAGCGCGCGCGACAGCTTCAAAGCGCCGTGCCGCGAGATCAGGCCGTGGGTCGGCTTGAAGCCATAGACGCCGCAGTAGGCGGCCGGCCGGATCACCGAGCCATTGGTCTGCGAGCCGATCGCGAGCGGCACCATGCCGCACGCAACCGCGGCGGCCGAGCCGCTCGAGGATCCGCCCGGGGTGTGCGCCGCGTTGTGCGGATTGCGCGTCTTCCCGGGGCTGTAGGTGGCAAGCTCGGTGGTGACGGTCTTGCCCATGATCACGGCACCGGCCGCCCGCAGCCGCCCGACAACGGTCGCATCCGCGGCCGGCGTCCGCCCGGCATGGAGCACGGTGCCGTCTTCCGTCGGCAGGTCGGCGGTATCGAAGATGTCCTTGATCCCGACCGGCACGCCGTGAAGGGAACCGGTCGGCACGCCTTCCTTATGTTGCGCGTCCGCGGCGCGGGCCTGCGCGAGCGCGTGCTCCGGGTCGAGAAACGCCCACGCCTGCACCTGGGCGTCGATCTCGCGCACGCGCGCGAGGCATGCCCCGACGAGCGCTTCGGCGCTGATCGAGCCGTCCCGGAGCGCCTGCGCGGCGTCGCGCGCCGACAACCAGTTGAGCCGGGAGTTGTCCACGGTGTCAATTCCCGTAGATCGCGCGCGGCAGCCACAGCGAAATCTGCGGCCACACGTACACCACCAGCATCGCGACGAGCACGATCATCAGGAACGGAATACAGCCCCAGAAGATCTGCGTGAGCAGGACATGCTTCGGCGCGATGCCCTTCAGGTAGTAGGCCGCCATCGCCATCGGCGGCGACAGGAAAGCGGTCTGGAGGTTCAACGCCACCAGTATGCCGAAGAGCAGAGGATCAACGTGAAAATGCGGCAGCAGGGGCAGAAAGATCGGCACGAAGATGATGATGATCTCGGTCCACTCGAGCGGCCAGCCAAGCAGGAAGATGATGACCTGCGAGATGAGAAGAAAGGTGACCGGGTTGAGATCGAGCCCCAGCACGAACTCCTTGATGACGCCCTCGCCACCGAGGTAGCTGAAGACCCCGGCAAAGGTCGCCGAGCCGACGAAGAGGAAGCACACCATGGCGGAGGTGCGCGCGGTGAGGAACACCGATTCCTTGAGGCGCCCCCAGGTGAGCGCGCGGTAGGTCGCCGCGATCACCATCGAGCCGAGAGCGCCGACTGCGGCCGCTTCGGTCGGCGTGGCGAGTCCGAACATGATCGCCCCCAGCACGCACAGGATCATGACCGCGAGCGGGACGAACGACTTCAGCAGCAGCAGGACCATCTCCGTGACCGGGCGGGCCGCCTCCTTGGGCAAGGCCGGCGCGAGCTCCGGCTTGGCGATCGCCAGAATCACGACAAAAAGGATGTACATCGCGGCGAGCACAAATCCGGGGAACAGCGCCGCGGCATAGAGCTGGACCACCGACAGGCCGGCCATGGCGCCGTAGACGATCAGCAGGATCGACGGCGGGATCATGATGCCGAGGCAGCCTCCCGCGCACACCGCTCCGGAGGCGAGCCGCACGTCGTAGCCGGCTTTGAGCATCTGAGGGAAGGCGAGAAGCCCCATCAGCGTCACCACCGCGCCGACGATCCCGGTCGCGGTCGCGAACATCGCGCAGGTGATGATCGTCGCCACGGCAAGCGCCCCGGGGACGCGCCGGAGCGCGAGCTGCACGCTGAAAAACAGGTTGTCGAGTATGCCCGCGCGCTCGACCATGTAGCCCATGAAGAGGAAGAGCGGCACCGCCACCAGCACGTCGTTGTTGAGCACCGTGAAGGTGTTCTGCGTGAGGAGGTAGAAGACGCGGTTGTCGAAGAATTCCTGCCCGGCCTGGAAATACGCGTAGTAGCCGAATCCCACGCCCAGCGCCATCAGGGTGAAGGCGACCGGGAACCCGATCATGATCGTGAAGACCAGGATCCCGAGCATGACCAGGGCGATGACGGGATCAGTCATCTCGGCGCTTCCCCGGGCGCGCCCTGCGCGGCGGCCCGCACCTGCTGCGCCTTGACGAGCTGCTCCTCCAGCTCCTCGACGTCATGCAGCCGCTGCGGCCAGCGGTTGTCCCGCAGGCACAGCAGGCAGCGCAGAACCTCCGCCACGCCCTGCAGCGCGAGCAGCCCCGCGCCGAACGGGATCATCAACTTGAGCGGCCAGATCGGCACGCCCGCCGGGCTGTTCACGCTCACCTCGCGGATTCTCATCGACTCTAACCCGTAGCCCCAGCCCGAGATCACCAGCGCGAGGATGCCGGGAAAGAAGAACAGGATGTAGAGCACCAGCTCGATGCGCGCCTGCGTGCGCGGCTGCCACAGCCGGTAGAACATGTCGCAGCGCACGTGGCCGCCGCGCGAGAGCGTGTACGCGCCCGCCATGAAGAAGAGCGCGCCGTACATGGTGTAGCTGAAGTCGAACGCCCAGCTCGTCGGGTTATTCAGCGCGTAACGCACGAACACCTCGTAGGAGGTGCCGAAGGTGAGGATGATGATGCACCAGGCGAAGGCGTGGCCGACGGTCCGGCTCAAAAGGTCCATCCCGTAGATGTAGCGGTTGATCATGCCCGTCCCCCGGCGCGTTTACCCGCACCACACAAAAAAACGGGGCGGCACTCGCCGCCCCGCCCCGGTCGTCACCCTCAGCACCGCGGGCACGCTCAGACGATCTTGGTCTTGTACACGGTCTCGAAGGCGAGCCGGTAGTCGGCCGCGTTGTACTGCTCGTAGTACACGACGCGCTGGTACCATGCGCGCTGCGAATCGATGATCTTCTTGTTGATCGGGTCCTTGCTCAGCTCCGCCTTCAGCTTGTCCCAGGCCTTGAGCTGCTCGACCATGATGCTCCTCGGCGTCTTGATCACGTTGACTTTGTGCTTGTTCTTCAGGATCTGCAGATCGCTCGAGTAATTCTCCATCGCGAGCCAGAAGTTTGCCGAGTTGACCGCCTCGATGCCGGTCCTGAGGATCGCCCTGAGATCGGCAGGAAGCGCGTCGAACTTCTTCTTGTTGAAGACGATCTCGAAACACTCGGACGCCTGGTGAAAGCTCCCCATCATGTAGTTCTTGAGCACGTCCTGGGCGCCGAAGCGCATGTCGGAAGTCGGGTTGTTGAATTCGAAGGCATCGATCACGCCGCGCTCGAGCGCCGGCACGATCTCGCCGCCCGGCAGCTGCGTCACCTTCGCGCCCATTTCCTGGAAGAGATCGGCGGCGAGGCCCACGGTGCGGTACTTGAGACCTTTCAGCCCCGCCGCATCCTTGATGGGTTTCCGGAACCAGCCGAACGGCTGGGTCGGCATCGGGAAATTCAGGAAGCCCTCTACGTTGAGCTTCAGATGCTTCTGCACCAGTTCGTCGTAGAGCGCCTTCCCGCCGCCTTGGTAGAACCATGCGATCGTGTGGTGCGCGTCGTTGCCGAACACTGGCCCGGTCCCGAAGAGCGACGCCGCCTTGTGCTTGCCGTACCAGTACACGGGCACGCTATGGCACGCATCGAGAACGCCCTTGCTCGTTGCGTCCATCACCTCGAACGGCTTCACCACCGCGCCCGCGACCAGGTAGTCGATGCGCAGGCGCCCGCCCGACATGTCGTTCACGCGCTTGACGTACTGCTCGGCCATCTCGTTGAAGATGTCCTTCGCGCCCCACGCGCCCTGCATCTTGAGGACGATGGGGGCCTGGGCCACCGAGATCATCGGGAAGCCGGTGATGGCTGCGCCCGCCGTCGCCGCGGTGGCGCCGGTCAGGAATTTGCGCCGGGATTCACTCGGCTTTTCCTGCGACTGGGGGGTTTTCTTTAGAAATTTCTTGAGCATTGTGTCCTCCTTCCTATTTGAGAGCCGGGACTGCTTATGTTAACGACATTGTGGCAGCAAAGCGTCCCGGCAAGTGCATAACGGCGGCGGATTTTGGCATGCGGGAAGCCCTACTACGTCGCGGCAATGCTATACCTCGATTTTGGCAAAAGCAAGCCGAGCGCGGCTCCCAAATAAGACCGAAATTAAGTGGGAAAACTTACACCGGCCTGACGCCGTACCCGCTCCCGCAGTGGCGTCAGAAGTAATAGAAAAGCAGGTAAGCGAGCAACAGGATCATCACCCACAACGCCATGCTGCCCGTGGGCCAGGTGCGGGCGAGTGTGCTCTCAGGCCCATGGTGGCGCTTGAGTGCCGCGAGCGAGCGGCCGCCGAGCGAGCGGGCTGCCTCGCCGCCGGCCGCGAGCCAGGCGGAAAGAACCCTGGCCGAGGCGCGCGCCAGGTCGCGCCCCAGGCCCCGGTAGATCCAGTCGAAATCGAGGTTGACGGCCCTCATTTCGGGCGGGTAGATGCCGGTGCGCACCAGCACGGAGAAGGCGAGCGCGGAAAAGACGAGCAGTTGCAACTGGTCGAGGACGTGTGCGGCCGTGTACGGCACGTAGGTGACGGGGTACGGCAGCAGCGCGTAGAGCGCCGCGGGGAAGCTGCCGATGCCCACGCACAGGGCGGCCGTCAGCGCCATTGCGATCAGCATGTGAGGCGGCGCCTCCCGGCAGCGGATGCCGGAATCGTGCGCGAAGAATGCGAAGTACGGGATCTTGATCCCCGCGTGGTGGAACACCCCGGCGGAGGCAAAGAGCAGCACGAGCCAGACGAAGGTATGGCCCTCGCCCACGGCAGCCGCCATCACCATCGACTTGGTGACGAATGCGCTGAACAGCGGGAACGCCGAGATCGACGCGGCTCCCACGATGCAGAAGCCGGCCGTCCAGGGCATGGATTTGTAGAGGCCTCCGAGATCGGTGCCGTTCACCGTGCCCGCGCGCAGCAGCACCGCCCCCATGGACATGAAGAGCAGCATCTTGAACAGGATGTCGGCGAACGCGTGCGCCACCGCGCCGTTCAGCGCCAGCTCCGTGCCGAGGCCAATGCCGACCACCATGAATCCCAGCTGGTTGTTCATGCTGTAGGCGAGCACGCGCCGCAGATCGTTCTCGATCACCGCGTAGAAGATGGGAAACGCGGTCATCGCCGCGCCGATCCAGATCAGCATCTCGGTCCCGGGAAATCCGCGCGCCAGCGCGTAGATGCCGAGCTTGGTGGTGAACGCGGAAAGCACCACCGTCCCGGTTTCCGTCGCCTCCGGATAGGCGTCCTGCAGCCAGTTGTGCAGGAGCGGAAACGCGCACTTGATGCCGAACGCCGCCAGGATCAGCGCGCCGCCCGCGCTCTCCAGGCCGATGCGGCCGAACGCCAGCGAGCCCCCGGCAGTCACGTGGAGCGCGGCGCCGGCGAGCAGCAGCATGCCCGAGCCGAGCTGGATGACCACGTAGCGCATGCCGGCGCGGTACGCCCGCTCGGTGCGGCGCGCCCAGATCAGCAGCACCGAGGAGATCGCCGTGAGCTCCCACCAGACGAACAGGGTCAGCAGGTCGCCGGCGAATACTGCTCCGAGCGCGGCCCCGCCGTAGACCAGCGCCGCGACGTGCTGCGTCGTATCCTCCACGTGCAGCGCGTAGATCGCCGTGAGGAAAAGCGCGAGGACGAACACGTAGC
>Ga0214471_10000766_pt1 | contig 26221 bp, 24 predicted proteins | sample RVTome_5_FD_207665 | JGI IMG/M metagenome (GOLD analysis project Ga0214471, IMG submission 207665) | Soil microbial communities from uranium-contaminated site in the Upper Colorado River Basin, Wyoming, United States - RVT142D155 | ecosystem: Environmental > Terrestrial > Soil > Contaminated >... | reverse complement strand
CTTCGATGTTGACAAGGCCCGTGTCGCGCGACACGGGCCGTTGCTTTGTGTAGGCTACGGGCGCATTCACGATGGAGGCACCCATGAAGCGCAGCACCGACCGCATCCTCACCACCCACGTTGGCAGCCTCCCCTTCTTGCCCGGCGTTGACCACACAACCTTTGACGACGACGCGAAGCTGCGTGAGGCCACGCGGGATGTCGTGCGCCGTCAGCGCGAGATCGGCATCGACATCGTCAACGAGGGCGAGTACACCAAGGGCGGCGACTGGCTCTCGTTCATCGAGACTCGCTTCGGCGGGTTCGAGGAGAAGCAGCGCCCCGCCAACGAGATGCCGCTCGTGGCGCGGGGCAAGGACCGCGAGGAGTTCTCCGAGTTCTACGACTACGCCAACAACAAGGGCACGCTATTCTTCATGCCCGGCGAGCAGATCGCCACCCGCCGCCCCTACTGGGTCTGCACCGGCCCCGTCACGTACACTGGCCAGCAAGAGCTGGCCCGCGAGATCGCGCTGCTCAAGGAATTCGCAGGTGACGAAGAGGTGTTCCTCACCTCCACAGCGCCGGCGAGCCTCGAAGTCTATCGCCGCAACGACTACTACAAAACGGATGAGGAGTACCTCTACGCCTTCGCCGACGCGCTACGGGAGGAGTACGTGGCGATCGCCGACTCCGGCGTGATCCTGCAGATCGACGATGCGTGGCTGCCGGCGCTGTGGGACCGCATCGGCATTCAGATGGGCATGGAGGCGTTTCGCAAGTACTGGGAGCTGCGCACAGAGGCGCTAAACCACGCGATACGCGGCATCCCCGAAGACCGCATTCGCTATCACCTCTGCTGGGGCAGCTGGCATGGTCCTCACGCCTTCGACCTGGAGCTCAGGAGCATCGTCGACATCATGCTCAAAGTCACGGCGCAGGCTTACCTCATCGAGGGCGCCAACGTCCGTCACGAGCACGAGTGGGAGGTCTGGAAGGACGTCAAACTCCCGGACGGCAAGATCCTCATGCCCGGCGTTATCACGCACTCAACCGACCTTATCGAGCACCCCGGCCTCGTCGCGCAGCGCATCGAGCGCTACGCCTCGGTGGTGGGGAAAGAGAATGTCGTGGCCGGCGCTGATTGCGGCTTCGGCGGCCGGTCACACCCGCAGATCGCCTGGGCCAAATTGCAGGCCCTGAGCGACGGCGCGAAGTTCGCTTCGCAGGCGTTATGAAAGTAGGCGCGGCGTGAAGAGCATCGAAATCGACCGCAGCAAAGCGTTGATCGAGGAGCCTGAGAAGGGCCACAACCGCTGGCACCCTGATATCCCACTGGTCATCGCCGCCGACCCCGGCGAAGAGGTCGTCCTCGAGACGCGCGATGCCTCCGATAACCAGACGTTTCCCGGCGCCACTAGCATCCGCGGTGGTGGCCGCATCCATCCTCTGACAGGCCCCGTCTACGTCAACGGCGCTCAGCCCGGCGACTTGCTCGAGATCGAGTACCTGGAGATCGCGCCGCAGCCCATGGGCTACACGTCCTGCGGTCCCGGGACGGGCTTCCTGCCCGACCTGTTGACCGAGCGCTTTACGGCGTTCTGGGACCTCAAGGAGGGCTGGGCCACGTCTGAGCAGATGCCGGGCGTGCGTATCCCTGATGGTTGCTTTATGGGCACCGCCGGCGTCGCGCCGTCCCACGAACTGCTGGCTGAGTGGAACCGGCGCGAGGCAGACCTTGTGGCCCGGGGTGGCAGCGCGCGAACGCCCCTGCTCGAGGATGCCGTGCCGTCCAATGAGGCGATCGCGTTAAACGCGGCGCGAACGATGCCGCCGCGCGAGAACTGTGGCAACATCGACGCCAAGCAGCTGACGAAGGGCTCAAGGCTGCTCGTCCCCGTCTTCGTGCCCGGCGCGCTCTACTCCGCCGGGGACGCCCACTTCGCGCAGGGTGACGGCGAGGTCTGCCTCACCGCGATCGAGATGAGCGCAACGGTCACGGTGCGATTCCAGGTCCACAGCGGCGAAGCAGAGCGCAAGAACATCCGCTGGCCGCGCATCGTACATCCGGACTACTTCCTGCCGCCGGAATGGGCCGCGCCGCGTAACTTCATCGCCACTACCGGCATGCCGGTGCATCCCGACGGCGAGCAGGAGGGCGGTGACGTCAATCTGGCGGCCCGTAACGCGCTGCTCAACATGATCGACCTGCTGCAGGAGCGCGGCTGGAGCAAAGAACAGGCCTACATCATCTGCAGCGTCGCCGTCGATCTACGGATCAGCAACCTCGTCGACCTGCCCAACGTCACGGTCGCGGCGCTGCTGCCCGAAGCCATCTTCGGCTGACCGCGCACGTTTCGCTGTCCGTTTAGTCGCGAATGCTATTCTGATTCCTGTCATGGAATCCAACGGCCACACACCTGCCGGTCAACCCGCGATCGAAGTCATCGAGCTCAGCAAGCGCTTCGGCGACTTCACGGCTGTCGACGGCATTTCGTTTGAAGTGCCGCGCGGCGAGATCTTCGGCTTCCTCGGCCCCAACGGCGCCGGCAAGACCACGACGATCTCGATGCTTTGCACCCTGCTCAAGCCCACCTCAGGCCGTGCGACGATCGGCGGCTACGACGTCGAGCGCCAGTCATCGCAGGTGCGCCGCGAGATCGGCATCGTTTTCCAGGACACCACCCTCGACGACCGCCTGACGGCGCGCGAGAACCTCATCTTCCACGGTGAGGTCTACGGCATGTCTCGCGGCGACATCGTCACACGCGCCGCGGATGTGCTGGAGCGCGTCGGCCTCACGGACCGCGCCGGCGACCGCGTCCTGACGTTCTCCGGCGGTATGAAGCGCCGCCTCGAAATTGCACGCGGCCTAATGCACTCGCCGACCGCGCTCTTCCTCGACGAGCCCACCGTTGGCCTCGACCCTCAGTCGCGACGCGGTCTCTGGTCTTACGCGCAGTCGCTGCGGGACACCGAGGGCGTGACGATCTTCCTCACCACTCACTACATGGACGAGGCGGAGGCCTGCGACCGCATCGCCGTCATCGACAACGGCACGATTATCGCCCTCGACACGCCTTCTGGCCTCAAGGGGCGCCTTGGCGGGGACGTCATCACGGTCTCAGCCGCCGACAACGAGAAACTCGGGGCGGAGATCAAGGAGCGCTTCCAGATCGAGCCGCGAGCAGAAGCCGACGGGCTCGAGTTCCGTGTCGACCGCGGCGACCAGTTCGTACCGACGCTGTTCGCGCGCCTCGAAACCCCGATCGACACGGTCCAGGTCCGCCGACCGACGCTGGACGACGTCTTCGTGGAGCTGACGGGCCACCAGATACGCGATACGGGGGCCGGCGAGGCAGAGCAGGCGCGCTACATGATGATGCGACGGCCCATGGGCATGGGCGCCGCCCGCAGGCCTGGAGCCGGCCGGCGAGGACCCCGCTGATGGCGACAATCACCGAAACGCCAGCAGTCCGCCAGGCGCCGGAGCGTCAGCGCATAGGCCACGCCAGCTCGCTGCGCGTCGTCCGCGTGCTGTGGTATCGCGAGGTGCTCGCGTACTCGCGTGACCCGGCGCGGATCATCTCGTCGATGGTCATGCCGGTCCTGATGATCGTCATTTTCGGCGAGGGTTTCGGCCGCACGATCAACACCTTCGACGAGGGGATCAACTACCGTCAGTTCATCTTCCCCGGCGTCATCGTCATGACCGTGCTGTTCAACTCCGTCTTCTCCGGCGTTTCGATCATCTGGGACCGCGAGTTCGGCTTCCTGCGCGAGATCCTCGTCGCGCCGATCAGCCGCACCTCGATCGGGCTCGGCAAGCTGCTCGGCGGCGCGTCGATCGCCGTGTCGCACGGCATCGTCATGTTCGCCTTCGCGCCGATCCTCGGGGTGCACTTCTCAGTCCTGGTCATCATCGAGCTAATCGCGGTGCTCTTCCTCTTCTCGCTGGTGATGACCAGCGTCGGCATTGCCATCGCGTCGCGCGTCAAGTCTGTCGAAAGCTTCCAGATGATCTCGCAGGTCACGATCATGCCCTCAATGTTCCTCTCGGGCATTTTCTTCCCGGTCAACAACCTGCCGGGGTGGATGGAAGTGCTGGTCAAGATCAACCCGGTGACCTACGCCGTCGCGCCGATCCGCGAGATCGGGCTCGACAAGGAGCTGATCGCGACCGCCGGTCAGAGCGTCGTCGGCGTCGAGCTATTCGGCCACACGCTGTCGGTACTCGAATCGCTCGGTATCGTCGCGGCGTTCGGCGTCCTCATGTTCACCATCGCCATCCAGTCGTTCCGCAAGCAGGCGTAGCGCGTCAGTCGAGCAGCCTCCCACCGCGAGATGCGGATGGTCAGCATCGCGGATGGCACCAGCTAGTCGGGCCGAGGTGTGGAGGAAAGGGGATACTCGACAAACTCCAGATTCTTCATGGTCCCCAGGTCCCCAAAGACCTTTGAAGCATCGAGAACCTCGACGCCGGCCAGCTGGCCCTCAGCGTCAAAATCCGCGGCGATCCCCTCCGTCCAGTGCTCGGTCGTAACGGTTGCATCCTTGAACGAGATATAGAGCGCGTCAACGGAGGGGTCGTAAGTTATCTTCATCGCGTTTCACCAACTCAAAAGAAGTATACATAGACCGTCACAACGACAATTCGTTCCGGCTCATCGACAAAAATCGGCCTGACTTGTTTCGTCAGGTAGTGACGGCCATTCCACATCGAATCGAAAGCAAAGTCCTTCCGGCACTGAAGTCGTTCAGATCGGGCCGCCTGCCAGTCTGCTTCGCGAATCGCTGATTCAATTTCGGCTGGGTTAGTACCGCGAGATACGAGGCGACTAAGGACGTGCGGCGGAAGCTCAATCGGCTTCACCCCTACTCCATGTCCGCCCAGTTCGCCCCGGCTTTGACGTCTACCTTCAACGGCACCGCTAGCTCCAGCGAGGCGGGCATGACGCGCAGCACCATCTCACGCAGCGCCTCTTGCTCTGAGGACGGCCCCTCGAAGATCAGCTCGTCGTGGACCTGCAGCAGCATGCGCGTCTCGAAGCCCTTCTCCGCCAGCTCACGGTCGATCTTGATCATGGCGATCTTGATGATGTCCGACGCGGTGCCCTGAATCGGCATGTTGATCGCGATGCGCTCCGCGCCCATGCGCACGTTGAAGTTGGACGAGTGGATGTCCGGGATGTAACGCCGCCGCCCGATCAGCGTCTCGGCGTAGCCGTCCTGTCGCGTCTGCGCCACGATCTCATCGCGCCACGCCTTCACGGATGCGTATTTCTCGAAGTAGCGGTCGATGAACAGCCTGGCCTCTTCGCGGCTGATGCCTTCGCGCTGCGCCAGGCCGAAGTCCGTTAGCCCGTACAGCACGCCGAAGTTGAAGACCTTGGCGCGGTTGCGCTGCACGCGCGTCACCTCGTCCAACGGGACGCCGAAGACCTGTGCCGCGGTCGCCGCGTGGATGTCCTCGTCGTTACGGAACGACTCCAGCAGGCTCGGGTCCTCGCACATGTGCGCCAGGATGCGCAGCTCGATCTGCGAGTAGTCCGCCGAGAGCAGCACCGGGTCCTTGCCGATATCGCGGGCGATGAATGCGCGCCGCACCTGGCCGCCCAGCTCGCTGCGCACTGGGATGTTCTGCAGGTTCGGATTGTTCGACGACAGACGGCCCGTCGCCGCTACCGCCTGATCGAACGTCGTGTGGATCCGCCTGTCGCGCGGGTCGACGGCCCCCGGCAGCGTCTCGATATATGTCGAACGCAGCTTCGTCAGTTCGCGCCAGCGCAGGATGATCTCGATGATGTCGTGCACGCCGCGCAGCCCCTCGATCGACTGCGCGTCCGTCGAGTAGCCCTGCTTCGTCTTGCGCGTGTGCGGCAGTCCCAGCTCCTCGAACAGCACCTGCGACAGCTGTGGCGGCGAACCCAGGTTGAACTCATGACCGACCGACTGGTATGCCTGCGCCTCCAGGTAGTCCACCTGCTCGTTCAGCCCCACCGACATCTCGCGCAGCACCGACGTATCGAGCGCAATGCCCATCGCCTCCATGCGCGCTAGTACCGGCACCAGCGGCATTTCCACGTCGGCGAAGAGGCCCCACATGTTGAGCTCCCGCAGCTCCTTCTCCATCGGCTCGCGCAACCGCAGCGCGTAGTCGGCGTTCTCGCAGGCGTATGGCAGCAAGTCTTCGATGCGCACCTGGTCGACAGCTTGTTGCTTCACGCCCGGCTTGCCGACGAGATCGACGACCTCCCGCATCTCGAAGCCGAGGCGTCGCGAGACCAGCCACTTCAGGCTCAACGAGCCGGCGCCGGCGCGAAAAACGTCGCTCAGGGCGCCGTCGCCCAGCACGTAAGCGGCGAGCAGCGTGTCGAACGCGACGCCGCGAACGGGGTAACCGCGGCTCTCGAGGTGTGCGATGTCGAACTTGCCGCTGTGCGCGACTTTCTCGATGGCTTCGTCGGCGAACAGCGGCGCAAGCTTGCCGAGCACGACGTCAGGCGCCAGATGTGGCGGGCCGTCCAGCATCGGTTGATGGCCGATCGGGATGTAAGCAGCGTCGCCCGGCCCCGTCGCGACTTCGACGCCGACGAGCAGACAGTGATACGGGCTCGTCCCCACCGCTTCGAGGTCGAAGGCGAAGCGTTTGGCCTTCTGCGCGCGCTTCACCAGCGCATCAAGCTCCGATTCGTCCGTGATCAGGCGGTAGTTTCGCTCGGTCGGCGTCGCTGCCGCGGAGCCGTCCGGTGACTGCGCGAACCCCTCCTCCACCGGCGGCAGGCGCGGCACCAGCGTGCGGAACTCGAGGTCGCGCAGCAGGTCGAGCACCCGCTGCCTGTCGTAGCGTCCGACGACCGCCTCGTCCATTTCGAGCACGATATCGGGCACGTCGAGGCGGATCGTCGCTGTGTCGAGCGCGTTGCGCACCTGTTCCTCATGCACCCGCAGGTTCTCGCGCAGCTTGTCCGGCTTCACCTCATCGATGTGGGCGTAGATGTCGTCGATGCCGTCGAACTGCGTCAGTAGCTTCGTCGCGGTGCCGTCACCGACGCCGGGGACGCCCGGGATGTTGTCAGAGCTATCGCCTCGCAGCGCCTTGTAGTCCGCCATGCGCGCCGGTTCGAAGCCATAGCGCTCCCTGGCGGATTCGCGCGTGTATATGACGTGGTCGCGTTGGTAGGGACGCATCATGTAGAGCGTCACGTCCGGCTGGATCAACTGAACCAGGTCTGAGTCCAGCGTCACGATGTGCGTGTCGATGCCCTGCGCCGCCGCCTGCACCGCCAGCGTGCCGATCACGTCGTCGGCCTCGTAGCCTTCGGCGCTGTAGACCGGGATGTTGAACGCCTCCATCATCTCGAGGCAGCGCCCGATCTGGCGTCCCAGGTCCCAACTCGACTCCACCGGCGACAGCGCACGCTCGATTTCGAGGCGCATGTCGGCGTCGATCCCGGCTGCCTCCGCGGTGCCGTAGACGCCCTCCTTAATTTGATCCCGGCTCTCTGCCGCAGCAACGGCCTCCGCGATGCCGGACAGCACCTTTTCGTCCAGGTCCGGCACCGTGGCAAGCGCATTCGTCACCGCCGCTTTGACGTTCTCGAATCGCGTTGCCTTGTAGGTCGCGTCACGCGCGTGGCGGAAGGTCGGCCCCGGCAGGTCCACGGCGACCATGAGATGAGTCGGCTTGAGGTCATCGATCACCGCGAGTAGCGTGTTGGTGAAGCCGAAGACGGCGCTCGTGTTCTCACCGGTACGTTTGGCGACGAGCGGCGCGTCCTTCAGCGCGTAGAAAGCGCGATGGATGATGCCATGTCCGTCCAGGATGGCGAGGAGGGGTTTGCGATCAGCGGCTGCCACGCCCGAATTATACGCGCCGGGGACGCTCTGGACCGGCCGCCTCAAGCGCGGAGACGCGTTTGCCGAATGGGGCCTCCGGTGCCATACAATGACGTTTACGTATGGGTGGCTTCCTCAGCGTCATCCCCATAGTTGTCAGGCGCGTTAAGGCTAACGCGCGTCTGCTGCTGGCCGTCGTCATCGGCGCCGTCCTCGCCGCCGCTATTATGTCGACCACTTCGATCTATACCGACGCTATCCGCGACCTCGGCCTCAAGTACGCCCTGAACGACCGCGGACAGGACGCCATCAACTTCCGGCTCGCGAGCACCTCCCAGAGCTCCCGGCCAGACGTGTTCGAGAAGAACCAGGTCTTCATCGAGGAAGCCGCGGACGACTACCTGGGACGAATCCTCAACGGAGAACCGACGTCCGGCGGCCGGAGTTCCACCTTCTTTCCGACACGTCCCGGCGGCACGGTGTCCGAGGACCAGGGCCGGCCTCGGGCGCACTTCAACTTCATGACCGGGATCGAGGATCAAATCGACATCGTCGAGGGCCGTCTGCCGGACACCGTCTCCTCGACGACCGGCGCGCCAGACCTCGAAGTCGCCATCGGCGCAGAGACCGCGGAGCGCCTCGGCATCGCGCTGGGCACGCAGTACGACCTGCATCCCTTCTGGGTCGACGACATAGAACCCGTCCACGTGACTGTCGTGGGCATCGTCGAGGCGACGGACCCGGACGCCGAGTACTGGGTCAACGAAAACGACATCCTTAGCGTCAAGACCACGAGCTGGGACACGATCCCGATGCTCATCTCAGAAGAAACCTTCTTCGGCACGGTGGCGGTCTACCTCCCCAACATGGTCAGCGACTACACGACGCTGCTCTACATCGACACCAGCTCGATCAACGCGCGCAACGCCGATGGCGTCTCGGCATCTATTCGGCGCTTCACCACCGCCATCGGCAGCAACGTCGTACGCACCACGGTGCAGTCGAAGCTGCCGGAAGTACTCTCCACCTTCGACGAAAAGCTCTTCTTTACGCGCATCCCGCTGCTTGTCCTCGTGCTGCAGATCGCGGCCATCGTCCTCTACTACCTTTTCATGGTCTCAACCATGCTCGTCGAACGCCAGGGAGGCGAGATCGCCCTGCTCAAAAGCCGCGGCGCCACCACGGCGCAGGTCATGAAGATCTACGCTATCGAGGGCCTGGCTATTTCCGGCATCGCCATACTCGCCGGCCCGCCACTGGCTGCGACGGTCATTAGCTTCCTGGGCCGGACACCGCCGTTCACGGACCTCACGGATGGCTCCAACCTGCAGGTCACGCTATCGGCCGGCGCCTATCTCTGGGCCGGCGGCGGCGCGCTGCTCGCGCTGGTGACGCTACTCGTGCCCGCCTACCTGGCGACACGGCGGACGATCGTCCATCAGCGGGCCGCCAGCGCCCGGCCCACGCAGCAGCCGTTCTTCATGCGCTACTACCTCGACCTTGGACTCGCCGCGGCCGGCGGCGTCCTGCTTTACCAGCTCGACCGTCGTGGCGGTCTCGTCACAGAAGGCTTCTTTGGTGATCAGTCCGTCGACCCGTTGATGCTGCTGGCGCCCGCGTTTTTCATCCTCACCGTCGGCATCGTCTTCCTGCGTATGTTCCCGCTCGTCCTGCGGGTGCTCGCCTGGGTCGTTTCGCGGGCTCAGGGCGCCGCCATCCTCATCGGCATGTGGCAGCTCGTCCGTAACCCGGTCCACTACTCACGTCTGGTCCTGCTGCTGATGCTGGCAACCGCCGTCGGTATGTTCGCCGCCAGCTTCGGCGCGACGCTGGAGACCAGCTACAAAGACCGCGCCTACTTCGAATCCGGGACGCAGCTTCGCATGACCGACGTCCGCCTGCTCCCGGGTCCCGGCCCCAACGGCCTTGCCGAATCTACGGCAAGTCTCACCGGCGCCGATCAAGCCAGCGCGGCGTTCCGGCTCCGCGCCAGCCAGGGGGCGATCACATCGCGCCAGACTGTCGAAGTCATCGGCGTCGACAGCGACAACTTCGCCGACATCGCCTACTTCCGGGAGGACTTCGCCGCCGAAACGCTGGCTGACCTGATGTCGCCTCTGCGCGAGGGACGCCCGGAGACCGTCGGCGTGACGCTGCCCGCGGACGCTCGCTGGCTGGGTATCTGGGTTGACCCCATAGACATGCCCAGCGAGTTCAGCCTCCAGTTCGAGGCGGTCGATGCGACGGGGCGTTACTTCACCTACCTCCTCGGACCCGACCTCGTCGAGGAGATGCCACGGGGTTGGACCCTCCTTGTCTCCGACCTCGAACGCCCCGGCACTTCGTACGGCGAGCGGCGTCTGTTTGGCCGCCGCACCTCAAGCTTCGAACGCAACAACGGCCCTTACCCGATCCTGGAACCCCAGGCGCCGATAACGGTCACATCGATCACCTTGCGATCGCCGACCCGCTTCGCGGCGCCCAACGGCGCCATCGTCTTCGACGACTTGCACACGAGCAGCGCAGCCGAACTCGATGCCGGCCTCATGGAGACGAAGCGCCTGTACGATCCGGGGCGCTCATCTGCCGCGCTGCCGGACGCCACGCCGGTCCTCGACTTCGACAGCGTTGGCGACTGGGTGCCCGTCTCCGGGCTGCTGCCCAACCCGCTCAACGACCAGACGCGCACGGTATTCGAGGGCGACTACACCGGCATGGAGCTTAGCTGGCAGCCGCAGGAGGGCCAGATTTTCACCCACGGCCTGCAGTTCGCCGGCACGCTCGACGTCATCCCGGCGCTGGCCAGCGAAGGCTTCCTTGACTCCAGTGGCCTCGCGGTGGGAGATGTCACCACGCTCTTTGTCAGCAGCCTCTTCCACGACATCGAAATCGTCGGTACGTACGAACTGTTCCCGACGTTGGGCGACTCCCGGGAAGACCCCACGCTCGTGGTCGATGGCCCAACGATCGCGGCCGCGCTTAACGCGAACCCCAACGGCCCGTTGGAGTACCCGGACGAAATCTGGCTCCGGGGCGGCGATGGGCTCCTCGATTCGGTCCGCGCCCTGACGGGAGGCACCACCGTATCCGCCGGCATCAGCAGCTTCGACGAGCTACAGGAGGCGCAGCAAAAGGACCCGCTCGTCGCGGCCGGCTGGGAAGGCATCCTCTTTATCAGCTTCGCCGCGATCCTGATCCTCAGCGCCATCGGCTTCTTGATCTACTCCTACCTCACAGCGCAACGCCGCACCCTGGAGTTCGCCGTCCTGCGCACGATGGGTTTCTCGAAGCGCCAGATCGCCCTCGTGGTCGGCTTCGAGCAGGTCTTCGTCATTGGTCTCGGCATGATCGCCGGCACCCTGATGGGCATGCGCCTGGGCAGCTTGATGATCCGCTACATGGGCCTCACCGAGACGGGCGATGAGGTGCTTCCGCCGATGCACCTCCAGATCAACTGGCTTACCGTTGGCACGGCCTGGCTCGTGCTCGGAATTGTGTTCCTTGTCACGATCGCCGCCGTGGTCTTACTCTACTCACGCCTTGCCCTGCATCGCGTACTAAGAATTGGCGAGACTTAACCTGTGACGACAAACCTCGACGAGCCGCAGACTCCCACGCACTCCAGCGACTCCGAGCCCTACATCCTCTGCGAAGACCTGTTCAAGATCTACAAACAGGAAGACCTTGAAGTCGTCGCGTTGCGCGGGCTGGACCTCAAGGTGCAGCGTGGTGAGCTCATGGCCATTGTCGGCGCGTCCGGGTCCGGCAAGTCGACCTTACTCAACATCCTGGCCGGCCTCGATCTGCCCAGCGCCGGGCGCTGCCTTGTCGGCAACCGCAGCCTCCTGACCATGACGCCCGCCGACCTCGTCACTTACCGCCGCAAGGAGGTCGGTTTCGTCTGGCAGCAGACGTCTCGCAACGTGCTGCCGTACCTCACCGCCGTACAGAACGTCGAGCTGCCGATGATCCTCGATGGCGGCGATCCCGGCCCGGCCCGCAGCCGCTCCTATGAGCTGCTCGATATGGTCGGCCTCGGTCACCGCAGCGACGTTCGGCCCGACCGCCTATCGGGTGGCGAGCAGCAGCGCGTCGCGATTGCCGTGGCGTTGGCCAACGACCCACCGCTGCTCCTGGCCGACGAGCCCACCGGTGAGCTCGACTCGCAGACCGCGTCCGAGGTCTTCGGCGTGCTTCGCGGCCTCAATCACGAGCTCGGCGTCACCGTCGTCGTCGTAACGCACGACCCGGCAATCGCCAACCAGATCGACCGCGTCGTCGCCATCCGCGACGGCCGCATCAGCACAGAGAGCTTCCGCCGCGTCTCCTTCCAGGGCCACGAGGCCTACGTCTACCACGACGAATACGCGGTCGTCGACCGCACTGGGCGCCTCCAGATACCGAAGGAGTACCTCGAGCGTGTCGACATCCAGGAACGCGCCCGTCTCAAGCTCGTAGAGGGCATGGTTGAAGTGCTGCCGGAAGACGCCTCGGACGAGGACGAAGCATGACCGCGGACAACGGCGGCAGCCCGCTCGTCCGCGTCGAGAACGTGAGCCGCACCTTCGAGGTCGGCAACCAGACGATAAACGCCCTCAAAGACGTCAGCTTCGACGTCACCGCCGGGGAGTTCCTCGCCGTGATCGGGCGCTCTGGTTCCGGCAAGACCACGCTGCTCAACGTCATCGCCGGCCTCGACCGCGCCTCCAGCGGCCACGTCTATATCGGCGGTGAGGACGTCTCCGCCATGAGCGATTCGCAGCTGACGGAGCTGCGACGCCACAGGCTGGGCTTCGTCTTCCAGTCCTTCGGTCTGCTGCCGTTGCTCTCGGCTTACGAGAACGTCGAGATCGCCCTGCGCATCGCCGGCGCGCCGATCCGGGAACGGGGACGGCGATCTCGCGAGCTGATCGAGCTCGTTGGCCTCGAACGGCGCTCCCACCACCGGCCCTATGAACTGTCGGGCGGCGAGCAGCAACGCGTTGCCATCGCCCGGGCCCTCGCCAACAAGCCCACCTTGATCCTGGCGGACGAACCGACCGGTGAGCTGGACTCGACCACGGCCACGCAGATCTTCCAGCTTCTGCTCGAGGTCATCGACCAGGAAGGCGTCACGGTCATCACGACGACGCACGACCGCCTCGTCATGGAGAAAGCTCGTCGCGTTATCGAGCTGGCCGACGGCGAACTGCAGACTGGCCCGACGTACTTCGAGCGCGACCGCAAAGAGGCCGTCGCTGTGCCATGGAAGCCGCCGGAGTCCTGGAACGCCGGCGAACGCGCCAACCCCAACGGCCCCGACGCGCCAACCGACGGCGACGAAGCCGTGAAGCGCGGTTGGCGCCGCCCCGCGCCGCAAGAACGCCGCGCACCCTACACACCACCGCCATCGCCTCGCGAGCCTCTGTGAGCCTGCAGGTCCTACACCTCGACTTCATCTCACTAAGCCCCATCGCCGGCCCGGATGGCCGTAAGCAACTCCTGGAAGCCGCCGCCCAGCTCTCCGTACTGCCGCAGGTGCAATCGCTGGGCGCAATCGAAGCGGACGCTGAGCCGGGATCTGACTTCGACATCGTCTTTTACTTCCTGCTGCCCGAGTTCAGCGCCCTGGAGACCTTCGGTACCGATTCGCGCTACGCGGGCTTCCTGCAGCGCGCCGTCGCGCCGCGGCTCAAGGCCTTCGCGGGCGCAGACGTGCGACTGGAAGACGATTTCGCGCTCTCCGGTACGGAGGCTGCCTGCCTCGCGCTCATGGCGCCGGAGGAGACTTACGACTGGGAGGTCCGCGAGGCCCTCCAGGGATGGTGCGACTCAGCCGCCGGCTCCTCCAGCGTCGTCGGCCTCGCCGTGGGTGAGAAGCAGATGTACCGCGGCGCCGCGCTGGCCTTCGGCGCCGCGCGCATCGCGGCTGAGCGGCCTGAGGCCTCACGATTCCGCTCGACGCTCATAGCGGGCACGGTCCGGACGCTGGCGTGAGGCGTTCACGCCGCGGCTGGCTCGTCGTCCTGGTCCTCATGGCAATCGTCACCGGCGTGGCGGGACTGCCCTACCTCTTCGCCGGCGACGCCGGGAAGCGCCCACCGCTGGAAGCTCATCTCACGACGCTGACGCTGCCGGAGGGTTACACGCTGGAGAGCCTTCGAGAAGTCGAGGTTGAGGAAATCATCGACGGCGACACGATCGACGTGCGCATCGACGGCATCAAGACCCGAATACGCTACTTCGGTGTCGACACGCCGGAGCGCGGCCGTGCCTGCTATCGAGAAGCCACCGACCGCAACGAGTCGTTGGTTGACGATACGGTCTTCCTGCTGCCGGACGCACGCACCGAAGACGACTTTGGCCGCCTTCTACGCTACGTATTCCTACCGGACGGCACCTCCGTGGACGCCACACTGGTCGCTGAGGGTTTCGCCCTGGCCTGGACGCGCGACGGCCGCTACCGCGACCAGATCGTGGCGCTGCAGGGAGAGGCAGCGGCTGCCGGGCGCGGCTGCCTCTGGAAATGACGCTCTGAAGATCCCTGGACCTGGAGTGTCTCCCGACAAGCTCAGCGAGTCTCGGTCAGTTCGAAAATGACGTCGCGGTCGTTGTCGTAACGCACCAGCGGCCTCTCAGGCGTGTCCGCGAACCAGGCGATCTGCCGCGCGTTGCTCGTCGTGATCACCAGTCGCCACGCCTCGAACGTCCCGGCGGGCACGATCACGGTCTCCAGGCCCGTCACCCGCAGGTTGACCTTCTGGCGCGTGCGGTGGTTCGTGATGATCGTGTTGTAGCTGCCCTGATAGCCCTCCGCGAAGGGGAGCGTGCGCCAGAGGAACAGCGAGGTGTCGTTGTCGTAGGAGTGCTCCGGCACGCTGAGGCCGCTCTGCTTGTCGTCGTTCTGCTTGATCAGGGCGCCGTCTTCGGTGTACTCGACCTCGATGCGCGTCTCGTCGCCGTCCGTCTCCTCGATCTCTCGCAGAGATGAGATGGGCTTCAACGTCGCGCTGTCGACAACGACCTCGATCGTGTCGTGCGCCGCGTCGCTGCTGAAGGTTTGAATCAGACGCGTGACGTCATCCTCAACCGAAACCGTGAGCACGCCGGTGCCCAGCTCACCGCCATCGTCATCCACGAGGGCGTAGGTGTATTTCTCCGGCGCGCCCCACGGCGCCGCGCCCGCAACGTCGGAGGTAGCCGGTCCCGCCTCACCGCTCGTACATGCCAGAGCCGCTACCAGGATCAGGATCGCGGGAAGGAGTATCGCCCTGGGGCGCCCTAGGCTAGTGACGCTGTCACCTCACGAATCGTTTCGAGTGCGTAGTCGATGTCGTCTTGCTCGATGCCGTAGTGCGTCAACATCCGCACGCGGCCATGAACCATGCTGCCCAGCACGCCTCTTTCGCGCAAGCGCCCGGCCAACGCCGTCGTGTCGATTCTCGGGTGCCTCCAGAAGAGAATGTTCGTTTGCACCACCGAGGGGTCGACCTCGACGCCCGGGATCTGAGCCAGGCCCTCGGCGAGCCGTCGGGCGTTGGCGTGGTCATCCGCCAAGCGGTCCACCATCTCGTTCAGCGCGACGATACCCGCCGCCGCCAGCACGCCGGACTGCCGCATGCCACCGCCGACCATGCGCCGGTTGCGCCTCGCCCTCGTGACGAAGTCTGCGCTGCCGCACAGCACTGACCCCACGGGGGCCGAGAGGCCCTTCGAGAGGCAGAAGGTCACCGTCTCCGCCTCTCGCGCCAGCTCTTTCGGCGTCGTCTCCAACGCGATCGCCGCGTTGAAGATGCGCGCGCCGTCTACGTGCAAGGCGGCGCCGGCGTCATGCGCGATCGCCGCGACCTCTGACGTGTAGCTGGCCGGCACAGCGGAGCCGTTGCAGAAGTTATGCGTGTTCTCGACACAGATCAGCGCCGTACGAGGCGCCGAGCCTCCCGGCTGCCGGACCTTCGATTTGATCTCGTCCAGGTCCATCAGACCCTGCTCGTCGTTGCGCACCTGCCGCAGGTTGACTCCCGCCAGCCCCGCGGCCCCGCCCAGCTCCGCCTGCACGATGTGCGCCAGGTCGCCGGCGATCGCCTCGTCACTACGCTGGCAATGCGTCAGCAGCGCCACGAGGTTGGCCATCGTGCCGCTGGCGACGAAGAGCCCTGCTTCCTTGCCCATGCGCTCCGCGGCCATCGCTTCCAGGCGCTGCACCGTGGGGTCGTCGCCCAGCACGTCGTCGCCGACCTCGGCGTTGGCCATCGCCTCGCGCATTGCCGGTGTGGGGTGGGTGACGGTGTCGGAGCGCAGGTCTACGGTGCGGATGGAGTTCGTCAACTCAGCTGCGTGCCTTTGAGCGTCCGGTAAGGTTCCTCGCCGCGAACCGCCTTGATCTCCTCGCGGCGCTCTTCCCACTGCAGCTCGTGCAGCACGGCGAGCATCGTACTGTCGGGGACGCCTATCGATGTCAGACGGTCCGAGATCGCCTGCCAGACGCCGGACTCGACCAGCGTGCGCACGGTGCGTGGCCAGGGGAAAGCGATGATCTTCTCGGGAGAGGCCAGCTTGGGACGGAGCCTCATCAGCTCACGGAAGCGCTCGTCAGAGCTTCGCACGCGGTCGACGACGCGGATCAGCGGCTGGTCGTGCTCCGAAGTGCGGGCGTCGATGAGGAGGCGGCGATCGAACAGGTGAAACATCACGACGAAGACCTCCGCCGTGTTTACCACGTTAAGGATTTCGCTGAGGTCTACGCCGAGATCGTCTTCCACGAGGTCTCATTCTAAAACAGGCCCGCCAGATCGCGACAGCGGCCCGTGTTTCGCTACTCGTCTTCCTCCGCATCGCCGTCGTCGAACAGCGGCGTGTCGTCCTCGATGCCGAGCAACCGCAGACGTGCCTGGTCGTACTTGCGCTTCGACCGCGCCTCGCGGTTGAGGACACCCTTCAGACGCAGCGGGTCGATGCGCTTCTTCTCGAGGAAGAACTCGTGCAGGGGCGCGAGATGACGCTGCCACGTCTCGTACGCCTCCCGGTAAACGGCTGCCTTGTCCTCCGATTCAGCCATCACGACAAGTATACGGGCGCGGTCACCGCAGAACGCATCCACGTGGTCCGTGATTCCGCTCTTGATTCTTTGCACTCTGCACTATCCTCTACGTATGGCAGGCAAGACGGCTACGGCAGCGCTTCTCGAAGCCCTGACAGCGCTCCTGGGACCCGAAGGGGTCGAAATGGCGCCCGCCGAGCTGCGCTACTTCGCCGAGGACGCACTGCGCGGCCGTGGCGCCGCCGCCGATGCCGCGACACCCCTCGCGGTCGCACGCCCCGCCTCGGTGGCGCAGACCGCGGCGCTTCTCCGGCTCGCCGGCGACCACGGCGTGGCGGTCGTGCCCTACGGTGGCGGCACCGGGCTAATGGGCGGCGCGCGCAGCGACCACCCCGGCATCGTCCTCGATACGGTCCGTCTCAACGCCATCGACCCGCAGCCTGCTGACCGGCTCGTCTGGGCCGGCGCCGGCGCCATCCTGCAGGACGTCGACGCTGCCTTGCGGCCCCACAACCTTTGCCTCGGCCATGACCCCTGGACATTCCCCGTGGCGACCGTCGGCGGCACGCTGAGCACGAACAGTCTGGGCTACAAGGGCGGCCGGTACGGCGGCATGGGCGATCAAGCCCTCGCCATCGAGGTCGCGCTGCCGGACGGCACGCTGTTCCGCACCCGGGCCGTGCGGCGTCACTCCGCCGGCCCCAACCTGACGCGCCTCTTTGTCGGCGCCGAGGGCACGCTGGGCGTGATTACCGGCGCGGCGTTACAAGCGCACCCCGTCCCGGAGGCTCAGGACCTGCGCGCCTTCAACTTCGACAGCTTCAGTCAGGGCTTTGAGGTCGTCGACGCGGTCGCCGCCCTCGGCTTGCGGCCTTCCTTGCTCGATTACGGTGAGGAGCACGCCTCGCCGTGGCCGGAGATCGCCCCGCGTCAGGAGGAGCCGCCCCTGCTCTACCTCGGCTTCGAAGGCCTGCGCGAGGAAGTCGAATTCTCGATGCGTCGAGCGATGGCGCTGATCGAGCCCAACGGCGGGCGGGAGCTGCCCCGCGAGCACGCGGCGTCGTTCTGGGAGCGCCGCCACGTTGTGGCGCAACGATTCGCGCGCGGCAACCCCCGCGATCGTCACTTCCGCAGCCCGGACGTGGCGTACGACTACATCCACGTCGCGCTTCCTCCGTCGCAGGTCCTGACGTTTCGAGAACTTTGCCACGCCGAGACGGCCCGGACCGGTGTCGCGCTCCTCGAATGCGGCTTGTGGACCGCGCCCGACTTCTTTTCGGCCGTCCTCGCGTTACCGGAGGCGCACGGCGGTCACGAGCGCCTCGATTACGTTATAGACACGCTGCTCCAGGCATGCCAGGACTTCGGCGGCTCGATGGAGTACGTCCACGGCGCCGGCCGGCGTTTGGCCCACCTCATGCCCCGGGAGCACGGCGAGGCCTTCGGCGTGCTGCGACGCATCAAGGCGGCGCTCGACCCGGAAAGCATCCTCAACCCGGACAAGCTCGGCCTCTAACCACCGCCATCAAGTAGGGCCATTGGCACCTAGACCTACCCGGTCACCGTGACCTAATGTTTGTCCAGAAGGCGCGGGCATTTGCGCTCCTTCTGAATCTGGAGGTCCCAATGGCTGGTCTCAAAACGCTCATCCCGCTGGACGGGACAAAATTATCCGAATCTGCCTACGAGCTATTGCCACTCCTCAAGACGCTCGGCGTTGAAGACATACGTCTGGTCAGCGTCTGGGAGAGCGCCTGGGAGGAGAGCGAGGCTGACGGCAAACAGCAGCAGTTCGGCGAAACAACCGAGAAGGGCCGCGCTTACCTCGAGGCCTATCTCAAGCAGCAAGGCGAGAAGCTGGCGAAGGACGGCTTCAAGGTCGAGGAGGAGGTCCGCGTCGGCCGTGCCTCCGACGAAGTGCTGGATGCCTGTAAGGGAGTAGATCTTGCCCTCATCGCCACACACGGCCGCACCGGCGTTGCGCGCTGGTGGCTCGGCAGCGTCGCCGACCACGTGATTCGCGAAGCCGGCTGCCCCGTCCTCGTCATTGGGCCCAACGTCAGCCAGGAGCTGGCGCCCGGCGTGAAGCGCATCCTGCTGCCGCTCGACGGTTCGCCCGAGGCCGAGGAAGCCCTCCCGGTCGCGACGTGGATCGCCGGCCGGACCGGCGCCGAACTCGACGTCGTCCGCTCCCTGTCTTTGACGCCGGTGGCCTACGACCCGGGTATGGGCGTCTACTCCGCCGATCTCATCGACTCCATGGAAGAGGCTGTGCGTAGCTACCTGGCGGAGATCAATACGCGGCTCCAGGGCAAGAAGGCAACGACCACTATGCGCGTGGGCAGCCCCGGCGAAATGCTCTATCAACACCTCGAGGAGCGGCCGGCCGACCTTATCGTCATGACCTCGCACGGACGCTCCGGCGTCAGGCGCGCCGCGCTGGGCAGCGTGACCGATCGCCTGCTCCACGGCCCGGCACCAGTGCTTGTAATCCGCGCTGGCGAAACGGACGGAAATCTCGCCAAAACTGCCCGCTCCGCGTAGGTAGAAATCGCCCGCGCGGCATTGACGGAAGGCCGCCAAATTTGTGCTATCCTTTCCGGCGCAACCATAGTTGAGCCGAGCCCCCGGCATCCCAAAGGCCGACTCCGACTAGGAACTCTCACAGGAGGCTTTTGCGGTGCCGTTCACAGACAAGACATTGGTGTGTGCTGACTGCGGACAGGAGTTCACATTCAGCGCCGACGACCAGGAGTTTTACTCCACGCGGGGCTTCAGCGACCCGAAGCGCTGCCGTTCCTGCCGCGCTCAACGGCGCAACGGTCGTGAAGGCGAAATGGGCGGCGGAAGCGGTGGCGGTGGCGGCTTCTCGCGCGGCCCGCGCATGGAACGTGAGATGTTCGACGTCACCTGTAGCAGCTGCGGCCAGCAGACGAAGGTGCCCTTCCAGCCGCGCGGTGACCGGCCCGTTTACTGCCGCGACTGCTTCGAGCGCGTTGGCAGGCCCAGCGGAGGCGGTGGACGCGGCGTTTATAACTAACCGCGGCGTGTGCCTCCAATTGACCACCCGAGGCACTGAATGCTATATTCAGCGCCAATCTAGGTTTGTCTATCGAGGCTGCTTGCTATAGCCCGAGAACTCAGAGTCAACGACCGTATCCGCGCCAGGGAAGTCCTCGTCATCGACGGGACCGGCGAGCGCCACGGCGTCATGCCGCTGGCCCAAGCGCTCGAGATGGCCAGGGAAGCTGACCTCGACCTCGTAGAAGTCGCGCCAACGGCTGTACCGCCGGTCTGCCGTTTGCTCGACTACGGCAAGTTCAAGTACGAGCAGGCAAAGAAGGAGCGTGAGTCGCGCAAGCTACAGCACATGTCTGTGCTACGCGAAATCCGCATGCGGCCCAAGATCGACACGCATGACCTGCAGATGAAGGCTCGTAATGCGGAGAAGTTCCTCAAGAGTGGCGACAAGGTGAAGGTCACCGTCATGTTCCGTGGCCGCGAGATGGTCCACCCCGAAATTGGACGCGCCATCCTCGAAAGGGTTGCCGAGCAGCTCAAGGACGTGTCGGTCATCGAGAAGCCGCCGAACATGGAAGGAAGGTTCCTCTCCGCCATTCTGGCCCCGGGGCACACCAAGTCGGCCCGGGACGAGGCGCCCGCAGCGGAGCCCGCCGGACAGGAAGCAACGAATGCCTAAACTCAAGACGCATAAGGGCGCCGCGCGCCGTTTTCACATCACCGGCACGGGCAAGGTCATGCACCGCAAGGGCCGCATCAGCCACCTGCGCGAGCGCAAGTCGAAGAACGCTCGTCGCCAGATCGACAAGTACGTCATGGCTGCCGACCCGATGCAGAAGCGCGTACACCGGCTTTTGCCTTATGGCCTGCCCTGATACCCTGAACATCGTCCCCTCATCCGGGACTGAGGAGCCACCATGAGCCGCGTAAAGAGGGGCGTCACCGCCCGCCGTCACCACAAGAAGATCATCGAGCTCACAAAGGGCCACAAGGGACAGCGCCATCGCCTGTTCCGGCGCGCCAACGAGTCCCTGCTGCACGCGATGGATTACTCGACGCGCGACCGCTACAAACGAAAGGGTGACTTCCGGCGGCTCTGGATCGTAAGGATCAACGCCGCGATACGACCCCACGGCCTCTCCTACAGCCAGTTCATTCACGGATTGAACCTCGCCGGCGTCAGCGTCGACCGCAAGGTCATGGCCGACCTCGCTGTGCGCGACGAGGCTGCTTTCGGCGCCCTCGCCACGACCGCAAAGGCCGCGCTGGCGTAGACGTCTGCTCCGAAACGCAAGAGGCCGGGCTCAAACACCCGGCCCCTTTTATGCCCTGGAGCTACGGCAGGAACACCGACTGCGTCGTGTAGCAGTCGTAACCCGTATCGCTATAGACCGAGACGACGGCGCCCATCTGCGTGTAGGCCTTGCAGCCGCTGGCGAAAGCGTCGGGGCCGTATACGCGCGGCGCCACGAGATCAGCGGGCCCGTGGTCCCGGATCAAGACCATCGCCTCCGCAACCGTCACCTCGATCAGGCTGTTGCACAGGACGTTGAACGGCGCCGAGTTCTGGCACCCGGCCACCTTGTCTTCGACGATCTGCACGGTGCCGTTGAACTGACCGTTAGCCGGCGCCACAAACGCCCCCGCGTACTGCAGACCAATCGCTGCGGGGTTCTGGCCCGTCGTTACCGCTGCCGTCACGTCGTCGAAATCGCAACCGTCCAGGCATTGCCCAGTGTTGTTGAAGATCACCCACCACAGCGTGTAGCGATGGCCCGGCACGAGCTCCTTCGCGCGCAGATGGGCCGTGATGCTGTAGTAGCCGCGCTGCTGCACCGCGTAGCCGCCCGGAATGGTGCTCCCGGCCTCGTGTCCCGGGTCTTCGAACCACGTGATCGTGTTGACCACGGTATGAGACGTGGCGCTTTCACCGACCGTGACGGAAACCAGCAGCATGACGACCGCGGCGATGACCAGGGGCAAGCGAACACTCATCAAGATTCCTTTCGGCAGGAGGACGCGCCCAGAGTAGGCCACGTGGCTGCTATGAACCAGTTGATGCCTGTCGCCGCGCGAGGTCTCGTCGCTTGGCGCGCCTACGCCCCGCGCAGCTCCGCGCCAACCTCGTGTTGCAAGCGCCGGACGATGCGTCCGCGCGCGTCGGCGACCTCCTGGTCCGTCAGCGTCTTCTCGAGCGACTGGAAGTGGACGGCGTACGCCAGCGATCGCTTTCCCTCCGGCAACGGCGGCCCCTCATAGACGTCGAACAGCGTCGCCTGCGCCACCAGGGCGCTCGACGCGATCGCCTGCGTCACCTTCGCCGCAGGTACCGAGAGGTCGACCAGCAGCGCGAGGTCCTGCATCACCGCCGGGAAGCGCGACATCGCCTGGTGGCGCACCGTGCCCTGCACAGCCGGCAGCAGTTTCTCCACGTCCAGCTCGAACAGGTAAACCGGACCGCTGATCTCGAACTGCGACGCGACCTGCGGGTGTACCTGCCCCAGCACGCCCGCGCGCTCGCCGTTGGCCGTAATCTCCGCCGTCCTGCCGCGAAGCATTGCGTATTCCTCCGCCGCCTCGAAGCTGACGGACGCGCCGATTCGCTCTAACGTTTCCTCCAGAAGTCCCTTCGCGTCGTAGAAATCGGCCTCGTCAGAGGTCGGCTCGCCCCAGCGCCCGCGGCGCACGCCCGCGATGGCACCGACGACCAGCTCGCGTTCCTGCGGAAGCTCGCCCTCCAGTGTCATGTAAGCCCGCGCCGCTTCGAAGATGGCGACGGTGCCCCGTTCGCGACGCAGATTGGACGACACAGCCTGCAGCACGCTCGCCCGCAGCGACGTCCGCATCACGGACTGCTCCACGTTGAGCGGGTTCTGTACCTTCAGCGGCGGGTGTACCTCCAGAGCATCCGGTGGCTGCACTCGCAGCAGCATCTCCGTCGACGTCAGCGGGTAGGTGATCACCTCTTGCAGCCCCGCGGCTACTGCGGCGTCGCGCAGACGCTCGCGCAGGTCGCGTATCGGGTCCTCGTAGGGCTCAGGGATGGCGCCGGCCAGCGCCAGCGATTCCAGCTTGTCGTAGCCCACAACACGAGCCAGCTCCTCCGCCACGTCGTCTGCCTGCGACACGTCTGTGCGCCAGTACGGCGCGCGAACGACATAGCGGTCCGGCGGCACCCAGCGACAACCGAAGCCGAGGTCCGTCAGCGCGGTCCGCACCTGCGTCGTGCTCAGGTCGATCCCCAGGACACGCTCGATGCGCTCGCGCGTCACGACGACCCGTGTGTCTGCGCGCTTCGCCGGGTAGGCATCGACGATACCCTTGGCCGCCCGGCCGCCGGTGTGGTCGACGAGAAGCTTCATGGCGCGCCGGATCGCGTTCGCCGCAAGCTCCGGGTGCAGCCCTTTCTCGAAGCGGATCGACGCCTCGGTGCGCAGGTTCAACGCCCCGCTGGTACGCCGTACGCTGACCGCGTCGAAGTTCGCCGACTCCAGCAGGATCGTCGTCGTACCTTCGCCGACCTCGCTGTCCGCGCCACCCATGACGCCCGCGACAGCCACCGGCTTGCTCGCGTCGGCGATGACCAGCATCTCTGACGTCAGCTCGCGGTCGACATCGTCGATCGTCCTGATTTGCTCGCCGTCTTTGGCGCGCCGCACGATGATCTTGTTGCCGCCCAGTTTGCGCAGGTCGAAGGCGTGCAGCGGCTGTCCCGTCTCCAGCATGACGTAATTTGTTATGTCGACTACGTTGTTGATCGGGCGCATCCCCGCCGCGGTCAGGCGCTCTTGCATCCACTCCGGTGACGGCCCCACCTTTACCCGCTCGACAACGCCTGCGAGATACCGAGGGCAGAGGTCACGCGCCTCAATCGTCACGGAGGTGCGGGAGGTCGCAACGTTGCTGCCCGCCTCGGCGTAAACGCGCTCCGGCTCGCGCACCTTCACGTGCGTTTGCGCCGCGACTTCCCATGCCACGCCCAGCATCGACATGTGGTCCGGGCGGTTCGGTGTCACCTCGAGCTCAAGGAGCGTATCGCCGTAGTACGCCTGCAACGCTTCGCCGATCGGCGCGTCTTCGGGCAGCTCAAGGATGCCCTCGTGGCTCTCCGAGATGCCCAGCTCCTTCTCCGACAGCACCATCCCGGCCGACTCGACGCCACGGATCTTCGAGGCCTTCAGCACGGCCCATTCGCCGCTATGACCGTCGCGCAGCCGCGTCCCCGCCGGCGCAAACGCCACCTTAAGCCCTACAGCCACGTTAGGCGCGCCGCAGACCACGGTCGGCCGTTCATCCGCCGCCATATCAACCGTCACGAGCCGCAGGCGGTCCGCGTTGGGGTGCGGCTTAACCTCGAGCACCTGCGCCACGCGCACGCCTTCCCACTCATCGCCGCGCGCGATAATCCGCTCGACCTTGACGCCGCAGATGCTGAGGCGCTCCGCCAGCTCCCTGGCGGGCAGCGTCAGCGGTACGTAGTCAGAAAGCCATTTCAGCGAAACGAGCATGTATTCTCGTCAAAGGGGGCGCCATCGGCTCCCTTCGGCCAGATTCCCCCTCTAAAACTGGCGCAAGAAGCGCAGGTCGTTGGCGTAAAAGTGCCGAATGTCGTCGATGCCATGCCGCAACATGGCGATGCGCTCCACGCCGAAGCCCGCCGCGAAACCTGTATAGCGATCGGCGTCGTAGCCGGCGTTCTCGATGATCTCGCGGTGCACCATACCCGCCCCGGCGATCTCCAACCAGCCTTCGTTACCACAAGAGCGGCAGCCTTCGCCGCCGCAGAGGTCGCACTGGATGTCCACCTCCGCGCCCGGTTCAACGAACGGGAAGTAGTGGCAGCGGAACCGCACGGGCCGGTCACGTCCGAAGAGCGTTTGAGCCATCTGGGTCAAAGTACCCTTCATGTGCCCCATGTTGATGCCCTCGTCCACTGCGAGCAGCTCAATCTGCGAGAACATCCACTCATGCGTCGCGTCCGTCGCTTCGTAGCGATAGACACGGCCCGGCACCGCGACGCGGATCGGCGGTTCGTGGTCCTCCATGAACCGGATCTGGTTCGGCGAAGTCTGCGTCCGCAGCAGGATGTTGCCCTGTTGGGATGGGTGGTCGATCCAGAACGTATCCTGCGTGTCGCGGGAAGGGTGGTGTGCCGGGATGCGCAGCGCGTCAAAGTTGTAGTGCTCCCACTCGACTTCCGGCCCCTCGACGACCTGAAACCCCATCTCGCCCAGCGCCGCCAGCATGTCGCGAATCGTCAGCGTAATCGGGTGCAGCCGCCCGACAAGACCGTGACGACCAGGGAGCGACACGTCGATTGAGCCCGATTCGAGCACCGCCATGGCGCTCTGCTCCAACTCGGCATGGCGCGCCTTCAGCGCCGCCTCTAGCTCGGTGCGCAGCGCGTTGGCCGCGGCGCCGGCTTCACGGCGCTGGTCCGGCGCCAGTTCGCCCAGGCCGCGCAGCAGCATCGTCACGGCCCCCTTACCGCCCATATAGGTGCTGCGCCACGCCGCAAGCTCCTCCGGCGTCGTTACAGCCGGCAGCTCGGAGAGAGCGCGAGTACGAATGGCTTTAGCGTCGGCCAAGGGGAGGCTCCGTGCGGCAGGGTATTCAGGTTGAGAGTAAGGGCATTATCGGGGCGGCACCGAACTCGGTCAACGCGCCGCCACGTTCGCGAAACGTCCTGCGGCTCACTCGAATAGGCTATCAACCAGCGCCGCCGGGACGATCTGTATGTGGTTCAGTCCGGCGTCGCTGAAGGCGAAGCCGCCGTCCTGCATCGCCACGACGCCCAGCGGCACCGAGGCCGCCAACGGCTGCCAGGCGCCGATCTGCTCGCCGGCGTCCGTGAACAAGACAAGCCGCCCAATCTCCGGGTATGAGACGAGGATCCGGCCATCGGTTAGCACCGCCACGTAGGGCTTGTGCAAGACCTCCTGGCTGGTCCAACCTACCCTGACCTCATCCAGATACGCGTGATCGGGACTCCGCCCGAAGCGCAACAACCGTCCGCTCCAAGTATCCGCCACCAGCAGTTCGCCGTTCGCCGCGAACGTCACGGCTACCGGCTCGTTGAACCTCGTGTCAGGCCCCGGCCCGCTGATCATGCCGAGCGGCTCGCCATCGGACGTGAAGTGCAGCACGCGATTGTTGCCCGTATCGGTCACCCACAACGTCCCGTCGGGGTCGACCGCGATGTCGCGCGGACCGAACAGGATCAACGGATCGTCCGCCGAGGTCCCCGGCTCACCCCACGTCTTCACGAGCTTGAGGTCGGGCGTGAACTTCTGGATACGGTGGTGCCATGTATCCGCCATATAGACGAAGCCTTCGGCGTCAACTGCCACGCCCCACGGCTCA
>Ga0214471_10000765_pt1 | contig 26225 bp, 30 predicted proteins | sample RVTome_5_FD_207665 | JGI IMG/M metagenome (GOLD analysis project Ga0214471, IMG submission 207665) | Soil microbial communities from uranium-contaminated site in the Upper Colorado River Basin, Wyoming, United States - RVT142D155 | ecosystem: Environmental > Terrestrial > Soil > Contaminated >... | reverse complement strand
CACACGGATGTGCAGAAACTGGTGCGCGGCACCATCCGAGAAATTGGATACGACGATCCCAAGCTTGGATTTGACTGCGACTCGTGCTCGGTGCTTGCAGCACTGCACGAGCAGAGCCCGGACATCTCGATGGGTGTGACTGCGACCGATAACAAGGAGCAGGGCGCAGGCGACCAGGGGCTGATGTTTGGTTACGCCACAAATGAAACGCCACAATTTATGCCGCTTCCAATAACGATGGCGCACCAGCTTTCAATGAAGCTGGCAAGCGCAAGGAAAAGCAAGGAGCTTGGCTGGCTGCGGCCAGACGGCAAGTCGCAGGTTTCCGTAGTTTACGAGGACGGTGTGCCACAGCGCATCGCCACTGTTGTTATTTCGACGCAGCACTCTCCTGACATAGGCATGGAGCATCTGCGAGAAGAAGTGATAAGCAAGGTGATCAGGCCCGTCTGCGGCGAGTGGATCGACGACAAGACCAAGTTCCTCGTCAATCCGACTGGCAGGTTCGTAATAGGCGGCCCGCCCGGCGACACCGGCCTCACCGGTAGAAAGATAATCGCTGACACGTACGGCGGCATGGGTAGGCACGGCGGAGGTGCGTTTTCGGGCAAGGACCCGTCAAAGGTGGACCGCTCCGCGTGCTACATGGCGCGGTACGTTGCCAAGAACATTGTGGCTGCCGGCCTTGCGGACAAGTGCGAGGTCCAGGTGGCCTACGCTATCGGAGTCGCAGAGCCCGTCTCAATAATGGTTGACACGTTTGGCACCGGCAAGGAAAGCGAGGAAGAGATAGAGGCCAAGGTGCGCAAGGTCTTTGACATGAAGCCTGCAGGCATCATTAAGACGCTCGACTTGAAGCGCCCTATCTACAAGCCAACCGCTGCGTACGGCCACTTTGGCAGGGAAGGGCCTGGCTTTACGTGGGAGCGGACCGACAAGACGTCTCTCCTGAAGTAGCTGCAACATAAAATAATACGCAGGTTCTACCATTACTGTTTGCTGAAAGGCAGAGTAGTGGTCGTTACCGGGGCCACGAGGGGGATAGGCTTTGCGACAGCCAGAGAGCTCGCTGCAAGGAATGCCACCGTCGTCGTGTGCTCTAGAGACATCGCAACCGCGGAAAAGGCGGCAAGGCGCATTGGGAAAAAGGCACACCCTGCAAGCCTTGATGTCACGAGCGCAAAGAGCGTGTCAAGTTTTGTGAAAAAAGTCGTTGCAGATCACGGCAGGATAGACATCCTTGTCAACAACGCCGGCTACCCGTTTGACCCCAAGATATGGTACAAGAAGATGCACAGGGTGAGCGACGAGGAGCTCGGCGCCGTGCTTGCAGTCGACCTGGAAGGAACGTTCAGGATTACAAAAGCCGTCCTGCCGTTGATGGTAAAAAGTGGCAAAGGTGTCGTCATCAGCATCTCGTCCACGCCGGCGATTGCGGGCTACACCGAAGGTGCGCCCTACTCGATTGCCAAGGCCGGTATTGTAGCAATGACAAAACACGCGGCGCTAGAGTATGGGAAGGACAACGTCCGGGCTTACGTCCTTGCGCTTGGCAACATTGCCACCGACGCCACGTTCAATTCCATGACTGCAAGGGCAATAAAGGCCGCGACGCAGGAAAGCGCCATGAAGAGGTGGGGTAAGCCCCAAGAAGTCGCCCGCACAATAGCGGGTCTTGCCACCGACGACTTTTCCTTTGCTACTGGCAACACAATAGTGGTTGACGGAGGCACGGTGCTCTTCTGATGTCAGACGACGACCTGTCGCTTGCAGAGCAGGAGCAAGTGCTGCCTGCAGAGGTGGAGGAAAAGATGAGGAAAGGCGCACTCAGGACAGGCTACTCCACGGGCACAACTGCAACCGCGGCCACGAAGGCCGCCCTTTACGCCCTCTTGAACGAGCCGGTCAGTGAAGTGCAGGTCTCGCTGCCAAGAGACAAGACGGCCGCGCTCAAGGTGGCATGGACCCGGGCTGAAAACGGCAGGGTCACCTGCGCGGCGATAAAGGACGGGGGCGACGACCCGGACGTGACGCACGAAGCAGAAATCTGCTCTACAGTATCTTTCAACAATAATGCCGGCGCGGTGAACATTGAGGGGGGACAGGGCGTTGGCAGGGTGACCAAGCCCGGGCTCGGGCTTGAAGTCGGCAAGGCGGCGATAAACCCCACTCCGATGGCGATGTTGAAACAGGCGGTGGAACAAGTTGTCGGCGAGCAGCTGAAGACGCGTGGAGTTGACGTTGTCATTTCCGTTCCAAAGGGCGAGGAGCTTGCCAAAAAAACGGACAACCCGCGTCTAGGGATAATTGGCGGCATCTCAATCCTTGGCACAACTGGCATCGTGCTTCCATATTCAACCGCGTCGTTTGCCGCCGCGATAAGGCAGAGCCTTGACGTCGCCATTGCCGCCGGCGCGGACACTGCAATCCTTACGACGGGGGGCCGGAGCGAGGATTTTGCAAAGACGCTGTTCACTCTTCCTGAGCACTGCTTTGTGCAGATGGGCGACTTTGCAGGCTATTCTGTAAGGCAAGCCGCGGCAAAAAAGATGCGCAGGGTGGTGATTGCGGGGTTTATCGGCAAGCTGACGAAAATGGCGATGGGAGTCAAGCAGACCCATGTGCGGGGCTCGCACGTCGACATGGAGTTCATGGCAAAGCTTGCAGAAAAATGTGGGGCCGGCGCAGGCGTCCTGACAGAGATACGGAAGGCAAACACCGCTCGACACGTCGGCGAGATAGTTGCCAAGAACAATATCTCGGGCTTTTACAGCCTGCTGTGCAAGAAGGTCCACGAGCAGATGCACGAGCACGCAAAGGGCCAGCTTGAGATCGAAGTCATCATGTTCGAATTTGAGGGCAAGGTGCTTGCACGCCACCCGTGAGCAAGATATTAATCCCCAGCACCTGTAACAGTCGGCGTTGACCCGAACGGCTGTCGTGGCCATCACAAAGCACGGCATCGAAATCGCGCGCAGGATAAAGGAAAAGATGCCAGAAGTCGAGATATACGTTCCCGCAAAGCACAACGACGGCGGAAATGATATCAGCTGGTTTTCAGACCAGAGCACTCAGCTTGTCAGCACCTTGTTCAAGACACATGACGCGCTTGTCTGCATATTTTCGCTAGGGGCAGTGATACGGATGGTCGCCCCGCACCTGGTAGACAAGAAGAGCGACCCTGCAGTCGTCGTAATAGACGACAGGGCAAACCACGTCATCAGCGCGCTGTCGGGGCACTTGGGAGGTGCAAACGCCCTTTCCCGGCTCCTCGCCTCGATACTTGGCGCAAGGCCGGTGATAACCACCGCAGCCGACGTGAACGAGACCATTGCAGTCGACCTTGTAGGCAGGGAGCACGGGTGGACTGTCGAGAACTTTGAGAACGTCACAAAGACCAGCGCGTTCATGGTAAACGAGGAAAAGGTTGCAGTATTTCAGGACGCGGGAGAGAAAGAGTGGTGGCATGCGCCGCTTCCAAAGAATGTGACAATAGTCAGCAGCCTTGAAGAAGTCAAGTCGCCCGACTTCAAGGCCGGCCTAGTGATAACGGACAGAGCAGTAACAGACACCGCCGTAATTAGCAAGTCTGTCATTTATCGGCCAAAGACGCTTGTAGTGGGCGTAGGACTGCACTTTGACACCAACAGCGTCACCATCGAGTCAGGCGTTGTCAAAGTATTCGAAGACAATGGCCTGGCCCTTGCAAGCATACGCAACGTAGCAAGCGTCAACAGGGGGGCAAGGGTGAAAGGGCTTGACGAGTTTGCGCAAAATCACAAGCTTTTAGTCGAGATTTTTGAAAAGGCTGAGCTTGCAAAGGTCGAGGTGCCAAACCCGTCTGAGGCGGTGCAAAAGTTCGAGGGCACTGCAAGCGTGTCGGAAGCTGCGTCTCTGCTCAGCTCAAAGGGCGAACTGATAGTGCAGAAGGTCAAGTTCACGCCGAACCTGACGGTTGCAGTGTGCAGGGTAAAACGTTAAGGATGTTTAATCCCTCCTTCTATCCTCGATGAGAGTTTAGAAAATAAACGGTAAAATACACGATCCTCTCATCTTAATGAGGAGACAATGCCGTCGGGCAGACGCGACTGGCTTTATGCTGCAATCAAACCGCGTTCTTATTTCTCGGGGATGCTTTTCAACTCGTCCTCAGTCAGAGAAACATGATTCCTCTCGCGCTGGTTGTAAAGTTCGGCGCTCACCCTGCCATATCTGGCTTTTCTCATCTCTATCCGCTGCCTGAAACTGGGCGTCACCAGACCTGTGTATTTACCATCCTGCAGTGACGTGATAACAAGCAGCCTGTTCGAGATTTCAGCTATTGACTTGCTTATCCTTCCAACGACGCGTTCAGCTTCCTTTCTCTTTATGTTAGGGTCGTCAAACAGGTCCAGCAGGCCGGGTATTACGACGGCCCTGGCCTGATATCTCTGGGCGACTTTTGGCAGCTCTCTCAATAGGCTCCGCAGCTGGTATATCGTAAACGTTCGGCTGACGATTATCCTGTCAAGCGCTTTCCTGATGTTCAGGCCGTACTGCCTGATAAAGTCGACAGTCTGGTAAAAGTCAGACTTGTTGCCTGCATCGACTATCACCACGTAGGGCGAGTCCAGTCCGCCGTGATTTGTTGGCAAAAGCGCCCTGACGCACAATCTTGTCAGCAGGAGGTTGGACCTGTAGCCGCTGATGCAGAGCGAGCCTGTCGTGGCCAGCGACAGCAACGGACTTAGCTTTTCAATGTCTAGCCTGAATCTCGTCAGGTCGTATGCCGTCTGGAGCTTTAGTGGAGGAAGTGCCCGTTCCCGTATTGCAGTCGGCTGCCGCCTCGTCAGGCAGCTGCGCAAGCTTGTCCCGCATTCCGGGCAGTCTTCAACGATTGACGAAGCATCGATCTGAGCGTCGGTCTCCTTAAGGATGGAGCCGCAATTTGAGCATAAGTACTGTGATAGAGGTTCAAACCGCTGCATGACTTCACATGTTGGATTGTGTTTCCTATTAATCCGTGAGACACCTTCAGGGGACTCCCCCCTCCCCTCGAGGTGAGCTTGGCCTTATCTAGAGCCTGTGGCTTAATCGCCCCATGCGCCGCGGACATTCATTCCTAGCTCAGGCCACCAGCCAATACAAAGAATGCAAGGACTGCAACAAGAGGACTCCTCACGTCTGCATCAAGTGTGGATTGTGCTACTCGTGCCACTGGATATCCGAGCAGGCGCGGCCGTCCGTCGTCGCATAGCTGGTGCTAACTTTGGGGAGGACAGTGCCGTCATTCCGTTTGGCTCTGGCTCAGGAAGAAGCAGAGTGGAAGGAATATCGCAGATATCTTGGCAAAAAGGAGAGAAAAGCCTTTGATGAAATGTTTGCAGCGGTCAGATTGTATATTTCGGCCTGCTCCAGTGCCATCAAGCCGGTCAGGATTTACGTCATTGTCGCAACGATTCTTTTTCATCACTTCCTAGAGCTGATCGATTTAGCTCAAGAGCTGGGACTGAAGGAGCGGCCAGAGTAATGACGCTGAACCCGGATGACGACATAGTGAGGCAGATTATTCTATCATACAAGGGGTATGCAGACACACTCAGCGGCGAAAAGAGAAAACGGTTTGACGAACTGTTCAGCTTTTTGTACGAATTCGTGGAAGCCATTAATGCCAAGGGCGAACCTTTCCCGGAAGAAGCGGCGCTGGTGACGCTTGTTTTGAAGCAGCACATGATCATCGAGGATCTGAAACAAGAAGTGGCAAGTCTCAAAGGAAAGAAATAGCTCTTGACTGTTTCAGGCTGGCTATTCGATGCCTATCCGTCAAATGACAGGATGGTATTCTGGATAAAGACCGAGAGCGGAGAATCAGTCAGACTGGAGGACAGATGGACCCATTCTATCTATGTCGCTGGCGCTAGCCGGAGGGCCCTACAGGATTTGGCCAGGAATGAGGCCGTCCGGCACTACGTAAAGGAACACAGCTTTGTGCAGCGATATGAAAGAATACCAGACCGTCAAAAAAGCGAGGTTCTAAGGCTGACCCTAGCAGACTCGACCAAAGCGATAACACTTGGCAGTACGATAGAAGACGTCCACTTTGACGGGTTCAGGCTCTACAACGTCGACATCCTGCCACCGCAGGCGTACTTCTACGAACACGATCTCTTTCCACTTGCCCGGTGCTGTGTTTCACAGCAAAACGGAAGGCTGGTCTGGGAAATTGACGACGACCTGGCGACGACCGATTATGCCCTTCCAGATTTCAAGAGAGCGAGCATAGATGTCTCGGTGAAGCAGGAAGGCCGGCTGCCCCACTTCAGTGACAGGATAGACGCCATCAGAATAAAGATCGGCAATGAAACACTAACGATTCAGGGACAGTCTGAGGCTGACCTTCTGCGTGAATTCATTGATGAAGTAGCAAGAATAGACCCTGACTTTGTCTTTTCGACAGGTGGCGACGAATTTGTCTTCCCTTACCTCGTCAATCGCGCTCTAACTAACAATGTGAAGCTGACGCTTAGTAGGGAGAAAATCCTGGTTGCTGAACCGCCTAAAGGTGGCATAACCTACTTCAGCTATGGCCGCGTGCACTACCGCCCTTCTACCGTCATGCTTTACGGGCGGATACATATTGACACGCAAAACTCGTTCATCCTGGACAACTCCGCCCTGCAGGGGCTCTTTGAGATAGCAAGGATATGCAGAATCCCACTCCAGACGTGCTCCAGGGCCACCATAGGGCGCTGCCTGACCAGCCTGCAGTTCTACCACGCCTTCAAGCGGGACCTGCTCATGCCCTGGAAGCCGGCAAACCTGGAAAAATGGAAGTCCTACCATGAACTCTTCCGCGCAGACAGGGGCGGCCTAATCTTTGAGCCTGTGGTGGGGGTGCATGAAAACGTTGCCGAGTTCGACTTTGTCAGCCTGTATCCGTCAATCATGATGAAGAGGAACGTCTCCGGGGAGACCGTGAACTGCGACTGCTGCCCTGATTCAAAGAATGTTGTAGAAGAGCTAGGATACCACATGTGCGAAAAGAGGAGAGGGATAGTGTCGCAGTCTCTGGAACTCCCCCTGAGCCAGAGGGCAAAGTACAAGCACCTCAAAAAGACTGTTACCGACAAACTCCTGCGTGACATTTACGATGCAAGGCAGAACGCGCTAAAGTGGCTCGGCGTAGTGAGCTTTGGCTATCTGGGGCACGCAAACAGCAAGTTTGGATTGATAGATTCGCACATTGTCGTATGTGCAATTGACAGGGAAGTGCTCAGAACCGGAAGGAACGTCGTTGAATGCAAGGAATTTCAAAACCTGCACGGCATAGTCGACAGCCTATGGACAAAGCGCGACGGAGCTACCAGAGAAGATTACGCGAAACTAAAAGAGCCTATAGAGCAAGCTACAGGCTATGACATTTCGTTTGAAGGCGTCTACAAGTGGACAGTGTTCCTAGCATCAAAGAGGAACTCTCTGATTCCTGTCGTGAACCGATACTTCGGAGTGTTTGAAGACGGCAACGTGATAAAGGATAGGGGCATCGAGACGCGGCGGCATGACACACCCCCTCTTTTCTCCAGGTTCCAGAGCGAGGTTTTGCAAGTGATGGCTAGAGGCGATACCGTCAAAGAAGTCAAGGACGTGATGCCCATAGTGCAAGAAGTCTTTAAAGGATACAAACAACAACTGGAAGAAGGGTCGGTGCCGTTGACGGAACTCCTCTTTACCAAGATGCTATCGAAAGACTCTAGTGCCTACTCCGTAAATACCGCGGAGGCCGGAGCCATCTATCAGCTGCGGGATGAAGGCAAGCCTATGTGCGCAGGCCAGGTGTTGCAGTATGTTATTACCGATTATTACAGGAAGAACTCCAAGAAGAGGGCAGTACCGGTCGATCTGATTGACGATGATACAGACTACGACGCAAGAAGGTACATTGAATTGCTCGCCGAGGCTGGCAATAGCGTGACGCAGCCTTTCGGTTACATGATCCGGCCTCCGCGGTGAGAAGAAATCCGGGCAGCAGCGGCAGGCGATGCCTGAAAAGCCGCTAAGAGTGGACAGGGTGTTCTAAGTGGACGGCCGTTGCGTCGCTACAAGCATCACTGGAAGATAGAACGGCTGTTTGCCTGGCTGCAGAATTTCCGTCGCATTATAGTACGCTACGAGTACCATGCAAATAACTTTCTGGGCTTTGTCCAGCTTGGACGCATAGTGATTCTGCTTAGGAGGTGTTTATGAGATGACTTCTAGACAAGTTCAAACATGGCATCTAGCAGCTGGGGCCGCTGTGTAATAATCAGAAAAAAGAAAAAAAGGAAAGGGTAGCTGCTGACTTGAATCAGTCGTTGCAGCTGTTCGGAATTACCGGGTCAGGTACCAATCCAGCCAGGTGTGCTTGGATTTCGTTGCCGACGCCTTGTGTTTCTGAAGCTAGAAAGCTAATGAAATCTCCAAAGAGTGATCCTCCTTGGGCATACCCTGAGAAATCATCTCCGAGGCAAGCCTGATTGTTTGGCTGGGCGGCGTAGGCTAGGTGACCTGTAATCGCGGTTGGCATGATGGCTGAAAGTGCAGCTATTGCCGCCAGGGCTGCAATCGCTGAAATTCCAGACAGTTGGAGTACGTCTTGCGTTCTTGTCATATCTGTAGGTAGATCTATGGCCTCGCTTGATATGATAACCGCGGGAATACCGCGCCCGTAATCTACAAAACAATAATTCAGACAACCTTGGTGAATATCGCCTGAAAATCATCTTTCGGCCGCTTCAGGGCATCTTTTAGAACCAATAGAAGCCGAGTAGGCAGATTAGGTAGGAGTGTATAGCTAATCCAATGCCCCACTGACACCCTCCTTTTTGTATTTAAAACTTTCCGGAAGCCTAAATAGCGATTACTCGTACTCCTCTCCAGGATACTCTATGAGGGTGCAGGGCAACACCATGAACATTCGTCCATTCATTTATCTTAGTGCCGGATCTCACCACGAACAGTATGTGGGAATCGGCAGACGGCCGAGAAATATTTGGGGACTTTAAACTAACAAATAACATCATTCAATTACAGTGCCTTCGTTGAGAAGGGCGCGTAGAGATGCAGAAGAGTAGAGATCCTAACACCCTCTCCACATTCGTATTCAAAGGAGATGCGCATGTAATCATTTGGGGCAATTCACTCATGTTCTTTGAGCAAGATTTCAAGGAATCGCTTAGCGGAAGATTAGAAGAGCGGGAATAGAAGGTCTTTCACCCCTTCAGCCCTAAAAACTGACTATCAACATAAATAATTCCTAACGTTTATTCCGTGTGATTCCTTAATCCGTACTTAAGCTATCGATAGGGATATCTTATCCCCGGTGACTCTTGATGTCGGATTGAAGCGCGCGCTTCTGATAGTCGACAGGGGAAGCAGGGAGCCCGAGGTCAGGCAAGAGCTTGAAGAAATATGCGCGCTTGCAAAGCGCAGGGCCGGCTACGACTATGCCTGCTACTGTTTCCTTGAAGTACTGCCGCCATTTATCGAAGAAGGCATCATGTCTTGCACAGACTCTGGCGCTGACGTGATAACGGTCATGCCTTATTTCCTGTATCCAGGCATGAAGCTCAAGGACACGGTGAGGCAGAGCGCCAGGATAAGCAAGGACCGGAACCTGAAGATAGCGATAACGCGGCCCCTCAGCTACCACCCAATGATGCCGTCGCTTGTCGCCGACCGCATTTCAGAGATGAAGAAGGAAAAAAACATCACGCTTGCAGACGGCGAGTGCGACGTGCTCCTGATAGGACACGGAAGCAGCGACCGCAACGCGCACGATGCGTTTGTCCACACCGCCGACGCGATAAGATCGCGCTATCGAAACGTGCACCACTGCTTTCTCGAGCTTGACAGCCCGAACATCGAGCAGGGCGTGGCGCAGGCAGTCTCCAAGAGCCCGCGCGTCTTGCTCATGATGCCGTATTTCCTGCACAAGGGGGCTCACATCAAGCGCGACGTTGTAAACGACGTAAGGACTGCGCTTGAAAAAACGCGGTTTTCAAACGCGCACATGGCGCATCATTTCGGAGTCGACGACAGGCTAGTCAACCTCATAGTCGAGCGGGCAAAGGAGGTCGAGAACCGCTTTCTGGATGGAAGTTTTGGGACGGCAGCCGGCCGGAGCATGACAGAGAGGGCGTTTGACATCGAAAAGAGGAGTTTTGAAATAATCGATGCCGAAGTGGGCAAGCACAACTATGACGCAATGCAGTGGCCCATTGTGCGCAGGGTGATACACGCAACGGCAGACTTTGACTTTGCCGGCAGAGGCAAGATGCTGTTCCACGAGCGCGCAATCGAGTCCGCGTTTTCTGCGATAAAGAAGGGGTGCACAATAGTGACCGACGTGGACATGGTGGCCGCGGCCATCAACAAGAAGTCGCTTGCAGACCTTGGCCTAAAGACTGCCTGCTACATTTCCGACACAAAGGTGGCAGAGGAGGCCCGGAGGCTGGGCAAGACCCGATCGGAGATGGCAATGAGGCATGCCGCCCGGGAAATAGACGGTGGCATCGTCGTCATCGGCAACGCCCCCACCGCGCTTTACGAAGTCATCAGCATGACAAAAGAAGGCGCTGCCCGCCCTGCGCTCGTGGTGGGAGTACCGGTCGGGTTCGTCTCGGCACCCGAGTCAAAAGAGGAGCTTGCAAGGACGGACGTACCTTTCATCACGAACGTTGGCAGAAAGGGCGGGAGCCCAGCCGCGTCGTCGATAGTAAACGCCATCCTCCTGCTGTACCCGAGTCAGCGCCGCGCGTGACGGGCGCACGAGCGCACCAGCCTTTCTGCAAGCCTGCCTGACGCAAAGTGCAGGTGCATGTAGGCCGCAAGGCTGCTATCACCTATACAAAAGCCGTCCCTGCCGCCGACGACGCCCTTGCCCTTGTTCAGGGAATATGCGAACCTGCTGTCGCCGGCGATGTTTTCGATGGAAGAGTAGTGGAACTCGTGCCCCCTGAGGTGCGCCCTGCCAAGCAACGGGCCGTCACAGTCAGCCTCGGTGTAGTTGAGTGTGAGCCTCGAGGTCATGACCGTGTCTGCGTCGACGAGCCCTGCCATCTTTCTTGCACGCTTCTCGCCTTTGTAGCCGCTTATCGACCTGGTGAGGTACATGAGCCCTCCGCACTCCCCGTAAACCGGCATACCTCCCTCTACTGCTTTTGCCACCGACCTTATCATCCGCCTGTTCTTCTCTAGCCTGTCTGCAAGCACTTCGGGAAATCCGCCGCCAAGGATGATGCCGTCAACGTTGCCCGGCAGTTTCTCGTCGCTCACGGGGCTGAAAAACACCAGCTCCGCGCCCTTTAGCTGGAGCGCGTCTAGGTTGTCTGCATAGTAAAAGTTGAACGACTCATCAAGTGCCACTGCTATTTTAGCTATTTTGGTCGCTTGCTTTTGTACCGGAGCCTTTGGCAACCGGCTTTTGCCGCACAGCTCGAGGACCATGCCTATGTCGATGTAGTCCTGCACGTACTTGGCAGCCCCGACTATTTCTCTGCGCCTTTTCTCTGCAAGCTCCTGTGCAGGCACGAGACCTAGGTGGCGCTCCTCTATCTTGGCCACCGGGCTGCGACGTACGATGCCGAGCACAGGCGCCTTGACCTTTTCAGACAGGGCATCTGCGACATAGCCGACGTGCCTGTCGCTTGCAACGTTGTTCGCTATGATGCCTGCTATCTTGAGCCGCCTGTCAAAGTGCATGAATCCAAGCGCCACTGCCGCTATGGACCTCGCGGCCTTGGCCGCGTCAACCACCAAGATGACGGGCGCGCCAAGCAACCTGGCCACGTGCGCCGTGCTTGCAAAGTCGTCCTTGCCAGACATACCATCAAAGAGCCCCATTACACCCTCTATTACGGCAACGTCGGCGTCCCTGCACGCGCTCTGGAACGACTCGACTACGCCCTTGCCACCCATTAGCCACGCGTCGAGGTTGCGCGACTGCCTGCCAGTGACAAATGTGTGGTACGAGGGGTCGATAAAGTCCGGGCCGACCTTGAACGGCTGGACCTTGTGGCCGCGCTTTTTCAGAGCATGCATTATGGCGACGGCGACGGTAGTCTTGCCGACCCCGCTCGTCGCGCCTGCGACCACGATCCTAGGCACTGACACGGGCCGGTGTTGCGCTGCGATTTGTTATTAACCTAATGTCTCGGAACTTCTTGTTGCAGGACGTGCGAAAGACCGAGTCGCCTGTCATCAGCGCGTCGTAGACGGGGCACATCTTCCAGACGTTCGTCTCCTCTGCAACCTCGGAGTCAACCTTTTCCAGCATCATACGCCGCCCGAAAACCGCTTTTTGCTTTAATATCCTGCGTAGCCGGATTCTCTATGATTTTGCTAGACTTGTCGTAGATTGCTTTTTATCCTCACGTGAGCTAGGATTGCCGGTGCCGTCAGACAGGGGCCTCGTCATTGTTTATACGGGCAAGGGCAAGGGCAAGACCACAGCGGCGCTTGGCATAGTGCTCAGGGCGGTGGGGCATGGATACAGGGTGGGCATGATCCAGTTCATCAAGGGCGAATGGTACTACGGCGAGCTGACAAGCTCAAAGAGGCTCGAGCCCGAGTTTGAGATGATAGCCGCAGGCAAGGGCTTTGTCGGGATAATAGACGACGACCACCCGCTGGAGGACCACCAGCAGGCCGCAAAGCAGGCGCTTGCGGTTGCGCGTGAAAAACTTGTGTCGGGCGCCTACGACGTTTTGATACTTGACGAGATAAACTACGCGGTGAAGCTGAACCTGCTGTCAGATCAGGACGTTTTAGACCTCATCACATCAAGGCCGCAGAAAACCACACTTGTTCTCACGGGCAACTACGCGCCCGAAAGCGTGCTGCAAGCTGCAGACCTTGTCACTGAGATGCGAGAGATAAAGCACCCGTACCAGTCCGGCATCAAGGCGAAGAAAGGCATCGACTTTTAGGGCAACCTTAAAGTATGGTGTGCTCGCGGCCCTATTTTACGCATGTCTGCTCAAGTCTCGCGCCTTCCGGAAGAAGGCGAGATAGTCATTGCAACCGTCAGAGAGGTGACGGGTCATGGCGCGTATGTGGTGCTTGACGAGTACAACAGCATGACCGGCTTTCTGCACATATCAGAGATAGCGACCGGCTGGATACGGAACATCGAGCGCTACGTCAGGCCAAAGCAAAAGGCGGTCCTCAAGGTAATCCGCGTCAACAAGGCAAGGGGCGAGGTCGACTGCTCGCTCAAGCAGGTATCCGGCGAGGAGCGCAAGTCAAAGCTCATAGAAGTCAAGAAGAACGAGAAGGCCCAGGCCTTTATGGACTTCATCAAGGCGCGGCTGAAGATGACCGACGCGCAGGTATCAGAAGTCGAAGAAAAGATACTTGCAAAATACGATTACGTTTACGATGTTTTTGAGGAAGTGGCCCGCAAGGGGCCCGAAGTGCTCGATAAGTTTGAACTGTCAGACGATCTGAAAAAGGCGATGGAGGAGGAGAGCAACAAGATACAGGTGCCCCAGGTCGAGGTGAGGGGTGTGATGGAGATATCTTCAAGAAAGCCCGACGGCATCGAGATAATAAAGACGACTCTTGCCGGAGTCGAGAGTGGCAAGGGCAGCGCCAAGACCGAAGTCACGTATATCGGCGCCCCGCGCTACAGGATAGTTGTCACTGCAGAGAATTTCAAGGTCGCGGAAAAGTCGATGAACAACGCGGTGGAAAAAGTCCGTCTGGCGATAGAAAAGCAGCACGGCGCGTTCAATTTTGCCCGCGAAGAGTCCAAGAAAACGCACCAGAGTTAGGCATGAAGCACCTTATACGCAAGTGCATTGCCTGCGGCGCATACACGCTCAAGCAAGTGTGCCCTAAGTGCGGTAAGCCGACGCAGGACCCACACCCACCCAAGTACTCGCCTGATGACAAATACGTCCGCTATCGTGTAGTGGAGCGCTACGAAAGCGACAAGGATTATAAGTAAACCGGGCGCCCTCTACAGCATTGAGGTTTGCTATCGCCGGAGCGGGCGTCGCCGGCAGTTACCTTGGCAGCATGCTGCAAGCGCGGGGCCACGATGTCGAGGTATTCGAGGCATCGAGGCCTGAAGAACACTGGCCCGTCTGCGCGTGGGGCGCGTCGAAGCACATGCTTGACAAGTTCTCGAAGAAGGCAGGCCTTGTCTTTGACGATTATGTCCTGCACGTGGGCAAGAGGCTCCGGATGGACCTGCCAAACGACAAGGTCGAGCACCTCGACCTGAAGGGGCTGGTCACCTACGACAAGCGCAGGTGGGAGCACGACTTGATGAAAGGGCTTGAGATAAAGTACGGCGCCAAGGTCACTAGGGAAACGTTCCCACTTGATGACTACGATCTGGTGCTTGACTGCACCGGACTCCACCGCACGCTTTTGCCAAAATCAAAGGACGACTTTATCATTCCTGCCTACGAATACCTACTTGAAAAGGTCAAGGGCGAGGACGAGTTTTACACCATCGGCTACGCGGGCGCCAAAGGCTATTTCTGGTACTTTCCGCTTGGAGATGGCAAGGGGTACATGGGGGCTGGCGACGTCCTGAAAAAGTACCGTGGCATCAAGGAGTTCTTTGAAAGGCACCCTGAAGCAAAGTCGGTTAAAAAGATCGGCAGGCCGATAAGGCTCGCCCCTCCAAAGAGGATGGAGCCTTTCTTTGACGGAAACGTCGTTGGCGTCGGCGAGTCGATAGGCTGCGTTTTCCCTATGCTGGGTGAGGGCATCATCCCGTCGCTCATCTGCTGCGACTTTTTCCTCGAGTCGCTTGGCGACGAAAAGTTTGACTTCAAGAAATACCGCAAGCGCGTGCTCTCTTACTTCAGCTACTACGACGACGTCTACCGCATAGTCAGGCTAAAGATGGACGGCAAGCTGTCCACCATAAGGCACGCGAACTTGCTCATGAGTATGTACAGGCACATGAAAAAGGAAGAAAGCAGGTTCGGCTTTGAAGTGAGCCTGGACAAGATGAACCGACTGGTAAACGCGTTGTAGGCTATTCAAACTCGTCCATGTCTTCAGATTCGTCGTGCTCCGATTCTTTTGGCGGCATTTCAGGCGGGGTCGCGCGCCGTTCGAGGTTTGCATTGAGCCTCCTGAGCTCTACAAGTATCTCCTTCAGCAACGCAGTTTGCGCATCCGCCTTTCTGGCCAACTAGCCGTACCTCTTCTCCAGTCCCATATACTTTTGCAGGTCGACAAACTTGTTAAAGTCTTTGAATGTGACCATCATCCTGCGCGTCTTTCTGGTGGCACCAGTCTTCTTTAGTTCCTCAAACACCTCGCGCATGGCGTAGGTGGCGCTGTAAAGCCCTGAAAGCGGAAAGACCGCGACGCGGTAGCCGAGCCTTAGAAGCTCCTTTGCGGGCAGGTTTGGAGTCACGCCGTCTTCGATCATGTTCGCCACCAAGGGCGCGTTTATCTCGTCAGCGACCTTTTTCAGCTCGGCTACAGTCATTGGCGCCTCTACAAATATTACGTCCGCGCCGGCCTTCCTGTACGCCTTGCCACGCTCTATGGCCTCGTCAAGCCCTGCGGGTGCGCGGGCATCGGTCCGGGCGACAATGACAAAGTCCCTGCTGCGCCGGGCTTCAAGCGCCGCCTTTAGCTTTGGGAGGTAGTCGTCTTTTGGTATCACGTCCTTGCCGGCCATGTGGCCACACCTTTTGGGCCACACCTGGTCTTCAAGGAATATTCCTTTCGCACCGAGCGACTCCAAGTCGCGCACCAGCCTCCATACGTTGAGCGGGTTGCCGTATCCGGTGTCGGCGTCAACTAGCACCGGGACGTTTACGGCTCTTATTATGCGCCTTGCGTTGTCCACCGTCTCGCCGGCGTTTAAGAACCCGAAATCGGGCATGCCGAGGAGCGCGGCCGACGAGCCGTAGCCTGTCTGGAACATCGCTCCAAATCCGACCTGCTCCGCAATCCTTGCGCTCAGCGCGTCAAACACCCCGGGCAAAACTATGATCTTATTCTTGTCCTCAAGCTGTTCTTTCAGGGAACGGGGCTTCATCCGGTCAAGTGCGAGCGCCAAATGTTATTATTCTTTGCCTAGAATCACTGGGCTGCCTTTTGCTCTGCCTGCTCTGTTTCCTCGGAGCCGTCGGCAAACTTGGTTACCTTTATGCCGCACGGTCGGCACTGGTAGAATCTCGTGGGCGGGTCGTGCAGGACCGAGCCGTTGAGCCAGACCATGATAGCTCCACACGAAGGGCAGTTCATCATGTGATAGAGTTGGGCCGGTTGTAGTTAATATGTCTTGCATTCACAGCGCTTTTTAGTCCGTAAATGCAAGACTGGGCGTGGTTTCTGACGCCGAAGGACAGAAGCTGGTGCGCCTTGCGCGCCTGGCAGTGCAGCATTACCTGGAAAAGCAGGTCGTGCTGAAAACTGAAAAAGCCGGGCTCATGTCTGGCGTCTTTGTGACGCTGAACTACTTGACAAGAAACGAGGAGCACCTGCGAGGATGCATAGGCTTCCCGCAGGCCTACAAGGCGCTTTACCAGTCTGTGGTAGAAGCCGCGATAGCTGCGGCGACGCAGGACCCGCGCTTTCCGCCGGTGGATCGCAAGGAACTTGAAAGCATCACCTTTGAGGTGAGCGTGCTGACAGAGCCGGAAGAGATGCCTGCAAAGAAAGGCATCAGGATCGGACAGGACGGGCTGATCTTGCGGTGGAAGCACGGCACGGGCCTGCTCTTGCCGCAGGTGCCTGCTGAACTTGGGTGGGACGTTGACGAATACCTGGTCAACCTGTGCTATAAGGCCGGCGCGCCGCCAGACGTGTGGCTTGACCCATCGTCTAGGCTTTACAGGTTCCAGGCAGAGGTGTTCAAGGAACACTCGCCCGGAGGAGAGGTGGCAAGGCTTGGACAATACAAATAATATCACCGCCCATCTAGCGGGTCATGTGGGCAGGGCTTATCTTGCTCCCTACGGCGTAGGGCTCGGGCACGCAAGCAGGCTCGTAATGGTTGCCGACCACCTGCATCAGGGAAACGTGCAGGTCCGTTTCTCGTCGTATGGTGAAGCCGCAAGCTACGTCTCAATGCGGGGCTATGAATGCTGGACGGTCCCGCCGGTTGAATTTGCGTGGAGCGGGCAGGGCAGCTTTTCGATAAAGCAAAGCATAGCCAACATCCCCCTCTGGTTTGCCAACTTTTCAAGACAGGTGAACGCCGAGACCCGCAACATGACCATGTACGGGCCCGACGTCATAGTTTCAGACTCGCGCCTTTCGCCTATCTTTGCTGCCAAGCTTCTGGGCATACCGTCAGTTGTCATCCTGAACCAGGTCAAGCTCTTGCTCTCTCCCCGCCTGCGCGAGCTCGCAGTGTCGCGGCTGTTTGAAATGATGGCCGGAGAGTTCTTGGGCTCGATGTGGAACATGGCAGACAGGATACTGGTGCCGGACCTTCCGCCGCCGTATACCATATCCGCGCACAACGTGTGGGGTGTGGGAGCGGCAGCGAAAAAAATAGAGTACATCGGCTTTACCGCGCCCAAGCCGCACGTGAACGAGGAGCAGGTAGACAAAGTTGCAAGGTCGCTTGGCTTTGAGAGGTCGCGCCCCGTAGTGTTTGTGCACATAAGCGGACCGGTACAGACCCGAATGCCGCTTGTCAGGCTTGCGCTCGAGTCAGCAGGGCAGCTTGACGGCAAGGCGCAGTTCGTTTTCTCTGAAGGAAGGCCAAACGGCAGCACAGAGCCCTGTAAGGTGGGCCCGTCGGCGTGGTACTACGAATGGTGTCCTGTGAAGGACGAAATATTCACACTAAGCGACCTTATAGTCCTGCGCGGCGGCCACACGGCTCTATCGCAGGCAATCCAGTTCGGCAAACCGGTCGTCACGATACCGATAGAAAACCACGGCGAGCAGCTCGGCAATTCCGGGAACGCGGCGAAGCTTGGCATCGGCGTGATGCTCAATCCAAAGGGGCTGAAACCTGCGCAGATTTCCGGGGCGATTGAGCAGGTGCTAGGCGACCCTGCCTACCGCGAAAAAACACTGCGGCTAAACAAGATGGCTGAAAACACTGACGGCATTGAAAACGTTGTCAATGTTGTAAGATCTTATATCAAGAGTGAAAGAAAATAAGATAAAAAGGGCTTGAGGCCCCGGGATATTTTACCAGTGGTGCTTTTCGTCTGGAATCAGGCCGATCTGCTCGCGCTCGAAGTACTTTTCGAGCTCTTGGGACCACTTTTCCTTCGCAGATCCACCGCCAAGACCCTTCCTCCTAAGCCAGAAGGCTATGACGCCCAACAGGAACACTGCGAACAGCATGGTTCCGAATATGTAGACCATGACGTCGTAGAACAGTGGGTCGTAGTTCGGACCGATCTGCCCAAATAGACTTCCGAAGTTCATTAGATTATCCCAAGATGCTCAAAGATATATACATTTTGGTCATCGTGCGCTCGAAGCATACTGAAGAAAGTACATGGACGCGTCTCAAGCTTGCGAAAAATTAAAAACAAAAAGGAAAAAGTGGGGGATGTCTAGCTTGGAGGTGTTGCGCCTCTGCCCTTGAAGAAGAACGCTGCGGCCACGCCACCAAAGATTGCTGCCAGGACGCCTATAAACACCCATGTCTGACCTGCATTGGTCGAGAGCATTGATGTACCAGAGCCCGTTGATGGGTTCTCCTGTGCGTAAATCAGCCTTCTCTTTGCAAGAATGGCGTTTTCCGTGCAATTTGCCTTCGGGATGTCGTACTGTTCGCATTCTAGCAGCTGCTCCGGACTTGCGCCTGCCACCGGGCTTCCACCCACACCATACTGTGCGTGAGCGGCCGGCAAGACTGGCACTGAAACAGCCGTCGCAGAGAAGAATACAGCCAACACGGCCATCGCCATTATGATCGGCTTATTCATACTACCTACCATTTTTAATCCGAATATTTAACCTTTGTGAACACACTGAATTGCACTTTCCCTTGCGTAACATGCGGGACTGCCAAGTAACATTTAAGACACGCATGGGCCGAATTTTAAAAGCGTATGGCGCGAACCCACGTTCACACTCATGGTAAATCACATTCTATCCGCCCCACTTCAAAGTCCCCTCCGTCGTGGCTGACGACGAGCCCTGATCAGATATCGTCCCTTGTGGTCAAGATGTCCAAGGACGGACTTGGCCCAAGCGAGATAGGGCTGAAGCTGAGAGACGAGCATGGCGTGCCTCTTGCAAAGCCTGTAATGGGCAAAAAGCTCACCCTGATTATGGCCGACAACAATATCAAGACAGAGATGCCAGAGGACCTTGACCGGCTGGTCCGCAAGGCCGCAGGATTGCAAAAGCACCTGAAGGCCCACAATAGCGACCACCGAAACGTACGCTCGCTCGAACTTGTGGAGGCCAAAATCCACCGGCTTGCCGGGTACTACAAGAGCAACGGCAAGATCCCTGCTACCTGGAAATACGCAGCTGTCGTCGCCCAGCTAGAGTAAGGCACTTGAGCGCAAATGGGCGACAGCTCCCGGCTCATTTCTGCTCTAAAGCCGTTTTGCGACAAGATCCGCTCCGTCGTCGAAGCTGGGAGCGAGATAGCTGTAGTTACACATCTTGACGCTGACGGAATCACTTCCGGGAGCATAATCGCGACCGCCCTTGCGCGCATGGGGGCAAAATGCGCCGTCCGCACGGTCTCGGACATGACCCCTGCAGTCATCGAGAGGATGAAGGCAGAGGACCACGAGTTTTACGTCATAACAGACCTGGGAGGTGGGATGGCGGCTCAGTTCCGCAAGACCCTTGGCTACAGGTGGGTCGTCATCGACCATCATCAGATACCCGAAGAAGAGATGCTGACAGACGACGCCGGCCAGGTCATGAACGCGTGGAAGTTTGGCATCGACGGCGGCATAGAGGTGCCGGCCGGCGGCATGGCATACATGGTTGCAAGCGCCCTTGACAGGAAAAACCGCGACCTCTCGTGCATAGCCGTCGTCTCAGCAGTCGGAGATAGGCAGGACCAGGGTGACAAGAGGTCGTTTATGGGATTGAACAACGAGATACTGGAGATTGCCAAGTCCGCGGGGCTTGTCAACGTTGACCTTGACATCATGCTAACAGGCAGGGAAACCCGGCCGCTCCACGAAGCGCTGGCGTTCACGTCATTTCCGTTCATAGAAGGTTTGACATGGAACCGGGACAACTGCCACGCGATCTTGAAGAACGCCGGGATAAGGCTCAAGGACAACGGGCGCTGGCGGGTTCCGGCAGAGTTCTCGCAGGAAGAAAAAAGCGCCGTCCTGGACGCAATTGCCAAGTTCGTTGCCACCGCGAACAAGACCTCAACGGGCGTAATCAACGACCTGATAGGATATGTCTACACACTTGCCGGCGAGGACAAGCGCAGCCAGCTGCGCGACGCCCGCGAGTTTGCGACGCTTCTCAACGCGTGCGGCAGGATAGGCAAGCCCGGAGTCGGAGTCGCGATATGCATGGGCGACAGGAATGCCATGCTCACGGCCGGCGAGGAGATAAGCGTGCAATATCGGACCACTTTGCGCAATTACATTTCCACGATATTCTCTGAAAAGTGGAGGGTCACAGACGACGGGACGAGCGCGTTCGTCAATGGCGACGGGCTGGTCGCGCAGGACATGCTGGGTGCGGTCTCGTCGCTTTTGAGCGGCTCACCGACCCTTGCCGGACGGCTGGTGTTCGCCAGGACACTTGCGCAGGATGGGACCTACAAGTTCTCCTCGAGAAAGAGCCTCGGCTGCGTCTCAAAGGCGAACCTCGGGCTTGTCATCCGCCACTGCGCCGAGTCTGTCAAGGGGACCGGGGGCGGCCACGCCGCCGCGGCCGGCTGCCGGATACCTGCCACTTCTCTTGATCCATTCCTTTCGTGTCTAAAGGCTGCGGTAAATGACGAAAAATTTGCGGCGTCTTGAAGTGGAAATAGCAGTGCAGGTGCAGTTTCCTAGTGCGCTGCAGGCAAGGGCAGCCGTGAAGGCATTAATACCAGACAATGTTAACTTGCCAGAAGGCTTGACGCTTTCAATGTTCTCGCGGGGAAGAACCGTGTACGTTGCAATCGGTAGCCGCCGGTCAATGATGGCCGCCGCGGCGAGCACTCTTGACGAAATCCTCGACCACATCTCTGTGTCCCGGAAAGTGATGGCGCAGGGCGGTTGATGGGTGGTGCTCGACCCAAAACTCTTGAAGGAAAACCCTGACGCTGTGCGCCAGATGCTAAAGAAACGCAACGTGGAATTTCCCTTGGACGAGCTTGTCGGCCTCGACAGGCGCAGGCGCGAGCTCATCGTCGAAACGCAGGACCTGCGGCAAAAGAAAAACAGACTGTCAGAAGTGATAGCAGCCAAGAAAAAATCCGGCAAGGACGCAAGTTCTGAGCTTGCGGAAATGAAGCAGGTGAGCGCCGGCATGGAAAAGGCAGAGCAAGATCGCTTGGCGGTAGAAGATGGTTTCAAGCGGCTTGCTATGCTTGTCCCAAACCTGCTCCACGATTCTGTTCCAGAGGGCAAGGACGAAACAAGCAATGTTGTCGTAAAGACTGTTGGCAAGATCCGCGAAATGGAAAACCCAAAGGACCACGTCGACATCGCTACCGCGCTTGACCTACTCGACTTGGAAAGGGCTGCCAAGGTTTCCGGCGCCCGGTTCTTTTTCCTGAAAAATGAGCTTGTCCGGATGAACGCCGCGCTGACATCATTTGCACTCGACTTTCTTGCGCAAAAAGGCTATACACCCGTGCAGCCGCCGTTCATGATACGCCGAGAACCTATGGAAGGCGCGGTCATACTTGGCGACTTTGAGGATGTCATTTACAAGCTGGAAGGCGAGGACCTGTACATGATTGGCACGTCCGAGCACGCCATAGCAGGCATGCACATGGGCGAGATACTCGAAGGCAAGAAACTCCCGCTGCGCTACGCCGGGATGAGCCCATGCTTCCGCAAGGAGGCGGGCGCGCACGGAAAGGACATGAAGGGGATTTTCCGCGTGCACCAGTTTGACAAAGTCGAACAGTTTGTCTATTGTAGGCCCGAAGACTCGGACAAAGAGCACGAGAGGATGCTTGCCATATCGCAGGGGTTCCTTGACCAGCTTGAGTTACCACACCGCGTCATGCTTTTGTGTTCCGGCGACACGGGCAAGATATCTGCCAAGACCTACGACATAGAGGCGTGGATGCCCGGCCAGGGCGCGTACAGGGAGCTAGTGTCATGCTCAAATTGCCTTGACTACCAGGCCCGGCGCCTTGGCATACGGTTCCGCGATAAAACAAACGAGGACACGAAACTTGTGCACACGCTCAACAGCACGCTCGTGGCCGTCCAGCGCACGCTTGTTGCAATCATCGAAAACTACCAGACGCCGGTCGGCACAGTGGAGATCCCCCGCGTCCTGCAGCCGTACATGAGCGGCATAAAGGAAATCACGCCGAAAAACTGACGCACAATATATATTCTGGATAACAAGCGTGAAAGATAATGGCCAAAGGAGCAAAGAAGGGAGGCCGCGTCCGCGACAAGTGGCGAGACAAGCAATGGGTCATCGTCAACAAGCCGGCCGGATTTGAGCCGCCCGGATCCGTTAACTACGTTCCCGTAACCGAAGCCGAGCAGGCCAAGGGGAGGGTCATTGAAAATACTCTGCATGACATGATGAAGGGCAACCCGGACCAGACGATGGATCAGCACCAGATAAAGGTGTATGTACAGATAGATAACATGACAGATGGCATAGCAAGCACCCGCTTCAAGGGCCACGAGTACGCCAAGGAATTTCTTAGGAGCCTCGTCAGGCGCGGGAGCTCGATGGTCAGTTTTGTGCAGGACTATACGACGCAAGACGGCTACAAGTTCCGTGTCGCTTTCGTGACATTTACACAGAGGCGTATTAACGCTTCCAAAAAGCACGAGATACGCATGATAGCAAACAAGATGCTGTCAGAGAAGATACCGCAGCTGACAGTCGAGCAGTTCGTGCAGCAGGTGACGGGAAGCAAGTCCGCCAGCATACCCCGGGAGAGTAACAGCCTTATCGGCGCGGCGATATACGAAGAAGCGCGCAAGATAGCCACTATTCGCCACATCGGCATCAAAAAGACCAAGCTAATATCGACGCCGGAATCAAGGGCCATGACCGAGGCCAAGCCAGTCGAAGTGGCAGCGGCCGAGCCGGCCACGCAATAACTTTTTAGACCCTCTCTCTTTCTTCTTTTTGTCGATGCCTGAAGAGCTAAAATTCTCTGCCGCTGAAGTAGACGTCGTCCTGCACGCGACGGAGGACAGAGAAAAGGTACTTGCAGCGTTGGAAAAAGCACTCGCTGTGCCTGCCGCAAGCTTTTCCGGCGAGCCGGCAGAGGGCCACTTTGGCAACAACATAGTGCTTTTGAAAGCAATGGTCCCAAGCAGGGACGCAGGTGCGCTTGCCGCCAAGATTATGTCGTCGCTCAACAGCGCCGACAGGCAAGAACTTGCCGACCACATTGAAGGTTACTCGGACGAAAAGGGTAACCTTTACCTGCGGCTTGACAAGCAGAGGATCTGCCAGGGCAGGGTGTCGCTTGCCGAAGCCGACACCGTCAGGGTCAAGTTTAGGCCGGTGAGGCGCTATCGGCCGTCGGGCAACATCCAAGCTTATAGGGGGCTTCTGTCTTTAGGCTAGATCTCTGCGTCGGAGGCAGCTTTGACGCGCCGGCGGTTGCAAGGGAGCTTGGCATAGACAAGATAGCGGCGATAGGCGAATTTCCAGACGCAATCCGAAGGGTCGTCAAGGCACCTATGCGGCCCGTGAAATATCCCTATCTCGTAGTCTCTGACAGGATCGAGGACATAGCGCGTGCAGACCTTACAATCGTCCAGGATTTTGGCAAAGCCCGAGAAAAACTAAAGAAAAGAGTCCAGGCCGGCGCAGGCCTGGAGGTGCAGGTCTCGCAGGCAAGGGCTATGGATGGAAAGGCGGCGGCCAAGTGGATTGCGCAGGTGCAGGAGCTTTACCGGCTCTGCAAACTTGCCCGCTGCCAGCTTGTGATATCGAGCGGCGCGACTTCGCCCTCAAGCATGGTGTCCGGCAGGTGCCTTGACGCGCTGCTTGAGGAGTGCGGCATGAGGCCTGCGAGGCACTGGGCCGAGCTTGAAGGATGGCTGGAATCGCGGCTTGGACGGAGGGTGACGGTGTGACGCTCAAAAGGCGCGAAAAGAGGCGCTACATTTCAGTCATGCATGGTTGCCCCGCAGCCGAAGCGGCGACTGCGATTGAAAGGCGCCTGCAGGAGCTCTACGGCACCATCGCGCTTGAGCGGGCATCGCTCAAAGCCGTCAAGCCCGGCGAGGGCATTTCGATATTCCGCTGCGGCCTAGGTTCTCAAGGAAAAGTCCTTGTGGCTATCGCGCTTGCCTACCCTGCAATGGCCACGCTTGACATGTCGTCGAGCGTAAAGCGCCTGAAAAAGAGGCTTGCTGCAAAGGTTAATACCGCTCTCTTGGCCGAAAAGAGCCGGGGATGAGGTGAGTTTTGCTGCTCCAGACTGAGTCAAAAACTATGAAGATCTCGCGACGAGCTGACCCGCAAAGTCATAATTATTAGAAAGGCCTATTTGCACGCATGGAGCTGACCTACGACTACCCTCTGTACAGGCCGCCGTCAGAGGCAAATTCAATGATTTTCCAGGTCACCCTGGGCTGTCCTTCAACAAGTGCTCGTTCTGCGACATGTACAGGACAAAAGAGTACGTCGAGAGGTCCTTGGATGAGATTCGCGCCGAGATTGACCTGATGGCCCGGCTTTACCCGGACACGCAGAGGATATTCCTTGCCGACGGCGACGCGCTCAACCTGTCCAAAGAAAGGCTGGTTCAGATATTGCAATACCTTTACCAAAAGTTCTCCAAGATAGAGCGCGTGTCGTGCTACGCCATGCCAAAGAACCTGCTGCAAAAGACAGACACCGAGCTTGCGGAATTGCGCAAGGCGGGCCTGCACATGTTTTACGTAGGAATAGAAAGCGGCAACGACATCGTCCTGAAAAAGGTGACCAAGGGCGCTACCGGAAAATCAATAGTCCAGGCCTGCAACAAGGCCAGAAAGCACGGCTATGTCCTGTCGTGCATGATAATCCTCGGCCTTGGCGGCAAAAAATACAGCAAGGAGCACATCGCCGACACTACCAAAGTGCTGAGCGAGGTTGCGCCCGATTACGTCGGCGCTCTTACGCTGCACCTCGACCAGAGCCTGCATGAAGAGTTCATGTCCAAGTATGCTGAGCCGTTTGTGTTTCTCGATGACATGCAGGTTCTTGAAGAGCTGGAGATGCTGATCCGGGACTTTGATCCTAGGACGCCTGTGGTTTTCAGGGTAAACCACGCGTCAAACATGTATTCGATAAAGGGCACGATGCCCGGTGACCGCGAAAAAATGCTGGAACTTGTACGGAAGCTAAAGTCGCACCCCGAAATGCTAAAGCCAAAGTCCCTGCGCGGGTTCTAGTCTTGTGCGACAGCTCGACGGTCGCGTGACAGGGTGATATCAAAAGAATTATTAGCCAGCCGGAGTTGTCAGTGTGCAAATGTACAGCGGGGAACTTGAAGTCCAGGCAAAGAGAAAGGCCCTGGCAGTTTTGCAGGACGAAATCAGCAAGATACTGAACGCTTCCCGCGACCTTTCCGCCCTGGCAACCTCGCCAGTCAGAGGCGACGACAAGGACATGCACGCCTGCCTTGAGCGGATGCGCAACACCGAAGAAGAGGTGGAGAACCTGCGCCGCAACATCGCGCGTGAAGTCGCAGAGATAGGAGGCCTCATGGCGCACCGCGAAGACATTTTGAGGACCGCGTACCTGATCGATGACATCGCCGGCTACATCAGCGGCATCGCGTTTCGTATAGCAAACATGAAAGGTGCGGCCTTGAGCACCTGGTGGGCACGGTCGTGGACGTGATATTCAAACTGAACGAGATGGGCAGGGCGCTTTCGATATACCCTGCAACCGCGATAGAGCTTGCGCAGGAAGTGCAGGAAGTGCAGGAAGTGCGGAAACTGGAGCGCCAGGTGGATGCCAAGTACCGCGCAATGATAATCAAGGCTCTTGGCGGCATACCTGACACCAAGGACCTTCTTTTGTTCAAGGACGCGGTAGAAGGTATCGAAGGCATGCTGGACAAGTGCCAAGAAGCGGCCGACTCGTTCACGATACTTGCCCTTGGAATGTAAATGTCAATCAAAGGA
>Ga0214471_10000764_pt1 | contig 26229 bp, 27 predicted proteins | sample RVTome_5_FD_207665 | JGI IMG/M metagenome (GOLD analysis project Ga0214471, IMG submission 207665) | Soil microbial communities from uranium-contaminated site in the Upper Colorado River Basin, Wyoming, United States - RVT142D155 | ecosystem: Environmental > Terrestrial > Soil > Contaminated >... | reverse complement strand
CACCACGATCAGGACGATGGCAGCCGTCAGCCACCGGTGCCAGCCCTCGGTCAGGGACCGGCGAGCTACGTCCAGCCGGATCGTGTCGGCCCGATCCTCGGAGAGTGCGAGGTTCCCCGACCACAGTCCGCCGATGATCAGCAGGGCGGAGACAGGGATGAAGATCGGGTCGAACGCGGCGAGGACCGAGCCGGCGACGATCAGGCGCGAGCCGGTGACGACCCGCTGTCGTCGGGTAGCGAGGCCAGCGAGAACGAGCAGACCACCGATCGCAGGCAGGCCAGCGGCGAACAGCAACGCGCCACCGCTGCCACTCGTCGTCTCGCCGACCGCGAGGCCGAGCAGACCCATCGTGGCGACCACGACGCCGATCACCGCGGTCACCGGGGTCCACCAGTTCCTGCTTGTGGTTGTCATGTCGTGACTCCTTTGCCTGGCTCCTCGCGATTCGAGGAGCGTGCGGTATCGCCACCACACGTCGGCGTGGATGCCACGAAGTGTTCGACCCAGGATCTCGCGATCGACGGTGTCTGGATCGTGGAGGTGTTCCCACAGGTCGGATTCGATCTCGAGGAGCCGGCGCTCACCGATCTCGGCCGGCAGTCCCCTTGTGTAGGTGCTGACCCAGCTCCGGCACAGGCGGGCCGCCAATGGCTCGGTGCTCACGACGGGTTCCAGCCCGGATCGAAGCCGATCACCCCGTCGGCATCGCGGACGGTCTCGGCCAGCGCGGTCCGGCCCGCCGCCGTGATCTCGTAGAGCCGACGACGGGGACGACCCTCCTCGGCCGCTACGTCGGGGTCCTCCCAGTCCGAGGCCAGCCAACCGGCCTTCTCCATCCTGCCCAGCGCCTTGTACAGGGTGCCGTGGGCGGTGAGCAGCCTGGCTCCCTCCGCGTCACGCAGATGCTTGGCCAGCAGGAACCCATGGAAATGGACCGTCCCCGCGGTGGAGAGTTCGACCGCAGCGGCCAGGATCGCCGCCTCGAGGGGGAGCACCGCACCTGGCTTCCGTCGCACGCCCCAAGTATGAGCAGATATCTTCCTATTATGCAAGACCCGATGTGGCCGGCGGCGCGAGAGTGGTCGTGTGAACCGTTCGCGGGGCTCGCCGCGACAGGTGGGCATGGACGAGGTCGCTACTCGGGAACCGGTGTCGGATGTGCCCGGGCTCTCCGCCGATGTCGTCGCCGCTCCCGGACGGGCGTGGACCGAACTGGCCCGCGTCGAGACCATCGTCCAGCTGCGTCATCCGGTGACGATGGTATTCGTGGGTCTGGGCGTGGTCTTTGCGCTGATGTTCCACCTCGAATCGAGTACCGACACCGACGTCTGGTATCCGGTGCTCACCGGGATGCCGTTGGTTGCCGTCGGCAGCGGCATGCCGATCGCGGGGGTCCTGCTCGGGTCGCGGAGTCGCCACGACGGCACCGACGAACTGTACGAGTCGATGCCCACGTCGCGTGGCCAGCGCTCGGCCGCACACATTGGCGCCTTCGGGTCCATGGGCGCGCTCACGGCAGTGGTCGTCGCGGTTGGGTGGCTGGCGACAGGGGCGTGGGACGGGTTGCCGGTGGCGCTCGACGAGGACGCGACCCGATGGGTCGACTATCCCCAAGGGGTCGAGTTCCCTGCGACCGACGTCGCCCCGAGTTTGGTCGAGCTCGTCCAGGGGCCGGCGGCGTTGTTCTTGTGCGGGTTGCTGGGTCTCGCTCTCGGTCGGTGGGTCTCGACGCGCTGGGTGATCGTGGTGATGATCCCTCTGGTGTTCGCCTACTGGATCGTGATCTCGTGGGGGTTCGAGGGCGGCGCCCGCTGGTTCCTGCCCTTCGCCGATGCCGGCCAGTACGTGGGTTGTGTCACGGTTGCGGACGAAGGCTGCGGGATCTCGGTGGTCCGCGGGTTCGACACCACGGCGCTCGCCTGGCACCTGCTCTACATCGGCGGAGTCGCAGCTCTGGTGGCGACCGCCCTGGTCAGGTCTGTCCGTCGGGACCGGCGCGCCATGGCGGTGGCGGGGTTCGGCTTCGTCGCGGTCGTGGTCGGGGGTGTCGCGCAGGTGATGAGCGCTGCCGGGGGCCTGCCGTCGTGACTGTCCGCCAGCGCGCCACGTGGCTCGCCGCCCCTCGACTCGTGCCACTGCCGGCGATGGGCGCGGTGACTGTCATCGGCTGTGTCGCCGTTGTGCTCGTGGTCGGGACACCCGATCGTCTGCGGGCCTGGGTCGTGCTCACCGGCGTCGTTCTGGCTGCGGTGGCGGCGAGCGCCGTCGATGACCCCACCGAGTCGGTCGCGGCCTCGGCCCCCGTCGCGAGGCGTCCGCGATGGACCGCGCGGGTCGCCACTGGCGCTGTGGGGGCCGCCCCGGCGGTCGCGGTGGTGGCAGCAACAGGGGCGATGGCCCTCAGCGACAACGCCGAGTCGGTCGTCGACGTGCTCGATGCCATGGATCCCGGCACGCTCGGCTTCCAGATCGCCGCCTACCTGATGATCGGTTGGGCGGTGGGGGCCGCCGCCGTCCGACACTGGGGGCCCGGGTCCGGCGTGCGGTGCGCCGGCCCCGCGGTCTTCGGGTTCCATCTGGCCGTCGAGGCCACCGGGCACTTGTGGCCACGCTGGCTCCCCGGGGCGGAGATGGGCACGACCGGGTGGTGGCGTGCGGTCCTCGGACTCGCCACGGTCGCCTTCCTGCTGGCCGCGACCGACCCGGCCCGACGCTTGAGTTGGCGGCGCCGCCCATGAGCCGCACGCCATTGTCCGAGTGCTCCGACGCCGAGCTCCTCGAGTTGATCGCGACGGAGTCGAGCCGCGACGCCATGCGGGAGCTGTACGACCGGCACGTGTCATGGCTGGCGGCCCGGCTGCGGAACCGGTGCGCCGACAACGGCGTGGTCCACGACGCTCTCCAGGACACCTTCGTGGCGGTATGGTGCAGCGCCGGCCGCTACAACGGCACCGGCGAGGTGCCGGCGTGGCTGTGGGGCATCGCCATCCGCCGCCTCATCGGTCAGCTCCGCCGGCAGCCCCGGGTGCTCGACCTCCGTCACGAACCCGAGAATCGACGTCTCCGCCGAGGAACGGGTGCTCGCCGGAGTCGAACACGGAGACCTCGCAGGCGCACTTGCCCGCCTCAGCCCGGAACTGCGGGCCGTGGTCCAGGCGACCGTGCTCGACGGCCTCACGACCGCCGAGGCCGGACGCCTCCTCGGGGTCCCGAGGGGAACGGTCAAGACCCGCATGATGCGAGCCCGCCGAGAACTGCGAGCCGAGCTGGCATGAGCAGCCCACGACGAACTCCGGGAGGACGGCCATGACCTGGCACGCCAACGACCTGCTGCCCGCCTACCGCGACCGCAGCCTCGACGCCATCGCCACGGCCTCGGTCGACGCCCATCTCGTCGCGTGCGCCCAGTGCCGCAGCGCCGTCGCCGAGCTCGACGATCCTTCGTCCACGGACGCGCTGTGGCTCGAGATCGTCGACGACATCGACTGCACCGCGCCGACGCCGCTCGAACGGCTGCTCGGTCGTCTCGGCGTGCCCGACGCACTCGGCCGACTCGTCGCCGCGACTCCCGGCCTCGTCCTGGCCACCGCGTTGTCGGCGGTGATCAGTGTCGGCTTCGGGTTGTTCCTCGCCGATACCGACTCGTCACGGATGGTCGCTCTGTTCGTCGCTCTCGCAGCCGTGGTCCCGGCCGTGAGCGTCGCCGCGTCATTCGGTGCTGCCGCCGACCCGGCCTTCGACGTCGCAGCTGCTGCCCCTCTATCAGGCCTCCGCCTCGTGCTCGTACGCACCGTGGCCGTCGAGGTGGTCGCCGTGACGATCTGCCTCATCGGCGCACTCGGCCACCTCGACCACGGACCGGTCGCGGTGGCCTGGTTGCTGCCCGGTCTCGCACTGGCCGCGACCACCCTGGCACTGAGCACCTGGACGGAGCCGTGGACCTCGGTCGGGCTGGTCATCGGCGCTTGGCTCTCCGGCGTCGCGTTGGCCGGACGTCTCGGTGGCGACTGGCTCGCTCCGTTCGGGCCGTCGACGCAGGTCGCCGCCGTGGTCGTGATCTTCCTCGCCAGCACGCTCGCCGTCGTTCGTTCGCCGCGTCTCGACCACCGGGAGATCTGATGCCGACTCTTGCCTGCTCCGAACTCACCAAGCGGTACCGGTCCACCACCGCGCTCGACCACGTGTCGCTCACCGCCTCTACCGGCGTGTGTGGACTGCTCGGCCCCAACGGTGCCGGCAAGACGACACTGTTGCGGATCCTGGCCACGACCCTCAGCGCCGACGGCGGCTCGGCGAGTTTCGACGGACTCGACCCCGCCGACGCCGGCCAACGCCTTGCGCTCCGCCGCCGCCTCGGATACGTCCCCCAGGATCCCGGCTACCACCCGGGGTTCACCGCATTCGCTTACGTCGACTACATCGCCATCCTCAAGGAGCACGTCGACCGCCGGCGCCGCCACGACGAGGTCCGCCGAGTACTCGACCTCGTCGGCCTCACCGACATTGCCCAGCGCAAGATGCGCCGCCTCTCCGGCGGCATGCGCCAACGCGTCGCCCTGGCCCAGTCGCTGCTCGGTGACCCCGACCTCCTCGTGCTCGACGAACCCACCGTCGGCCTCGACCCCGAACAACGGCTCCGCTTCCGGGAGCTCGTGTCTCGCCTCGCCGCTGACCTCGTCGTTGTGCTGTCCACCCACCTCACCGAAGACGTCGAAGCCCTCTGCGACCAGGTCGTCGTCCTCGACGAAGGTCAGGTGCGCTTCGACGGCACCCCGCAGGCCCTGGCCGGCCTCGCCGAGGGACGGGTGTGGCGGTCGGACCAGCCGAGCGAACCCAGCGCGGTGTCGTGGCGGATGGGCGACGGCAGCCACCGCCACATCGGCACCCCCCGCGCAGAAGCAGACATGCTCACACCGACGGTCGAGGACGGCTACCTGCTCCTGCTCGACAAGCGCTCGGAGAACGCAGCCTGACGAGCACCGTCGAACGAGAGCGACCGGTCGCCGTGAACAGCGCCGGATCTCGAACGCAAGAGATGCGACACACCCACGAGAACGCATCGCCGATCAGCCGCGGTGTCACAGAACCCGCGCCGACTCCGCCATCAGACCGTGCCACCGATCGCCGGTTGGTCGACGCAGGTGCCTGCGGCTGCCTGTCCCCGAGTCCCGAGCGGCAGCGTCCCAGAACGTCGCCGACCGGAGCACCCGCGTAAGCGCCGATCTGTGGCACCAGGAAACCCGCGCGATCTGGTGATCGGCGAGCGTGATAGCGAGCGTCTCCTCGGAAGCCGGGCCTCAGCTGTGACGACCGCGAGGTTGTTCCTGGAGCGAGGGTGGGGTGATCCATCGATGAAATGAGCCTCGGTCGTCACACCTAGCCGGCTCGGCCTACCCGAGTCCCAGCTGTGACCGTAGGTCGGCGGCTTCGGCACGGATGGCGTCCCGCTCATCGCCGTCGACCAGGTCGGCGAGTGTTGACAGGGCGAACATCAGCCGCCACCGGTCCCCTGTGCGTCGCAGCTGGCCCGCAGCTCGAATGACGAGTGCGCTGGCCTCATCCGGCTGGTTGCGGCCGGAGGCAAGCAGTCCTCGGTAGAACGTCACTCCGCCGAGTCCCCACTCGTCGCCCAGGGTCGTGAAGAGGTCTTCGGCCGTTCGAAGTGCCTTCTCAGCGAGTTCCGGTTGGTCGAGGAAGAACGCACTCACACCGTGGTAGAAGGCGGCCATCGCCACTCCCCACTGATCACCGGCCGACCGGAGGACGTCAACGGCCTCTCCCGCCTCCGCAACGGCCTGGCTGTGGCCCAGTGCCTGACCGGCCACTGCAGCGACCACCAGCGCGTAACCGAGGACGTCTTCGTGTCCTGCGGTCCGGGCCGTCGCCACTGCTCTCACCGCCTCCTGACGCGACGCTGCAACGTCGCCGCGGTAGTAGTGGAGGCGAGCCAGCGACGTTCGGCAGCGAGCGGTCTCCCGTGCGGCATCGGGCTGACCGTCGATCTCGTCGAGGCACCGGTTGGTCCACTCGATCCCTTCGAGGAACGCGCCTGCGTGGTACCAGTGCCACGCCAGGTCGCCGCAGACCCGGGCGGCATCGATTGCCCGTCCGCGGTCGAGGCTCCATGACATCGCCTGCCGGAAGTCAGCGAGGTTGTGCATCGCAACCTCCACCGCGGCCCGGTGATCGGCCGAGGTGAACCGGCGCGCGAGCATCGCGGCTTGATCGGCGTAGTGGGAGGAGTGGCGCTCATGTGCCTCGTTCCACGCGGTCTGGTCATCGGCGAGCATGTCGAGGCCGTACGAGCGCAGCGGACCGAGGAAGCGGTACCGCCCGGTCGGCTGCAGCACGAGTAGCGACACATCGACCAGGTCGGACAACACGTCAAGGATCTCGACAGGCGGCAGATCAGTCACCGCGCCCGCTGCGTTCGCATCGAACGAGCCAGCCAGGACCGTCAGCCGATTGAAGGCTGATCCGGCCTGCGGATCGAGCCGACCCAGGGACCAGTCGAGCGTGCTGCGCAGCGTCCGCTGCCGATCGGGCCGGCGATTCTGCGCGGGCCGGTCTAGCAGGCGAACCAGGTCCGAGGTCTGCGCGGCCAAATCCAAGTTGGCGACCGGCGTCGACCGCAGGCGAGTCGCAGCCAGCTCGATCGCAAGTGGGATTCCGTCAAGGGAGCGGACGAGGTTGCCAGCATGCTCATCCCCGCTCTCAAGCGTCACGTCCACGCTCTGCGCACGCTCGACGAGCAGGGCCGTGGCGTCGTCGGCGTCGAGCGGCCCCAAGCGAAGCAGGATCTCACCATCGACGTCGAGCGGTGAACGACTGGTCGCGAGACACGAGCTGGCCTCCGCCTCCCGGCTGATGCGCTCCAGCAGCTCGGCGACGTCGCCGCCGACGTGCTCGCAACCGTCCCACACGAGCAAGCGGGGACGGGCGCGCAGCGTGGCCACCAGATGGTCGGCGATGTCGCCCGCTCCCTGGGGCGCAAGGTCAAGGGCGTGGACGACAGCCGACCACATCGACGGCGGATCTTGGGCGTTCAAGAGGTCGATGAAGACGGCACCTCCGACGTGCGCCTCGGCGACCTCGGCTGCTGCCTGCACCGCCAGCCGCGTCTTTCCCATGCCACCGGGACCGATCACACTGACGACCCGGCCCGGGCCGATTGCCTCGACGAGGCGCTCGAGCTCCGAGGCGCGGCCGATGAGGCCGGATCGTTGCGGTGGCAACCCGGCGATGGCCGCCCCCGAGGAGCGGAGCTCGGGAAACCGACCCGGGCCGACCTGGATGATGGAGAGCGGCTCGAGGAGGTCCTTCAGGCGGTGCTCACCGAGTGGGTGAAGCTCCACACCGAGGTCCCTGTCGCCAACGCTGAGGACCGCGTCGGAGCACACCGTCTGGCCACCGTGGGCGGCCCCCATGAGACGCGCAGCACGGTTCAAGGTCGGGCCGAAGTAGTCGCCGTCTCGGGCTTGGGCCGGACCGGCGTGGATCCCGATGCGGACGCGCACCGGCCGCGGGGTGGGCCACTGCTGCACGGCCAGCGTGTTGTGGATCTCCGTCGCTGCACCAACTGCAGCCTCAGGTTTCTCGAACGCAGCGGCAAAGGCGTCGCCGGCGGTGGAGAACACCGAGCCGCCGTGGGCGGTGATCACCGCCCACAGCAACCGGTCGTGACGCTCCAAGGCCTCCCGCATCGCCTCGGCATGGCTCTCCCACAGCGCCGTGCTGCCCTCGATGTCGGTGAACAGGAACGTGAGCACTGGTCCCGACGAAGCCACGGGCGCCGCCTCAGCGCTCTCTCTGTCGAACTTCGCCACGGCAGACTCCCGACCGAGCGACGGTGTGGCCTCGCCTACGCCCCGATTGTGCTCGGTCGATGGCAGTCAACGAAGCCCAGCACTGGCTTCCAGAGGTCGACCGGCAACGGAACTGCGAGGGGATGATGGTGACCATAGGAGGACCTCCGCAGTACAAACCTATCGACGCACGAGACGCCACTATTCGGACACGACACGTCCGCGCTATCCGGCGATAGCCCGCGGGGCTGGACCGCCCATAACACACGCGGTATCGGGAGCTACGACCGGACCCTCAATGTGCCGGTCGACGCGCGGGTTCGCTGTCGTGTCTGTCCGTCGGCTCCGGCGTCTGATGACCAGCAAGGGTCAGTCCCGAGCGCCGCGGACCTCGATGACGTTGTAGCCACGGTTGGCGGTCACCGAGATGTCGCCGACGCCGGCTGCGACGCTGATGCCGAAGGGGCAGGTCAAACGCCAACGACTGGGTTTCCGGCACCCACAGGGCCGCTGCCGATCCCCTTGTCCGAACCTCCTCCGAGACCTCGCGGTCCCGTAGAGCGCCTACGCGGGCGACCATGGTCGACAACCCTGGCTATGGTTCACTAGGGCCGAAGGCAACCCGTCCGCACGAGAGGCTTGACATGAGCCATCACTGCCCGTTCTGTGAGCTGATCTTCGCCAATCGAGCCGAGGTCGAGGAGCACGTGCAACTCGACCACACTGCGGACGAGGTTCCGGCTGAGCCTGCGCCAGAGGCCATGGTCAGCGAAGCGGATGTCGACCCAGATCCCCGTGAGCCTCCCCCAGAGACCGAGGCCGAGGGTCGCCGCGGCTGGTTCCGGCGCCGCAAGTCTTGACTGCCGACGGCCATGAGAACCTTCCCCGTAGGGAACCAGTGGCGCTCCACCTCCAGCGATGACCCGGAGCGGTCGTCCGGGCCGTTGAAGAACGGCTGCTGTTCCGGGGCCACGTAGCGGCCCGATCGCTCTCGCAGCTCGCTGGGCACGGAATCAGTCGCCCGACTCGGTCAACGCGTCGATGAGCGACAGATCACATCCCGCCATGTTCAGCGCCTCCGCCACGAGGTCATTGTGACCTACACGGGCTGGTCCGACCGATTCCGCGAGCCGAGGGGCACGCCGCCTCACCGCTCGCCAACCGGGAAGGGCCAGTACGTTGTGGGCGTGACCGCCGATACGGTCCTGCGCACCGAGGGGCTCACCAAGGCGTTCGGCGATGTCGTGGCCGTCGACCACCTCGACCTCGAGGTGCACCGCGGCGAGGTGTTCGGCTACCTCGGGCCCAACGGTGCCGGGAAGACCACCACCATGCGCCTGTTGCTCGGCCTCCTGCATCCGACCGCCGGAACGGCTGCCGTACTGGGCCTCGATCCGTGGGCCGACACGGTCGCGCTGCACCGACACATCGCGTACGTGCCCGGCGAGTTCGCGGTGTGGCCGTCACTCACGGGGGCCCAGATGGGGACAGCGGCGTGTCGGGAGTGACAAGCCAGCCGACGCGTTGGGGCCGGGGGAGTGAGACTGCGATCGCGCCGAGCAGGCTCGGGTCGTCATCGTCGAGGTCAGGTCGGTCGATCTGGCGGCGCAGCACACCGAGTTGATGACGCAACACGATGATCTCGAGATCCTTCGAGCGCCCCGAACGCACAGCCAGACGCGCCAACGCCGCCACGAGGCGGTACAGAATGCGGTACGTGAGGGTCCAGGATCGGCCGGCATCGTCGCAGGTCAAACGCCCACGACTGGGTTTCCGGCACCCACAGGTCTCGGGCGTGACGATCCAAGCTTGCCGGAGCCGTCGGGGGGGGCAACGGCGATGGCGCCGAGCGGAGTCCGGTCGTCATCGTCTATGGCTGGTCGGTCTACCTGGCGGCGAAGCACGGTGAGTTGATGGCGGAGAACGATGATCTAGAGGTCCTTCGAGCGGCCTGACCGCACCGCGAGTTGTGCCAAAGCACTGAGGAATCGGTACAAGATTCGAAACACGACACACCACGATGGCGCGCATACACCCAGGTCAGGCGCCATGACAGGGTTTCGGGCACCCACAGGGTCGGTTCTCAGACGAGTCTGCGGTTCGTTGCGCTCGGTGGTCAGGCCGGAGCCAGGAACACCGCCGCCTGGGGGTCGCCGCACACGTTGTCCCCGCAGCCACCGCCGAACGTCCTGATCGCGTCGTCCCGCTCTCCGGGTGGGATGTTCGACGGGTCGCCATGCGACCGCACGACGACATGCACCTCGGCAGCTTCGGCATCCATCAGCGGGGAGCCGAAGAGCAAGCCGCTGGTGTCACCCTCTCGCAGCGACGCCGAGGCCTTCCACGTGGCGCTGCCCGCGACATGGCCGGTGGCGAAGTGCACGCCGATCTGTGGGGCGTTGGGGCCCCCGAGCGCGGCCGCTCGCACGTCGTCCTCACCGCACTCGCCGGTACACGCGCCGGGATCGTTGAATACCACCCACCAGTTGGTGGTGGCGTCGCCGACCTCCCAGTCCACGTCCAGCGGACCAGCGAACAGATCGACCAGCTCGCCACCCACCGGGGTGCTGATGTTCATCGACACACCGTTCGCGGTCCGGATGAGTGTGGCGGTGCCACCGGGTGCCGGAACATCCCCGTTCATGAACAGCGTGTCGGCCGTCTGGTGGACCGCTGGTGCAGCCAGACTCGTCTGGGTCATGCCCACCACGGCCACGGCAAACACGAGGACCGCCACCCCCAACCGCGCGTGCGTTCGCGTGAGCGCGAATCTCGTCTCGTTGATCATCTCGCCTTCTCCCCTTGTCGGGCCGCCCGATCGGCGGCCGGTGAAACCGGCACCATGCGCCGTTCGGAACTCGCGTTCAACTGCAAGATCTGCAGTTGCACAAGTCCGGCGGCGCGTGGACACTTCAACCTGCTGTTGAACTCGTCGAGCCGACGCGTTGTGAACTCGATGATCTGTGTGAACTTCATCGTCCGCTCACGCCTTGGCTTCGAGGACGATGTTGAACGGCGTCTCGGCCACGCGCTTCAGCGTCGTGAAGCCGGCGCTGGTGACGATCTCGCGGAGGCGAGCCTCGCCGGCCTGGGCGCCCAGTGCCGCGCCGACCTCTTGGGACAAAGAGCTGGGCGTGCAAAGGAGCGTCGAAAAACCGTAGTAGGCGGCGCCGACCGGGTTGAGGTTGTCGGCCACGTCGTCGTTGGCGAACGGCTCGATGAGCATGAGCGTCCCGCCGGGGGCGAGGTGGTCCAGAACATGTGCGCACGCACCGGCCGGGTCACCCATGTCGTGCAGGCAGTCGAACAAGCACAAGAGGTCATAGGTCCCGGAGAACGTCGTGGCCGCGGCCACATCAAAGCGCACTCGGTCGGCGAGTCCGGCGTCGCTGGCGCGCTTGCGAGCCGCGTCGACGGAACCCTCGTGCGCGTCAAAGCCGACGACAGTTGACTCGGGGTAGGCCTCGGCGAGCAGCAAGGTCGACGCGCCATGGCCACAACCGACGTCGGCGATCCGGGCACCGGCGGTGAGCTTGGCCTCGACGCCGTCGAGCGCGGGTATCCATGAGCTGGCCAGGTTGTTGAGGTAGCCGGGCCGGAAGAATCGCTCGCAACCGCCGAGGACGTGTTCGTCGTGGGCCCCCCACGCGAACCCGTCGCCCGTCCGGAACCGCTCGGCGATCGTGTCGGTGGCGTAGACGGATCCAACTGCGATCTCGAACGCGCCGATGACGCACGCCGGGCTGGTCTCGTCGGTGAGCGGTCCCGCATGTTCGTCGGGCAACGAGAAACGGCCGTCGCCATCGTAGGACACATACCCTCGCGCCGCCTGCGCGCTCAACCACTCACGCACGTACCGCTCGGCGGTGCCGGTTCGGTCGGCCAGCTCCGCCGGGGTGAGCGATCCGGCACCGGCCATGGACCGGTAGAGACCGAGCTTGTCGCCGATCACGACCATCGCACCGCCGAGCACTGCGCCGACATCACCGACGGCCCTGCCCACGAACTCCATCATCTTGGTCTCGTCCATAGCCAATTCCTTTCTCAAGCGCCCTGGGGCGACGGGGTACGCGGGATGCGGTGTCGGGTGGCCGACAGAACGCCGAAGTTGGACACAAACAGTGGCGTCAGGTACGTCAGCGTCGCCTTCAGCCAGACGATCGCGTCGGCTCGTCCCGCGACGATGGGGCTGAGCTGATTCATCGCGAAGAACGTCGAGCCGACTATCAACGCGATCGACACGGTTCGCTTCAGGTGTTGCGGCGAAGCAACGACTGAGACCGCTTCACGCCACGTGGACCACGTCGGTTCGCTCATGCGGCGAACGTACGGCTCCCCAGCCGGCGCTACCTCCGTATAGGTACGGGACTTTTCACGAAATTCCGAGCTCGGCGGCGCGCCGAATCAATTCGGTCTTGGCGCTGACGCCGAGCTTGGCGTAGATGCTCACCAGATGCGACTCCACGGTGCGCTTGCTCATGAACAGCTGATCGGCGATCGCCTGCGCGGTCGCACCGCGTGAAGCCAGCACCGCCACCTCGCGTTCGCGCTGGCTCAACGCGTCGGCGCCGACACTCGTCCGCCTTCGCGGACGGCTCTTCTGGCCGGTCAGGAAGACCTCGATCTCATCAGCGATCGCGTCGACATCGCCGAGCCATGCGCGGTGCTCCGATCCGGGCAGCTCCACGTAGGTCGCGTTGGGAATGTGCTGCGCCATGTAGCGCGAGTGGCCGACATCGATCCACGTGTCGCCGGCCCGATGCAGGATCAGCGTGGGCGACGTGATCCGCGGCAAGACGTCGCGAATGTCCAGCCGCATGTTCATGCGGATCACGTTCTGGGCCATAGCGGGACTGGCGGCCATGCGCAGATAGCGAGCCCACCATTTGCGGTGCCGCACGTCGTCGAACGCATTCGGCTGCCCACCGTCCCACCACTCGCCCGAGGCCCAGGCCCGCTCCATCCCGTTGACAACCTCTTCGAGCTGTTCCTCCGTGGGACCGTAGGGGTAGTCCGGCCCGACGAGCCGGCGGGCCCACGAGCCATAGAGCACCACGGCTTGCGTCCGTTCCGGATGCGCCTGGCCGAACAGCAGGCTCAGTGTGCCGCCCTCTGAGATGCCGAGGATCGCCGCGCGTGTCGAGCCGACCGCGTCCATCACCGCGCCGATGTCGTCCATTCGCTCGTCGATCGATGGCGGGTTCGGGACCGGATCCGACATGCCGGTGCCGCGCTTGTCAAACACGATCAGGCGCGAGAACGACGCCAGCCTGGTGAGGAACCGTGCCAACCGCGGCTCTTCCCAGGCCACCTCGACGTGAGAGACGAAACCGGGTACGAGCACGAGATCCATATCGCCCTCGCCGATCACCTGATAGGCGACGTTGACCGGACCACTCTTGGCGTACCTCGTGTCCGGCCGCAGCATGGGCTCTACATGCCCTCCACGACGACCATCCGACCTATGCCCGCGCCTTCACGAATTGCGCACGTGGCGCGGTAGCCCTCCGAGGCGTACCAGTCGCGGGCTGCTTGCGCCGACTCGAACTCGATCACGACGAGACGCTGTGGCTCCCAATCGCCCTCCAGAATCTTGATGGGTCCCCCACGGGCGAGAAAGCGTCCGCCGCACCGCTCGACGCTCGGGTCCGACATCTCGCTGCAACGCGCGGCGCGCTCGAGATCGGTCCGCTCGATATCGACCACGACGTACTCCGCCACCACAGCAACCCTAGGACCGAGAGAGCTTGATCGCCTCTACGGGTTCGGTGCGTCCCAGAACGCCGAGACGTAAACCACGGGACGGTGGCCGTTGCCGTCGACGGTCAATGCATGTAATACAAGCCGAACCGGTCGATGCGGTCGCCGTGTCCGCGGGCAACGACGTCGTTGCGCCAGTCAGGCGAGGTCGGGACGCTCATGGTTCCTCCGGAATCGTTTCGAGGCTCAGGTCGTGCGCGGCGGCGGAGTCGAGGAGGAGCCGGGCGTGGGCGGTCGGCAGCCGCCCGGCGGGGATCGACGTGTCTCCGTCGACGAGCCGCCGAACCACCGGCGCTTTGGCGGCGCCGCGGACGAGCCACAGCAGCTCGCGTGCATGTGACAGCACCGGCAGGGTCAGTGTCATGCGTCGACGGCCCCGGTACGGCTCGGTCACGTCCACCGGCCCGACGGGGTGATCGAGCAGCGCGGACCCCGGTGTCAGCGAGGCCGTGTGGCCGTCGCTGCCGAGGCCCAGGTGCACCAGGTCGAGCCGTGGATGGCATCCAGCAAGGCGCCGCAGCACGTCGGCGTACCGCTGCGCCGCGGCGGCGAGATCCGGTTCGGTGACGGGCATCGGGTGCACTTGATCGGCTGGAAGCGGGACGCGGTCGAGTAGGTGCTGCTGCAGGGTGGTCAGGTTGCGGTCGGGGTGGCCGTCGGGAGCGACCCGCTCGTCCACCTGAAGCACCTCCACCGCGCCCCAGGCCACGTCGGTCCGGGCGAGTGCGTCGAGGAGCGCGCGAGCCGTCGCGCCGCCGCTGAAGGCCACCGTGGCACGTCCGCGGGCGGCGATGGCGGTCCGCAGGGAGTTGGCGATGATCGCGGCGCCGTGTGCGGCGAGCTGCTCGGTGGCCAGAACCTCGACCCTCATCGTGCGCCGTCGAGGTGGCTACGGTCGTTCCACGTCTCTAGGACCCTCACCTCGCGCTTCCACCCCAGGACGCTGACGCTGCCGGTACCGAGCCGCAGGCGGCGCCCGTGCTGTATCGGCAGATCGAGCCACCGGACGGTCAGCGCGGTGAGGCTGTGCCCGTGGGCGAACACGAGAACGTTGCCGTGGTGTTCGCAGACCTGGAGCAGCTCGTCCACCACCCGGTCCACGCGCTTGGCAATCTCTCCGGGTGACTCGCCGCCGGGAGCGCCGTCGGCCCACAGGTCCCAGCCGGGATCCTCGGTAAGGATGTTGGCAGTGGTGCGGCCCTCGTGAGCGCCGTAGTCCCATTCGACGAGGTCGTCCCGGACCTCGGCGACGTCGCCGAACCCGGCGATGCGACAGGTCTCGACGGCCCGCCGCAGCGGGCTGGTGAAGACCCGCTCGAACGTCTCGCCGGCGAGCCGCCCGCGCAGCCGGTGGGTCAGCGCACGGCCTTGGTCCGTGAGCGGCAGGTCGGTGGTGCCGGTGTGCTGTCCGGTCAGGGTCCACTCGGTCTGAGCGTGCCGTACCAGCACGATCCACTGTTCCGGATGGTCCGTGTCGTCAACCATGGCTGCGGCTCTTGCGTGCGAGGTGCCAGGCGGCGGCACCGACCAAACCGGCGTCGTCTCCGCGTTCGGCTACTCGGATTTCGGCGGGGACGGGCAGTCCGGGTGGCCCGTGACGTTTCTGCTGGTCGCGGAGAGGCGCGACCAGCAGATCGCTGTTGCGGCCGACGCCGCCTCCGAGGACGATCACCGAGGGTGTGAACAAGAAGGCGAAGCATCGACGACGGCTGCGCGCATCTGGGTGCCACCGAGATCCACTGCCAGCGTCGGGGAGGGGTCGTCATGCACCGGTCGTGATCTCCGGACAGTGCCAGCCACCGTCTGCGGCGATCAGGTCGTCGGCCTGCTCCGGACCCCAGGAACCGGGCTGGTATCCGATAGCGGGGGACTGGTTCGCGAGCGTGGAGGCGACGATGCGCCATGCCTCCTCCACGCCGTCGGCCCCGGCGAAGAGCCGCTGGTCGCCGTCGAGGGCGCTGTCGAGCAGCCGTGCGTAGGCCTCGTCGCGGGGGCCGTCGCGGCCCTCGTCGTAGTCGTAGGCCAAGTCGACCGGTCGGCTGTGCAGCGCCTCGCCGGGTTGCTTGATCTGCACCGACACCGAGACGCGCTCACCCGGTTTGAGCCGGAACAGCAGGTGGTTGGGGTGGGGAAGGTCGGTGTCGGAACGGGTGAAGAACAGTCGGGGTGGACGTTTGAACTCGACCAGGACCTCGGTGGCGGTCGTCGCCAACCGCTTTCCCGCCCGGATGTAGAACGGCACCCCCGCCCAGCGCCACGAATCGATCTCGGCCCGCATTGCGACGAAGGTCTCCACGTCGGAGTCGGGGTCGACACCCTCTTCGTCGCGGTAGCCGTCGTACTGGCCTCGCACGACCGCGGTCGGCTCCACCTGCGGCATCGCCGAGAGCACCTTGACCTTCTCGTTGCGTAGCGCCTTCGCGGTCGCGTCGACGGGAGCGTCCATGGCCACCAGCGCGAGAACCTGGAGCAGATGGTTCTGGACCACGTCGCGCACGGCCCCGACCTCCTCGTAGAACGCGCCCCGTCCCTCGACGCCGAAGTCCTCGGCCAGGGTGATCTGCACGCTGTCGACGAAGTGTCGATTCCATGCCGGCTCGAGCAGCAGGTTGGCGAACCGGAACACGAGCAGATCCAGCACCTGTTCCTTGCCAAGGAAGTGATCGATCCGGAAGACCGAGTCCTCGGCGAAGCGGTCGAGCACGCACCCGTTGAGCTCTTGTGCCGACGCGAGATCGCGGCCGAAGGGTTTTTCGAGCACGACTCGTCCCTGCGCGTTCAGACCCACACCCGAGAGCCCGTCGATCACGGTCTCGAACAGGGAAGGGGGGATCGCTAGGTACAACAGCGGCCGCTCACTCGACCCGAGCGCGTCCACCAGTCGGCCATAGGTCTCCGCTTCGCGATAGTCGCCAGGCACGTACTGCAACGCATCGACCAGGCGATCCCACGCAGGGGGGTCGACGCCATTGCCGAACTCCTCGACCGAGGAACGTGCGTAGGCCACGAGATCGTCGGTGGACCACTCCGATGCCGCCACCCCGACGACAGTGCCGGGCAACGCACCGGTCTGGGCCAAACGGTGAAGCGCTGGATACAGCATCTTGCGGGCCAGATCGCCAGTGGCCCCGAACAGGACGAGCGCGTCGCTGCGGCCGCTCACGACGACTGCACAGCGTGGCCACCGAACTGGTTGCGCAGCGTGGCGATGGCCCTGATGGCGGGCGAATCGTCCTGGCGAGAGACGAACCGGGCGAACAGCGCGGCGCTGATCGCCGGCACCGGGACGTCGTTGGCGATCGCCTCCTCCACGGTCCACCGCCCCTCCCCGGAATCCTCCGCGTAGCCCTTCACCGAGGCGAGCCCGGGATCCTTGGCCAGGCCATCGGCGAGCAGGTCGAGCAGCCATGACCGCACCACGCTGCCGTGCCGCCACACCTCGAGCGAGGCCGGCACGTCGATGTCGAGATCCACGGCGGTGAGCAGCTCGTAGCCCTCAGCGTAGGACTCCATCAGCGCGTACTCGACGCCGTTGTGGACCATCTTGACGAAGTGCCCGGTACCTACCGGGCCGACGTGGGCGAAGCCGTCGTCGGTGACCAGCGCCTCGAAGATCGGACGGAGGTGGTCGATGTCGTCGGGCGAACCTCCGGCCATGATGCAGTAGCCCTCGTCGAGCCCCCAGACCCCACCCGACACACCGGCGTCGACGAACCCGACGCCCTGTTCGGCGAGAAGCGCCCCATGACGCTGGGAGTCTCGGAAGTTCGAGTTGCCACCGTCGACGACGAGATCCCCGTCCGACAGCAGCCCGGCGAGCTCGTCGATCGTGGCGTTGGTGGGATCGCCCGCCGGGACCATGACCCACACGGCCCGGCGGGGTTGACCGTCGAGCGCTGAGACGGCCTCTTCAAGGGATCCGACGTCGGCCTTGTCGGGGTCGCGGTCGTAGCCGACCACGTCGTGGCCGGCGCGGCGGAGGCGTTCGGACATGTTCGCACCCATCTTGCCGAGTCCGATGATCGAGAGCTTCATGGTCGTGCCTTTCGTAGGTCTTCGATGTGGACACGACCTGCCCGGCGGCCGAGGTCGGTGAGCGCGTCGAGGTCTCCGGCGGCCTGGGCCTGTTCCAACGTGGCGAACCCGAACTGCTCCCCGGGGATGGCCAGGTCGTCCTCGGTGTCGCCGAGGACCTGGATGAACACGCCCCGGTTGGGTCCGCCCTTGTGGAGCTGGCCGGTGGAGTGCAGGTAGCGGGGGCCGATGCCGAGCGTGGTCGCGACTCGATACCGGTCTCGCAGGGCGATTCGGATCTGCTGGAGCTCGTCGACGAGGGGGTCTTCGGAGTCGAGGTAGGCCTGAATGGCCAGGTAATCCCCCGCCGCGAGGGAGTCGAGCAACTCGTCGACCGATCCGGTCTCGACCGCCGGCACGCCGGCGTCGAGGGCGTCGCGGGCAGCGTCCTTGGCGGCTTCGACGTCGGGCTGGTCGAACGGGTTCACTCCGAGCGCGGCACCGGCGAGCGCGGTGGCAATCTCCCATCTCAGCACCTCCGCGCCGAGATCCGGCGGCTCATCGAGCGGCAGCGACACGACGGGGTGGCCGTGGTCGGCCAAGGTGGCGAGCTCAGCCGGGTCGGTGCCGATGCCGACGAAGAGCCGGTCGTCGCCGTACACGTCGGGGGGACCGAGGGGCTCGCCGACGATGGGGATGATGCCGAGGCCCTGCTTGCCGGTGGATTCGGCGATCAGCTGCTCGATCCACAACCCGAACGTCGCGGACCGCTCGTCGATCACCAGCGTGAGCTTGTCGTGGCCCGCCAGCGCAGCCCCGGCCAGCGTCGCCGCCAGCTGCAGAGCTGCGTTGTGTGCGACGGGCACGCAATCGGCGCTCGCGGTGGCCATACGACCGGCACGCTGCAACAGCTCGGCGACGTCGACGCCGGCCAGGACGGCAGGCACTAGACCGAAGTGGCTCAGCGCGGCGTACCGGCCGCCGATGTCGGATCTCGCCTCCCACACGGCCCGGAAGCCGCGCTCGGCTCCCAGCTTGGCCAGCGGCGTTCCGGGGTCGGTGATGACGGCAAAGTTGGCCGGGTCGGGGTCGGCGGTCCAGAAGTGCTCGAGCAGCGACCGGGTCTCGGCCGTGGTCCCCGACTTCGAGGAGGCGACCACGAGCGTCCGGTCCAGCGGGAGCGCGGCCTGGACCCGCCGGACCGCTGCCGGGTCGTCTGAGTCCAGCACGTGGAGCTCCAAGGCGTCGTCTGCCGTCGCGAACGTCTCGCTGATGACCAGTGGGAACAGGCTCGACCCACCCATGCCGAGCACCAGCGCGCTAGTCAGCCCATCGGCGCGGGCGTCGGTGGTGAAGCGGCGGAGCCGATCGACGCTCGATTCCATCTCCTCGACCACCGAGAGCCATCCCAGGCGGTCGGCCACCTCGGCCGGGTCGTCCTGCCACAGCGTGTGATCTCGTTGCCACAGGCGGCGGACGGCGTCTCGTTCGGTGAGCTCGGCGAGCACTGCGTCGACCGACTCGGTCACCGGACCGAGCTGCGGTTCCGAAGGCTCGGTGCCGCTCTGCAAAACCTCAGCCTTGACCTGGATGCAGTCGAGCAAGCGGGTGAACGCTTCAGCGAAGGAGGCGTCGCCCTCGGTCTGCAGCTCCACGCCCAGTGCATCGAGGTCGACGTCGTGGGACGCGGCCCGCTCCACCCACACCTCGGCGTCGGCCCCATCGGTGGGCATCGTGCCCGTCACCTGACCGGAGTGGGCGAAGGCCAACATGGTCGCCTCGGGCATCGTGTTCACGGTGCCTGCCGCGGCGAGCGCGCTGACGTAGAAGGTCTCGGGCAGCGCCGGGTCCTTGGTGGAGGTACTGGCCCACAACAGGCGTTGGGGCCGGGCCCCCGCGTCGGCGAGGCGGATCCATCGGTCGTCGGTGAGCAGCTCGTGGTGGGCGGCATAGGCGAGCTGCGCGCTGGCCACGCCCAAGCGGTTGTGCAGCTCGACGGGTAGACGGTCGTTGGCCTTGGCGTCGATGCGGGAGATGAAGTACGACGCCACCGAGGCGACATCGAGGTCGTCGCCGGCGGCGAGGCGCCTCTCGAGACCGCGCAGGTAGGCGTCGGCCACTGCCCGCCACTGCGACAGCGAGAACAGCAGGGTGACGTTGACGTTGACACCGAAGGCGATCAGCGCCTCGATGGCCCCGACACCCTCAGGCGTCCCGGGGACCTTGATCATCACGTTCGGTCGATCGAGCCGCCCGAACAGCTCCGCGCCGAGCTCGACCGAACCGTCGCTGTCGTGTGACAACCGGGGCGGGAGCTCCAGTGACACGAATCCGTCGCTGCCACCGCTGGTCTCGTAGGTTCCCCGCAACACATCGGCTGCGTCCTGGATGTCGCGGACCGCCAGGTCCCAGAACAGCTCCTCGGGGGCATCGACCCCCCGCTCGACCGCGACGCGCAGGGTGTCGTCGTAGTCGCTGCTGCCCGAGATGGCCCGCTCGAAGATGCTGGGGTTCGACGTCACCCCGCTCACGGCGTACTGATCCACGTATTCCGCTAGCCGGCCGCTGTCCAGCAGCGCCCGGCGGATGTTGTCGTACCACACGCTTTGTCCGAGGTCATGTAGTCGATGCAGTGGCGTGGCCATGTGGTTCTCCATGGGGAGGCTCGTTGATGGATAGTTCTCGGGCCCGCGGTGCCGACGTGCAGACAACCTGGTGCAGGTCGGCCACATTCCGTTGCCGAGCACTAGCACCTGTCGATGCGGGCGTCGAGGGTGGCGTCGTCGATGTTCGGGCCGCCTCGTCGGTGTAGCCGTAGCGGCGGAGCCCGGCGGCGATGACGACTCGCGCTAGGCGTCGATGGCGTGCGCCACCGTCGGTTCAGCCGGCTTGGCGCATGGCGTCGGTCTCGACCCGCACGCCATGGGAGGGCGCCCCACCGTCGACGCCCGACGACCCTTTGACGATCCTGGGATGCATTCGTGGCAGCTACGGGTTCTCACGACACGAGGGATGCAGCAGCTCGCGTGCGAACATCCCATGACGTCAAGGAGCACACCACGTCATGACGGTCCCGTCCGTGCAGAGCCGGCGCGCCGACGAGCGACCCGTCGGCGGCCGGCGAATCGAGGACTACGCGATGATCGGCGACGGTCACACTGCGGCCCTCGTCGCCACCGACGGTGCCATCGAGTGGCTGTGCATGCCCCGCTTCGACTCTGGTGCCTGCTTCGCCTCGATGCTCGGCAGCGAGGAGAACGGCCACTGGACCATCGCCCCGCAGGAGCAGGTCCTGGGAGTCGAGCGCCGATACCGCCCCGGCACGCTCGTGCTCGAAACCGAGATGATCACCGCCGCCGGAAGCGTGCGGATCATCGACGTCATGCCACACCGCCACGACCATCCCACCGTGATCCGCATCGTTGAGGGCGTCACCGGAACGGTGCCGATGCACATGGTCCTCGGTCCTCGTCACGAAGTAGCGAGTCGGGTCAGACCCGGGCGACTGCCTTGATCTCGATGAGGAAGCCGGGGTCGACGAGGGCTGCGACCTCGACCGCGGTCTGGCTCAGGCCCGGTCGGTCTCCGAACAGGACGGCCCGGTAGGCGGCGATGTCGCCGACGTTGGCCAGCAGTCCGGCGAGATCGGTGCAAGCGTTGATTCAGATCTTGTACTAGCGACGGACGAGCGTCGGGTCGCACAGTCTGAGATGTACCAAACGTCCTCCTCACGGGAAGAAGACGATGACCCAGATCGCAGAGCCCGCCGAGGTGCATGCGGTCACCCACGGACGACGGGCTCGCGTCTGAGCTGGACCCGCCACCTCTCAGACTCCAACTACCGCAACAACAACAGGAGAAGACCATGCAGAGCTACATCATTGAACGAAACTTCGGACACGTGACCCCAGACCAGGTCGCCCAGACAGGGTCCACCTGCAAGCGCGTCGCCGCTGAGCAGTTCCCCAACTCGATCGTGTGGAAGCACTCCCACGCCACCGAGTCCGGTAACGGACTCACGACCCACTGCCTCTACGAGGCGACCGACGAAGCCACCATTCGCGCCCACGCGAAAGCAGCAGGCATCCCCTGCGACAGCATCACCCCCGCCAACGTCATCGGACCCGACGACTTCGCCTGATCCGAGACGGGCCGCGGCGGCTCAGAGCCGGGTCCTGGTCGTAGCTCATCGCCGGCTGGCATCCGAGAATCGCGAACTCGAACTCGATCACAGTCCCCGAATCTGCCCTTCTCTGGTGCGTCGTAGTCCTGTTCGGCCGGGCGTCGCCCCGCGCCGTCATTCGGCTGCCGGAGAGGGCTGGGCGAGGCCGTTTTCGTAGGCGAAGCCTGCGGCGGCGGTACGCGAGGTCACGCCAACTTTGGTGAAGATGTTCGACAGGTGGCGAGCGACTGTCCGTTCGCTGCGGTGAAGGGTGGCGGCGATCTCTTTGTTGGTCTGTCCCGATGCGACGAGGGAGAGGACCTCTGCTTCTCGTGCGGTGAGTCCTGCGGGCAGCGACGAGGGCGACGTGAGATCCCGAATGTGACCGGCGTCGAGGGAGGCTCCGAGCCGATCGAAGATGGCGGCCGCGCTGGCGAGTGACCGGGTGGCACCGTCCTCGTCGCCGCCGTCTCGGCACGCTTGGCCGAGCAACAGGCGGGCTGTCGCGACCTCGTAGGGAACCTCGAGCTGTTGCCAGCGCTGAACGGCCTGGCGCAGCGTCGCGCACGCCGCGCTGGTGTCGCCTTGGGCGAGCTGGAGCCGCCCGCGTGAGGACAGTGCCGCGGCCGACAGCACCGGGCTCTCGTTGTCGGTGGCGATGCGTTCGAGTTCGCTGGCGGCCGCGGTGGCGGTGTCGAGGTCTCTTGCTGCGATGGCGATCTGGACGCGGGCGGGCAGAAGCTTCCCGCGGGCGAGCTGGTTCGAGGTGTGCTCTGCGAGCATTCTCGTGATGATGGCTGTCGCCTCGTCGACTCGGCGCTGGGCGAGACGGACTAGTGCCAACCCGGCGCTCTGCTGGCCGCAGAGCTCCTCAGCTCTTGCGAAGGCTTCCTCGGCGCCATGGAGGTCACCGAGTCTGCGGCGGATCTCGCCGATCTCGATGTAGCCGGCCGCGACATTGGGCACGTGGAAGCCGTCGAGTTCGACGCATGCTTGTCGTGCCTCTCGTTCGGCTGCGCCCCAGTCGCCACGGAGCTGGAGCAGCGCGGCGTGGTGGACCCGGCAGATGCCCGGCCACATGGCCAGCGGGTGGTTCTCCGACGACCAACGGAGCGTGGCATCGGTCCACTCTGCGGCGCGCCGGAGGTCGCCGAGCTCCTCGCAGGCGCTGATCAGGCTGCAGTACACCTTGCCGGTCGTGTATGGGCCGAGCCTGCCCTCGACGGCGGAGAGCATTGCCTCATCGAGGTGGGCGAGGCCGTCGGCTGCCCGGCCGGCGTCGATGAGGACGCGGCCGATGGTCTGGAGCGCCTCCGCTTCGAGGTCGGCCGACGGCAGTTCTTGTCCCAGCCTGAGCGCGTCGCGGGCGAGGGTTGTTGCCCCGTCAAGGTCGCCGGATCCGTGCGCGAGTTCGGCCTCCCGCAGTACGAGGTTGCCGAACTCGATCGACTCGGTGTCGGCCTCCAGGGCGTGACGTGCCCGCCGCAGCCACGCGCCCGCGATGGCCGGGCGAGCCTTCATCTGGTGGTGCTCCCACAGCCACACCGCGCACTGGCCCGCCCGCAGCCGGTCTCCCACCGCCTCGTACCGCGCGTACGCCTGCTCGCGGGCGTCGATGCACTCATCGAGCCGACCGAGCCACCACGCCGCCTCCGCGACCATGTCGAGGCGGTCGGCTTCGGCTCGCCCAGGCGCGACGCCAGCCGAACGAGCCGCATCGAACGCCTCGTCCCACGCCCATCGCGCCAAGTGGCCGCGAGCGACCGCGAGCGTGTCGGGCGCGTCCGCTGTCACGTTGCCCTCTCTTCTGTCACCGCTCACCCCGCGCTCGGAGTCCCGGGCAACGGTAGTGCTGCGCGTCCAGGTCAGCTGGCGAGCTGCTTGGCCAGGTGGTCGAGCACCGGGAGGATCTTCGAGGTCGGGCTGAACTCGAGGAACGTGACGCCCTCATCGGTCCATCCGGTGTGCCCGCCCGGCCAGTAGAAGACGTCGCCGGCCCGGTTCGTCTCCTCGCGGCCGTCGGCGTAGCGCAGGCTGATCGAGCCCTGCACCACGTAGCCCCAGTGCGGGCATTGGCACAGATCGCCGGGCAGGCCCACGAACAGGGGCGTGAAGTCGACGCCGGCTGGCAGGTCGATGTAGCGGGTGTAGATGTCGCCGCACTCGACTCCCCGCGTCTCGATCGCTCCGACCTCCATCTCCAGTGGGATCTCCCTGAAGCTGTAGCGCACCGCAGTTCCTCCTCGTTCGTGGCCGGGCGGTCGCCCAGCCGGTCGGACCCATCGTGCGGCCCCAGCGACCGTGGCGCATCGGCCAGTTCGCCCACTACCGGTCCAACAGGTCGTCCGGCGCGTGAGTAGTTCACGCCACCGCTACCCCTGGATGATGGCTGGTCTGGCCGATGCGGGATGCTGGCGCGCTCACGCACAATGCTCCCATGATCGACAGCCATGACCGCAGTGCTCGCACACCGTCGATCACCGAGCTCATCGCCCTTGGCCGCGACCGCGAAGCCGTCGATGCGTTGACGCGAGATTCGCGTGCCCGGCCCACGCAGAGCAGGCCCAACAAGTTCATCGAACGAGGAGAACCCATGGACGGAGTCCAACAGCTCGACAAGATCATCCCGACGCTCGAAGCACTGGTCGACGAGATCAAGCACGACCAGCTCGAGAGCCCGACACCGTGCGCCAACTTCACGGTGTCGTCGGTTCTGGAGCACATGATCGGCGGCGCCACGGCGTTCGCCCCCGCGTTCCGCGGCGAGACAGCGCCGACCGCAGCGGCCGAAATCGGCGAGGGCTCGGTCCAGGAGCGCTGGCGCCGGGCCATGGCCGAGCTGTCGGCGGCGGTGCACACCGCCGGCGCCCAGGATCGCACCATCGCCTCCCCCTTCGGGGAGGTGCCGGGGTCGATGTTCGCCCGGTACGTCGCCTTCGACGGCCTCGTCCACGGCTGGGATCTGGCCGTCGCCACCGGCCAGCCCTACGCCCCGCCCCGAGACCTCGTCGCCGAGGTCGACGCCTTCGCTCGCGAGCTGCTGAAGCCCGAGATGCGCGACGGCGACACGTTCGCGGCCGAGACCGAGGCACCACCTGCGGCGAGCCCGCTCGAGCGACTCGTGGCCTTCTCCGGCCGCCAGCTTGCCAACATGGAGACGCGGCCATGACCTCGACGCTCGCCGACCACGACATCGAAGCCATAGAAGGCCGCCAACAGGCAACGTGGGCCAGCGGCGACTACGCCCTCATCGGAACAGCGCTGCAGATCGTTGGCGAGTCGCTGTGCGAGGCCGTCGATCTCGCCGCCGGATCGCGGGTCCTTGACGTCGCCGCTGGCAACGGCAACGCCGCGCTGGCCGCGGCGCGCCGCGGCTGCGCGGTGACCGCCGCCGACTACGTCGAGGTCCTCCTCGACGGGGCGCACCGCCGCGCCGAGGCCGACGGCCTGGCCCTCGAGATCCGCGTCGCCGACGCCGAAGAGGGGCCGGCGTCGAGTTCCTCGCGGCGGCATCACGTGCTCAGGGGCATCCCCGGCAGCTGGGAGCTGTTCGAGACCCACCCGGCGACCGAGGCGCATTCGAGTTGAGGGGCAAGGTCGAGCGTGTCATGGTGCACGCCCTCGGATCGGTGGCAGACGGGTAGCTCGACCGTCAGGGGCCGAGCGCTCCGATGGGGATGACGGCGACGCCATCGTCTCGTTGGTAGCCGTAGCCGGTTGCGCAGATCACGCCGAGCACGACGGGTTCGCCTCATCGGCTGGTGTCGACCTGGCGTGTGAACCGGCGGAGTGACTCCGCGCCAGCGTCGACCTCGCCCGCGCCGAGCTTGATCTCGAATGCTGCCCAGCGGCCGTCGACGAGTTGGACGACGGCGTCGACCTCGGCCCCGTAGTTGTCTCGGTAGTGCAGGACGCGGCCTTCGAGCGGCTGGGACAGGATGCGTAGGTCACGGACGACGAGGGACTCGAAGAGGAGCCCGAACAGGTTGAGGTCGGCGAGGAGCCGGTCGGGTCCAGCGCCGAGGGCGGCGACCGCGAGGGAGGGGCAGGTGAAGTGCCGCTTCGGGGACCTCCGCAGGATGGCTTTGGATCTCATGTGCGGTGCCCACGCCGGTTGGTCCTCGATGACCATGAGACGGGCGAGGGCGTCGAGGTAGTCGGCCACGGTGTGTTCCGACAGCGGCCCGTCCGCGCCGCCGGCGTCGACGGCCAGGGTGGCGTTCTTGACCTCGGTGGCGACGTTTCGGGCGAGCGAGGCCATGAGCGCACTCACTCGGTTGGGATCGCGTCGGGTGTTGGCGACTCGGCTGACGTCGACGGTTCGGATCTGTTCGAGGTAGTCGCGGGCGGCGTTGGTCACTGGCTGGGTCTGCTGTGCGGGCCAGCCACCGATCGTGATGCGGTCCGCGATCTCGCGGATGGTCAGACCCGGGTCGGTCGTGCGTGGAGTTGCGCCGGCGATAAGGCCGCCGAGGGAGATCTGGC
>Ga0214471_10000763_pt1 | contig 26251 bp, 24 predicted proteins | sample RVTome_5_FD_207665 | JGI IMG/M metagenome (GOLD analysis project Ga0214471, IMG submission 207665) | Soil microbial communities from uranium-contaminated site in the Upper Colorado River Basin, Wyoming, United States - RVT142D155 | ecosystem: Environmental > Terrestrial > Soil > Contaminated >... | reverse complement strand
GCAACGCCTAACTTTCAGGAAAAGCGACATCGGAATGTATTCAATGCTGCCGGCGTACGCGGAGCTGCATTGCCTGTCGAACTTCACGTTTCTGCGCGGCGCCTCGCACCCCGAGGAGCTTATCGAGCGCGCCGCGGCGCTCGGCTACGCCGCGCTCGCGATCACCGACGAGTGCTCGCTCGCCGGCGCGGTGCGCGCACACGTTGCGGCGAAGCGCTGCGGTCTGAAGCTCGTTCTTGGCACCGAGCTGAGGCTCGAGGACGGCATGAAGGTGGTGCTGCTCGCCACCAACCGGCGCTCGTACGGCGCCATCGCAGCGCTCATCACCGCCGGGCGGCGGCGCGCGAAGAAGGGCAGCTATGCGCTGGCACGCGCCGATTTCGAGCAGGTAGCCGGCAGCGGCACGCTCGCGTTGCTGGTCCCCGGGGAGGAGCCCGACACCGAACAGGCGCACTGGCTCGCCGAGCATTTCGCCGGTGAGGCGTGGATCGCCGTGGAACTGCACAGCGGTCCGAACGACCGTGCGCGACTCGCCGCGCTGCGCGCTCTGGCGGCGTGCGCCGGGCTGCCGCTGGTGGCAACGGGCGATGCGCACATGCACCTGCGCTCGCGTCGCCGGTTGCAGGACACGCTGACCGCGATCCGGCTCGGCACGCCGGTGGCGCAGTGCGGCCGCGCGCTCTATCCGAACGCCGAGCGGCACCTGCGCTTGCGCATGCGCCTGGCACAGCTCTATCCGCCGGAGCTGCTCGCCGAGACGCTCGGGATCGCCGCGCGCTGCGATTTTTCGCTCGACGAGCTGCGCTACGAGTATCCCGAGGAACTGGTGCCGGCGGGCGAGACGCCCGCCAGCTGGCTGCGCAAGCTTACTGCGAAGGGGCTCGCATGGCGCTTTCCAGACGGTGCGCCGCCGCGCGTGCGCGAGCTCGTCGAGCACGAGCTGAAGCTGATCGCGGAACTGCGCTACGAGGCGTTCTTCCTTACGGTGCACGACGTGGTGAAGTTCGCCCGTTCGCAGGGCATCCTGTGCCAGGGGCGCGGCTCGGCGGCGAACTCGGCGGTGTGCTACGCGCTCGGCATCACCGAGGTGGATCCGGGACGCATGAGCATGCTGTTCGAGCGCTTCATCTCGAAGGAGAGGAACGAGCCGCCCGACATCGACGTCGACTTCGAGCACCAGCGCCGCGAAGAGGTGATCCAGTACGTCTACGCGAAGTACGGTCGCGAACGCGCCGCGCTCGCCGCGACGGTGATCTGCTACCGGCCGAGGAGCGCGGTGCGCGATGTCGGCAAGGCGCTCGGGCTCGCGAGCGACCAGATCGACCGCCTCAGCAAAACCCTGGCGTGGTGGGACGACCGCACGCGCCTGGCCGCCTGCGTGCGCGAGGCCGGGCTCGATCCGGCGAGCCCGGTCATCGGGCGGCTGCTCGAGCTTGCCGGGACGCTGGCCGGGTTCCCGCGCCACCTCTCGCAGCATGTCGGCGGCTTCGTCATCTCGCGCGGGCCGCTCGCCGAGCTGGTGCCGGTGGAGAACGCGGCGATGGCCGATCGCACCGTGATCCAGTGGGACAAGGACGATCTCGATGCGCTTGGGCTGCTCAAGGTCGACCTGCTCGCGCTCGGCATGCTTAGCGCGATCCGGCGCGCGCTCGATTTCCTCGGCCTGCGCATGCAGGAGGTGCCCGCCGAGGATCCGGCGACCTACGAGATGATCCAGCATGCCGACACGGTAGGGGTGTTTCAGATCGAGTCGCGCGCGCAGATGTCGATGCTGCCGCGCCTGAAGCCCGCCAACTTCTACGACCTGGTGATCGAGGTGGCGATCGTGCGCCCGGGGCCGATCCAGGGCGGCATGGTGCATCCTTATTTGCGCCGCCGGCAGGGCCTCGAGCCGGTGACCTATCCGAGCGAAGCGGTCAAGCAGGTGCTCAGCCGCACGCTCGGCGTGCCGATCTTCCAGGAGCAGGTGATGCAGCTCGCGGTGGTCGCCGCCGGCTTCACCCCGGGCGAGGCCGACCATCTGCGCCGCTCGATGGCGGCGTGGCGCAGGAAAGGGGGGCTCGAGCCCTTCGAGGCGCGGCTCGTGCGCGGCATGCTCGAGCGCGGCTACCGGCGCGAGTTCGCCGAGAGCATCTACCGGCAGATTCTGGGTTTCGGCGAGTACGGCTTTCCCGAGTCGCATTCGGCGAGCTTCGCGCTGCTGGTCTATGTCTCGGCATGGCTGAAGTGCCACCACCCGGCGGCGTTCTGCGCGGCGCTGCTCAACAGCCAGCCGATGGGCTTCTACGCGCCGGCGCAACTGGTGCAGGACGCGCGCCGCCACGGCGTCGAGGTGCGCCCGGCGGATGCCTGCGTGAGCGCATGGGATTGCACGCTGGAAGAAGGCGCGCGGCGCGAGGCGCGAGGCATGAGCGAAGCAGGGCCCGCGGTGCGGCTTGGGTTGCGCATGGTGGGCGGGCTCGCCGAGGCCGCCGCGGCGCGCATCGTCGCCGCGCGCGCGCAGGGCACCTTCGGCTCGGTCGAGGACTTGGCGCATCGCGCTGCGCTCGAGCGGCGCGAGCTCGGCTGCCTCGCCGCCGCGGGCGCGCTTGCCGCGCTCGCCGGCCACCGGCGCCAGGCGCACTGGCTCGCCGCGGGTGCCGAGCGCGCCCCCGGCGTCCTGCGCGGCGCGCCGCGCGCCGAAGCGCTCCCGGAGCTGCCGGCGCCGAGCGAAGGCGAGAACATCGTCGCCGATTACGCGAGCCTCGGGCTGACGCTCGGGCGGCATCCGCTCGCGCTCTTGCGTGCGCGCCTGGAGCGCATGCGGCTTGTCACGGCCGAGCGCCTGCGCAGCTTCGCGCACGGTCGCTCCGTGCGCGCCGCGGGCCTGATCACCTGCCGGCAGCGTCCCGACACCGCGAGCGGTGTGGTATTCGTCACGCTCGAGGACGAGACCGGCTGCGTCAACGTGATCGTCTGGCGCGACCTAGTCGAGCGCCAGAGAAAGGAGCTGCTCGGGGCGCGTCTGCTCGGTGTGCAGGGCGTGATCGAGCGCGACGGCGAAGTAGTCCACCTGGTGGCAAGGAAGCTCTACGATCACAGCACGCTGCTTGGCCGCCTCGAGGCGCATTCCCGCGATTTCCATTGACGGTGTTACCATTCCATGACAGCGATGGCGGATTACACCGACACCCTCGGGCTGATCGCCGGCGTGCGCGAGCGGCGGCCGGTGCGATCGTTGCCCGCGCTCGATGCGCTGTTCCGGCGGCTCGCGATCTGCGCCCGGATGGAGGACGCAATCGCGACCGAGGACCGTATCTGGGACCTGTGGATGTACCACCCGCACCGCGCCGCCGCCGAGGCGCTCGAGGCGGCCACCGGCGATATTGCGGCCAGGCGCTATGACATTGCCGAGACCCGGCTCGCGCGATTACTGCGCGGGGCGCCCCAGTTCGCCGAAGCATGGAACAAGCGCGCCGCGCTCTACTACCTGCTCGGTCGCGATGACGACGCGATCCATGACCTGCACCGCACTTTGGAACTGGAGCCGCGCCACTTCGGCGCGATCCTGCACGTGGCGGAGATCCTGCTCGGCACGGGCGACAGGGAGGGCGCCTGCTTCGCCTTCGCCAGCGCCCTCGCGCTTCATCCCTACCTTGAGCGCGCTCGCGAGGCGGTGGCCGCACAAGGACCGAAAAGCGGCAAAGATCCCGGCTGAGCCGATTTAACAATAGGTTACAAGCGGGACGGACCTTGCGGCCGATATAATCGCGATTGCGAGGGTGCTGCACGGCGGCCCGCGCGGACCTCACCCAAAACATGTCTACCGCGCGAGCATCGATGTCCGAAAACCAGTACACCGTCACTGTCGCCAAGGACCTGGAGGATCTGATCCCGGTCTTCATCAAGAACCGACGCAAGGAGATCGAGTCGCTGCGCGCCGCGCTCAACGCGGCGAACTTCGAACAGCTGCGCTTGCTCGGCCACCGCATGAGGGGCGTCGGCAGTTCCTACGGGTTCATGCACGTCTCGGCAATCGGAAAACAAATCGAGGAGTGTGCGCGCAGCGCCGACCGCTCGACCATCGAGGGCTGCATCGCCGACTACGCCACCTACCTGAGCAAAATCACGATTGTCTATGAGTGAGCTTGCGGTCCCGCACAGGGCCAGACTTTCGCAGGAGCAAGTGAGATTCCGGGTCCTGGTGGTCGACGACGATCCGGACATGGCGGGACTTTTGGCTCACATCCTCAAGGATGAGGGGCTGCGCGCCGAGACGCGGCGCGAGCTGGAAAGCCGGCGTCTGGCGGCGGAGATTCAGCGCAAGGAGGCGATCCGCGGCGCGTTCGCACGCTACGTCTCGCCGCGGCTCGCCGATCGCATCATTCACGAGCTCGGCGAGGGCGGTGGCCCGTTTAAAGGTCAGGCACGACGCAGCGAAATAGTGGCCATGTTTGTCGATCTGCGGAGCTTTACGCGGCTCACTGAGCTCTCGGAAGTGGGTGCGGTCGTCGAGATGCTCAACGAGTATTTTTCCGTCCTTACCGACGCGGCCTACCAGCACGACGGCACGATTTTCAACGTGGCGGGAGACAGCCTGCTGATCGACTTCAACGTGCCGTTCCCGCACCACGATGCGGCGCAACAGGCGTACCGTGTAGCGATCAATATGGTCGATCAATTCGCGCGCAGGTATCATCGCAATGGAAGCGGCGCTTCGAGCTCGCCACCGGCATCGGCATCTGCAGGGGCGATGCGATCTTCGGCAATATCGGTTCGCCGCATTAGATGAACTTCACCATCATCGGCAATCCGGTGAACACCGCGGCGCGCGTGGTACAGATGGCTACGGCCGGTAAGGTGCTCGTGCGCAACGCAGCATTCGATGCGATTTGCGACCTCCTTCCGGCCGGCGCCGTGCAGCCGCGCAGTGAGGTCAGCCTGCGTGGCAAATCCGAGCCGGTGTCGGTCTTCAACGTCGGTGCCAGGGGCTGATGCGCGTTCTCATCATCGATGATGACCAGGACCTGAGGAATCTGCTTGGGCATTACATCCGGCAGGAGTGGCCCGATGCGCAGGTGGAGGACTACGACCCTCTCCTGCGCGACGTGCCGAGCGCATCGTTCAAGCTCACCAAATACGATCTTATCGTTCTCGACTACATGCTCGGGCGCGGTGACGGCCTCGAATGGCTGCGGGAACTGAAGCGCCGCAGCGATTGCCCGCCGGTCATCTTCCTCACCGCTGCCGGCAACGAGATCATCGCGGTGCGCGCGATGAAGCTTGGAGCGGACGACTACCAGCGCAAACAGGAATTGACCCGCGAGCGGCTGGTCATGTCGATGCGCGAGCTGATCGAAGGCGAAGCCGAGCGCACGTTGTCGCCGTCGCTTGTCTCCAGAATGGAGGGGCACTCGCTCGGCGCGCGGTTGGAGATTCCCGGCATCCGCGTGCTGCGGCTCATCGGCGAAGGCGGCATGTCGCGCGTGTACCTCGCCTCGCGCGAGCGCGACGACGAACCGCTGGTGGTGAAAATCCTGCGCAGCGACATTTCATCCGACAAGACTGCGCTGGCGCGCTTCATGGAGGAGTTCGCGCTCGTCGAACGCATCCACACGCGGCACGTGGCGCGCATCCATGGGCACGGCGTCTCGGAGGGCAACGCGTATCTGGTGATGGAGTTCTTCGACGGTGGCGACCTCAACAAACGGCTCGATGGCAGGCCGATGAACCCGGACGAGGCGATGCGCATCTTCCGCGAGCTGATGTTCGCGCTGGGCGATATTCATGAGCGCGGCATCCTGCATCGCGACTTGAAGCCGCAGAACCTGATGTTCCGGGCCGACAGCAGCCTCGCGATCGTCGACTTCGGTATCGCCAAGCACATCGACTCGATCGACCGCACCGGTCAAGGCGAAATCGTCGGCACGCCGCGCTATATGAGCCCCGAGCAGGTCCAGGGGCGCGCGCTCGATCTGCGCACCGACATCTACAGCGCAGGCGTGCTGCTCTACCAGATGCTCACCGGCGAGCATCTGTTTGCCGGCCAAACCGCGGTCGAGGTGGCGCTGCATCATCTGAACACCGCGCCGCCCACGCTGCCCGAAAAGCTAAAGGACTACCGGCGCCTGCTCGACAAGCTGGTGGAGAAAGATCGCGACGCGCGCTTTCGCAATGCGGACGAGGTGATCGGATTCCTGTCGCGCAAGTTTTATCAGGATCAGGAGGGAGCCAAGCCCCATTGAAGGCGCGAGCGCGCCGATCCGGTATCATTCAACAGAGCAATAGCCGGAAAACATGAAGAAGAAAATTCCAGTCAGCGACCTCAAGTTCGGCATGTACGTCTCTGAGCTCGACCGGCCGTGGACCGATACGCCTTTCGTGTTCCAGGGCTTCGTGCTGAAAAGCGACGATCAGCTTGAGACGCTGCGTAAGTTCTGCCAGCATGTGTTCGTCGATGAGGAGCGCTACGCATCGCCGGACGAGACGCTCGGCGTGCGCGAAGTGCCGGCGGTGCGCGGCATCAACCGCGTCCAGTACGTCGAAAAAGTCAGCGTCGACGAGGAAATCCCGGTTGCGCGGAGTACCTACGTCGCAATCGAGTCGACGGTCACGAGCGCCTTCGAAGCGATCAAGGGCGGTGAGCAGCTCGCAGCCGACGAGCTGCATGGCGCGGCAAAGAACATGACCGAGAGCATCGTGCGCAATCCCGACGCGATGATGCTGTTTTCTGCGCTGGCGGAGCGCGGCGGATACTTCCTGAACCGGGCGCTGCAGGTTTCCGTCTACATGATCAGCTTCGCGCGTTTCCTGGGCATGGAGCAGGCCGATATTGAGCGCGCCGGCATGGTCGGCCTGCTGCAGGACGTCGGCATGCTGCAGGTTCCGGACGAGGTGGCGCAGAAAAGCGGGCCGCTAAGCGGCGATGAGCGTGCCTTCGTGAATGCGCACCTCGAGCGCACAGTGAACAAGCTTAGCGAGACGCAAGGCCTGCCCGCCGCGATTACCGACCTCGTCGCACTGCACCACGAGCGCTACGACGGCAGCGGCTACCCACAGGGCTTGAAGGGAGCCGCAATCGATACGATTGGTGCCATTGCGGGCATCGTGGACGTCTTCAGCGCCCTGACCTCGAAGCGTCCTTACGCCGAGGCGATCGCGCCGTCCAACGCCCTCGGCTTGTTGCACAAGTGGCGCGGACAGCAGTTCCACCCAACGCTCGTCGAGCAGTTCATCCGTTGTATCGGCATCTATCCGGTCGGCAGCGTGATCGAGCTGAACACCGGCGAGGTCGCGATCGTCATCTCGCAGAACCCGGCCAAGCGCCTGCAGCCGCGGATCATGGTGGTGCGCGACGCGAAGGGCCAGAACCTGCGGCCGCAGAAGTTGCTCGATCTGTCGCGCTCGCCCAAGGCGGGCGCCGACCTGGTCTACCAGATCCGGCGCACCCTCGAATACGGCCGCGCCGGCGTCAGCCACAAGGATCTCATTCTCTGACGCCATAAGGCGTCAGGGCAGGGTGCTCCAGATCGCGCGCAGCTGCTCCGGCAGCTCCTTGGGTGCAAAAGGCTTGGAGATCGCCCCGGCGGCGCCGAGGGCGCGCAGCTCGTTCATCTCCGCGCTCGAGGCCTTGGCCGTGATGAACACCACCGGCAGGTCGCGCGTCGCCGGGTTATCCTTCATCTTGCGGAACAGGGTCGGGCCATCCATGCCCGGCATCATCCAGTCGAGCATCACCAGGTCGGGTTTGAACGCCACGATGGCGTCGATCGCCTTCATCGGGTCGCTGACGATCTCGATCGTCATCTTGCCCAGGCGCTCGAGCGCCATGCGCACGATCTTCTGGATGTCCTCGTCGTCTTCGACGTAGCACACGCGTACCAGGGAGCGCTCAGGCATCAGGTTCCCTTGCGCGATCCGTTCGAAAGCTTCGGAAGCTCGAACCAGAATGTGGTGCCGCCGCCTTCGCGATCGACGAAGCCGATCTCGCCTTCCATCAGCTCGACGAGGCGCCGGGAAATGGAAAGACCCAATCCCGTGCCGCTCTTCTGGCGCGTCAGGGCCGAATCTGCTTGCGCAAAGCGCGAGAAGATCCGATGGCGAAAATTCTCCGGAATGCCGGCGCCGCGGTCGTGGATGCCGACGTACGCGCGCCCATTGCGATCCTCCATGGAGATTTCGACTTCGCCGCCTTCCGGCGAAAACTTCGCCGCGTTCGACAGCAGGTTGGTGACGACCTGGAACAGGCGCTTGCGGTCCACGTTTACCTGCGCGGGCGGCAGCTCTCCCACCGCCGCGTAGCGCACCTTGAAGCGCTCGGCGTAAGCCCGGTTGAGGGTGATCGCCTCGCGCACCAGGTCGTCGAGCGCGAACACCTCGGGGTACAACTCGATTTTGCCGGACTCGATCTTCTCGATGTCGAGCAGGTCATTGATCAAGTCGAGCAGGCGCTGGGCGTTGCGTTCGGCAATAACCGTGAGCTCGGTAATCTCTTTTCCGGGCTCTCCAACGACGCCGGAGTTGACCAATTGCAGCGAGCCGATGATCGAAGTAAGCGGGGTGCGCAGCTCGTGCGACAGCGTCGAGGTGAACTCCTTTTTCAGGCGCTCGGCCGCGAGTTGCTGGGTCACGTCTCGGCCCTGCGCGATGACCGAGAGCAGGTCGCCTGCGTCGTTGACCAGCGGGGTGAGGGAAAATTCGCAGACGATCTCAAGTCCGTCGCGTCGCTGGCATTGCACGCGCAGTCCGGTCACCGGCACGCCTTGCTTGACGAAATCCGCCCACCAGTCGTTGCCCAGTCCCGGGTCGCCGGGAGAGATCAACGTTCGCAGCATGTTGCGGCCGGTGAGCTCGATCGCTGAATAGCCGAAAATATTCTCGGCGACCGGATTCATTTCGAGTACGGTTGCGTTGCGATCCGTCTCGAAGACGGCAATCGGGGCGCGCTCGGCGAACAGCGCGAGCTTGCGGCCCGAGGCGTCGACCTCCCGATGCGCTTCCATGAGCTCGGCGATCTGCTCCTCGAGCCGCTGATTGAGAGCGGTATAGTCGCCGGTCAGGTGGCCGTAGGCGTGCCGCAGCCGGTAGCCATCGTTGAACACGCGGTTGATGCGGTACGCCACCAGGACGTTGGCGGCATAGAAGAACGGCAACAGCAGCGCGAGCGCTTCGAGCAGCACCTTGCCGAAGGTGGCCAGGATGTAGGTGAACGGCACGACAATGCCGGCGGCATACAGTGCGTAGACAGGCCAGGAGGCGGCATAGATCGGCACGCCGCCAGACACGATTCCCGCCAGCATGAAGGCGAGAAAAACCTGCTGCTCGTCGGAATGCGCCGGGAAGAACACGGCTGCGGCGAAACCCCAAGCACTACCCCCCGCGAGCGCGGCAAGTCCAAGCCAGCGATGCCACTGCTGCGGCGCGCTGTTCCTGGTCTCGCTACGCCGGTAGGCGAGCAGCAGACCGATTTGCGACACCGAGATGATCGCGACCACGATCCACCAGAACAGCACGAGGTCCCGCAGGCGCAAATCGTACAGCTCGAAGGTGGTGATCGCGCCCAGGACCAGGGTCGCGCCGACCGCCACCGGCACCTGGTTGTAGAGCTGCTGGACCCGGTCCGCGAGGATCAGTGTCGGATCGGTCTTGGCCGAGTCCAGAGACGCGACGCCCGCGACTGCCGTGGGCGCGATGCTCGACATGTCGGACAGAGCGCTGCTCGGGATCATTCCTGGGCCGGAAAAGAACCTGCGCCCGATTATAGAGGAGGGCGCCAACGGGCGCTGCGGACCCCTGACGGCCCTGAACAAGTCTTGCATTCGGCGGCAGGGTCGCACCGAACCGCAAGCGGCGCGGGGACCCCTATATGCCCTTCGTATTTCGGATCACGCCGACCGCGACCCCCTCGATCGTGAGCGAATCGCGGCGCAAGTCGAGCTCGATCGGCTCGAAATCCGGATTCTCCGGAAGCAACTGCACCGAGTGGCCGCGCCGGCGGAAGCGCTTTACCGTCACTTCGTCGACCAGGCGCGCCACTACGATCTGGCCGCTGCGCGCCTCGTGGCTGCGGTGCACCGCGAGCAGGTCGCCTTCCAGGATGCCGGCATCGCGCATCGAAAGGCCGCGCACGCGCAGCAAGTAGTCGGCACGCGGCGTGAACAGATTCGGATCGATCTGGTAGCGCCCCTGGACGTGCTCCTCGGCGAGAATCGGGCTGCCCGCCGCCACCCGCCCGATCACCGGCAGCTCGAGCGGCCGGCCGGTGCGCGGCGCGACCTTGTCGAGCACACGGATGCCGCGCGAGGCGCCCGACAGAATGTCGATCACGCCTTTCTTCTCCAGCGCGCGCAGATGCTGCTCGGCGGCGTTCACCGAGCGAAAGCCCATCGAGCGTGCGATCTCGGCGCGCGTCGGCGGAAAGCCCGAGACTTCGGTGAGATCACGGATCAGCCGCAGGATTTCGGTTTGGCGGTCGGTGAGAGCATCCATTCGGCGCTTGCCTCTACTGTGTCTTCTTACATTGGTGGAATTATATTCAGTATTGGCCACATGGCAAGTGCCAGCACTCTCGGGAGGTCTTTGGGGGCAATCGATCGAGCCGGGACGCGGTCCCGCCGACGCGGCCCAGACCGGCTATGGCGCTTCCACTGCGTGCGACAATCCGCCCGCCATGGGGGCGATCATCGTGCACGGTGGGGCGGGGCGCTGGGACCTGCGCGACGAAACGGCAGGTCTCGCGGGCGTGGCGCGCGCGGCGCAGGCGGGCTGGCGGGTGCTCGCCGCTGGCGGCAGTGCGCTTGACGCCGTGGTCGCCGCCACCGTCGACATGGAGGACGACCCGGTCTTCAACGCCGGCACCGGCTCGGTGCTCAATCAGGACGGCGAGGTCGAGATGGATGCGTGCCTGATGTCCGGGCCGGCGCTCGCAGCCGGGGGCGTGACCTGCCTTCGACGCGTGCGCAACCCGATCCTGGTCGCACGCCGGGTGATGGAAACAACCGATTGCGTGCTGCTCGCAGGCGAGGCGGCCACCGCCTTCGCACGGCAGAACGGCTTCGCCGACTACGATCCGATCACCGAGGCGAGCCGCGCGCAGTGGGCGAAGGCGCTGCGGGCGCGGCCGGCGGCGGCCGCGGAGGGGCGCGGCAACACGGTGGGCGCTGTAGCGCTGGACGACGCGGGACGTCTCGCCGCGGCGACGTCCACCGGCGGGCGCGAGCTGAAACTCTCCGGCCGGGTCGGCGATTCGGCAGTGCCCGGGGCAGGCAACTTTTCGGATGCGCATGCCGCGGTCTCCGCCACCGGTTGGGGCGAGCTCATGCTGCGCTATGCGACCGCCAAGGCGATCGCCGAACGCATCGGGCGCGGAGCGCACGCGCAGTTCGCGTTGGATGACGTTCTCGCCGACATGCAGCGTCGCTTTGGTACGCCGATCGGTGCGATTGCGCTCGATACCCATGGCACGATCGGCATCGCGCACGGCACCGCGTCGATGCTTCACGCCTATCGCAGCTCGGGCGATGCCGCGGTCACCGCGCGACTGCGTCTGGCCTAGGACGCAATCGGCTCGATCAGTGCCGGCGATTCGTTGCGCGCGTTGTTCACCGCAGTGCTCACCTTGAGGGCGTCGAGCATCGCCGGATCGCAGGGGCGCAGCAGCTCGGCGACATCGTTGTCGGGGCGGCAATCGAGCCAGCGCACGAAGTCCGAGGGAGCAAGGATCACCGGCATGCGATCGTGAATCGGGCGCATGACCTCGTTCGCGTCCGTGGTGATGATGGCGCAGGTCTCGAGCGGTCCTTCCGGGCCCTGCCAGCGCTCCCACAGCGCGGCGAAGCCGAACAGCTCGGCGCCGCGCGGACGAATATACCAGGGCTGCTTGCGGCCGCCCTCGGCGTGCCATTCGTAAAAGCCGCTCGCCGGCAGCAGGCATCGCCGCCGCCGGTAGGCTTCGCGAAACGAAGGTTTCTCGGCGACGGTTTCGGCACGTGCATTGTTCATCTTCGCTGCGAGCTTCGGGTCCTTGGCCCAGCGCGGCAGCAGCCCCCAGCGCACCGTCGCCGCGTGACGCGCGCCTTGCGCATCGCCGCGCACGATAGGCACGTTCGACATCGGCGCGATGTTATGGCGTGCCGAGAACTGCGGTGCCTCGGCAAGGCCGAACGCCAGTGCCACCACATCCGGATGATGGTGAAGCGCATAGCGGCCGCACATGTGTCGATTATTACACCTTGGTTACAATGACGGCTCGGAGCCCAACCTTGATCATCTCCTCGCTGCTCGATACCGACCTGTACAAGTTCAGCATGATGCAGGTGGTGCTGCATCACTTTCCGGGCGCGCAGGTCGAGTACAGATTCAAGTGTCGCACCGAGGGCGTCGACTTGAGGCCGTATCTCGATGAGATCCGGACCGAGGTCGGGCACCTGTGCTCACTGTCCTTTCGCGACGAGGAGCTCAGCTACCTGCGCGGCCTGCGCTTCTTGAAGTCGGACTTCGTCGATTTCCTCGCGCTGTTCCAGTTCAACGAGAAGTACATCCGCATCGGCGTGGCCGATCCGGACGAGGGTGCGGCCCCCGGCGAGATCGACATCACCATTCATGGACCCTGGCTGCACACGATCCTCTACGAAATTCCGGTGCTCGCGATCGTCTCCGAGGTGTACTTTCGCCGCACCCAGCCCAGGCCAGACCTTGCCGAGGGCCGGCGCCGGCTCGCTGCGAAGATCGAGCTGGTGCGCACCGTTGAACCGGAGCTCGACTTCAAGATCTCGGATTTCGGCACGCGCCGGCGCTTTTCGCGCGACTGGCAGGAGGAGATGCTCAGGACCCTCAAGCGCGAGGTGCCGCAGTACTACGCCGGCACCTCGAACGTCTGGTTCGCGATGCGCAATGAGATGACGCCGCTTGGCACAATGGCGCACGAGTACATGCAGGCCTGCCAGGCGCTCGGCCCGCGGCTGCGCGATTCGCAGATCTTCGCCTTCGACATCTGGGCGAAGGAGTATCGAGGCGACCTCGGCATCGCGCTCTCGGACACCTACGGCTTCGACGCCTTCCTGCGAGACTTCGACATGTACTTCTGCAAGCTGTTCGATGGGGCGCGCCACGACTCGGGGGATCCCTTCGAGTGGGGAGAGCGGCTGATCGCGCACTATCGCAAGAACCGGGTCGATGCGCGCTCGAAGACGCTCATCTTCTCCGACCAGCTCTCGTTTCCGCTGGCGATCGAGATCGCGCGCCGCTTTGCCGGGCGCGCACACACCGCCTTCGGCATCGGCACCAATCTCACCAACGATCTCGGCTACGAGCCGATCAATATCGTCATCAAGATGACCGAGTGCAATGGCCAGCCGGTCGCCAAGGTGTCCGACTCGCCTGGCAAAACGGTGAGCAAAGACTTGGGCTATCTCGCGTATCTTCGCCAGGTGTTCGGCCTCGAGCCGCCGCCGCAGAAATAGCCTGCCGGTGCGGCCGGCACGGCGTGCCGCCCCGCCAACGAACTTGCCGCGCCTCGATCCAATCCCCGCGCAGCACCGGCGCACCGCCCTTGCGGTGCTCGCCACCTGTTTCGTGCTCAACATGTTCGGGCGCGGCATGGGCGATACCTATGCCGTCTTTCTTCTGCCGCTCGAGCGCGAGTTCGGCTGGACGCGCTCGCAGCTTACCGGCGTGTATTCGCTCTACCTGCTGGTGAGCGGCTTTGCGGCGCCGCTGGTGGGCCTGCTGTTCGATCGGCTGGGGGCGCGTTGGGTCTATGGCGCGGGCGTCGCCTGCCTGGGTTTCGCGTTCTTCGTCGCCGGCAGCCTGGGCAGCCTGTGGCAGTTCTATCTGCTGGTCGGTGTCATGGTCGGCATCGGCGTGGGGATGACCGGAATGGTGCCGGCCTCGGGATTGCTCTCGCGCTGGTATCGCGCGCGGCTCTCGAGCGCGATCGGGGTCGCCTTCTCGGCAGTTGGCATGGGCGCGATGACCCTCGTTCCGCTGGCGCAATCGGTGGTCGAGCACTATGACTGGCGCACCGGGTATCAGGTGCTCGGCGGCATGCTGCTGGCGCTGCTTCCGATCGTGCTTTGGCTGCTGCCCTGGAAGACCTTCATGGCCGGGCACCCGGTCTACCATCCGGAGGTGAAAGGCGGCGGCAAGGACGGCGGCTGGACGCTGCGCGCGGCGATTCGCACGCCGATCTACTGGGGCCTGGCGCAGACATTTTTCTGCACCGCCTCCGGGATGTTCGCCATCATGGTGCAGACGGTCGTGATCCTGATCGACGCAGGCTTCGCGCCGCTCGCCGCGGCGAGCGCCTTCGGCGTCACAGGCATGCTCTCCGTGGTCAGCGTGACCGGCAGCGGATTTCTGTCCGAGCGCTTCGGTTACCGCCAGACGATCAGCGCGAGCTTTATTGGCACCGCCAGCGGCATCGTGATCCTGTTCTTTCTGGTCGGCACGCCATCGGTCGCGCTGCTCATGGCCTATGTATTGGTGTTCGGGCTGTGCCAGGGGGTACGCGGCCCGATCATCTCGTCGGTCTCGGCACGGCATTTTGCCGGACCGAACGTGGCGACGATTTACGGCACGATTTACGCGACCAACGCGCTCGGCGCCGCGTTCGGCTCGCTGATGGGCGGGGTGCTGCACGACCTTAGCGGCGGATACCGGTTCGGCTTCGGTTTCTCGCTCGCCATGATCGGCCTGGCGGCGCTGCCGTTCTGGGTAGTGCCCGCACTGCGCCAATTCCGCTAGGCTGCCGGCGCGCTAGAGTCGGAGCTCGGCGGCTTCGCGCTCGAGGCGCTCGCGGAACTGGGGATGTGCAATGACGATCATGCGCTTCACCCGCTCGCGCAGCGCCAGACCGCGCAGGTCGGCGGCGCCCCATTCCGTGACGAACACGCCGGCTTCGCTACGCGGTGTCGCCACCGGACCCGAGAGCCGCGCCACGATCCGCGACACCTTGGTGCCGACCGCAGAAGGCAGCACGATCAGGGAAACGCCGCCCGGGGAGGCGTTCGCGGCGCGGATAAAATCGAGAGCGCCGCCCACCGCGCCGACGTAGCTGCCGTTCGCGACCTCGGCGTTCACTTGTCCGGTGAGATCGACCTCCACCGCGGAGTTGATCGCGACGAAGCGCTTGAAGTGCGCCAGCACCCGCGCGTCGTGCGTATGCTCGATCGACTCGAGCACAAGCGCGGGGTTCTGGTGCGCGAAATCGAACAGCACCCGGGTGCCCATCAGAACCCCGGCAATCGAGCGTCCGGCATCGATCGGCTTGCGTGCGTTGGTCACTACGCCGCGGCGAACGAGCTCGACCACGGCATCGCCAAGCGCACCGCTGTGGATGCCGAGGTCCCTGCGATCGACGAGCGCTGCAAGCACGGCGTCCGGCAGCGCGCCCAGCCCGAGCTCAATCGTTGCGCCGTCGGGAACGAAGACAGCGGCGTTCGCTGCGATGGTGCGCTCGAGCTCGCCCGCGGCGGCATAGGGCAGGGCGACGGGCGCACGGGCGCTGCGCACCGCGAGCGCAAAGTCCTGCTCGCGCAGCACGCGCGCGGTATGCGTCCAGGGAATCTGGTCGTTCACCTCGACCACCACCGCGTGCGCCGTCTCGAGGGCCGGAACAAGATACTCGGCGGCGAGCCCGAGGCTGAATTCGCCGCGCGCGTTCGGCGGGCTCACCTGCAGCAGCACGACGTCGGCGCGGATGCGGCGCTCGCGAATCAGCGCGGCGAGGCGGGAGTAGGGGTGCGGGTGAATCTCGAGCACGCCTGCATCGGCGAGCGCACGGTTGTGGCCCGCGCCGCAGTACGCGGCAAGGCGAAGGTGATCGGCATGCTCGGATCGCACCACGCCGCTGAAGTTGACGCCGAGGAATACGCTTGCACCTGAAAACGCGGCGCGCTGCGCCACCAGCGCCTCGACCAGGGTCTGCGGCTCGGCGCAGGCCTGGCCCCAGAGCACGCCGTCGCCGGCGCGCACCACCCGCGAGAGATCGAGCGCGCCAGGTTCCACCCATTTCGCCATGCGCGCATTGTAGCGACCTCGCCGCACGCGCTAACATCGGGTTCCACGACAGTGAGCGGAGGGCTTGCAAGATGGTCGACTATAAGACGCTCGATGCGCTCTTTCGCAAGGCGCGCACGCAGAACGGATTTCAGGATCAGCCGGTCACCGAGGAGCAGCTGCGGGCAGTGCACGAGATCATGAAATGGGGCCCGACGACCGCCAATAGCCAGCCGATGCGCGTGCTGTACGTGCGCTCCACGGAGGCGAAGGAAAAGCTGCGGCCCGCGCTCAGCGCCGGCAACCTGGACAAGACGATGAAGGCGCCGATCACCGCGATCATCGCCTACGACACGCGCTTCTACGAGCACCTGCCAAAAATGTTTCCGCACAACCAGGACGCGATCAACTGGTTCAAGGGGGAAGAGAAGAAGGCGCACGCCGAGACGAGTGCGTTCCGCAACGGCACGCTGCAAGGGGGCTATTTCATCATCGCCGCGCGCGCGGTGGGCCTGGACTGCGGCCCGATGTCGGGTTTCGACAATGCCAAGGTCGACGCGGCGTTCTTTCCCGACGGGCGCTTCAAATCGAACTTCCTGGTCAACCTGGGCAAGGGCGACCCATCGAAGGTGTTCGAGCGCAGTCCGCGCCTTTCCTTCGAGGAGATGTGCAGGATCCTCTAGTGGCGCTTTGCGCAAGTTTCGCCTGCGCGCGCCTTGTGTTCGGAATTGCTAGCTCACGCGCAACCGGCCGTCGACGCAGGTGACGGCGTGGCCGCCGATCTCGATCGCGGAGGGCGAGACCCGCACCTCGACGCGGCCATCGCGTCCGACCTGCATGCCCTGGGCGGCGGTGTAGGCAGGCGCGCCGAGCAGGCGGTGCTCGCGCAGGAACGCGCCGACGCTGACGTTGCCGCTGCCGCAAACCGGGTCTTCCGGAACGCCGTGTGCTGGCGCAAAGCTGCGCACGTGCACCGCGGCCTCTCCGGCGTCTTTGCCGGTGGTGCGCGCAAACACCGTGGCACCCGCGGCGTCGCAATCCAGGCTCAGTTTCGAGAGCTTCGCGGCGTCGGGCTCGAGGCGTGCGAGCGTCGCGGCGTCGGACACGGCCGCCACAATCCACACCACGCCGACATCGACGCGGGTGACCGGCTGGCCGGCGGCGAGCGGTGCGCCGAGCGCCTGCGCCAACGCTTCGGCGCGCGCCGGCGGTAGCGTCGTGAGGCGCGCGGGCGGTGCCTTGACGAAGATGCGGCGCGCTTCGCCCTCGCCAGTGACCGAGAGCTCAAGCACGCCCGCGCCGCACTCCTGGCGCAGCCGCCCATCGCGCGGGCGCACGAAACCGGCCTCGAGCGCGGCGTGCGCGCTGCCGATTGTCGGGTGCCCTGCGAAGGGCAGCTCCTGGCGCGGCGTGAAGATGCGCAGCCGGTAATCGGCTGCGCTCGAGCTCGGCGGCAGCAGGAACGTGGTTTCCGAAAGATTGGTCCAGGCGGCGATGCGCTGCATCGCGGCGGTGTCGAGCGCGTCGGCGCCGATCACCACGGCGACCGGATTGCCGTAGAACGGGCGCGCGGTGAAGACGTCGACCTGCTTGAAGGCGAGCGTGTCCATGGAGCGGAGCATCGCACGGCGGCGGCGGATCCTGAAAGCCTCAGCGGCGGGGTATTTCCGTGCGCGGCTGATCAGGCGTTACTTGCCCTGTTGCATCGGCGCGCCGGGCTGCATACCGCCGCCGTGAGGGATGCCACTGCCATGGGGCGTGGCTCCGCCCTGCGGCATGCCCGAGCCGTGCGGCATCGTGCGGTGTCCGCCGGCCATGGCCCGCGTGGCGCCTTTTTCATCGAACTCGTAGCGCAGGATGAGCTGGTCGCGTACCGGGCCCGCTAGGCGCAGTTTCACCACCCACAAACCGAGCATCTCGAGATCGAGCTTCGCTTCGTACACACCGGGCTCGGCGGTCGGCTTTGCCACGACCGGCTTGACGTTGTGCGCCATCGGCATCGAGGGCATGTCCGCACCGACCGTAAGCTTGACATCCTTCAGCGGTTTGCCGTCCTGAGTCAGGCGGATGACGCAGGCGTAGACGAAGTCGGTGCCGGTCGGCTTGCACTCGAGCGTGCCTTTCGCTCGCTCGGCCGCGGCCGGCAGCGCCAGACCGGCGACGATTCCAAACAGGATGCAGCGAAACATTGCAGCCTCCAATCAGCGCCGGGCGGCGCCGTGCCTGCTGAATACGGCTCCTATTCTATGCACGAACCGCTCATCGAGCAGCCCGCGCGGGCGCAGTGCGAGCAGGATCGCGACCAATCCGCCGAACACGATCATGCGGTAGCCATGGAAGAAGCGCGTGCTTTCGAGCACGCCGATGTCGAGCGCCACGCCGAGCAGCGGGCCGAACGCGGTGCCGAGTCCGCCGATCAGCGCGTAGGCGAGGCTGTGAACGCCGAGCATGATGTCGAAATTGCGCGGCTCGATATAGGTATTGTGGTGAGCGAACAGCGCGCCACCAAGGGCCGCGAGTGCCCCGGCGGCCGCGACCACGCCGAGCTTGACGCGCAGGATCGGCACCCCTACCGAGGCGGCGAGCTCGGGATCCAGGCCCGTGGCGCGCAGCGTCGCACCGAGCCGCGAGCGCTCGAGCAGCACGAAGGCGATTACCGCGGCGGCGAGCAGCGCCCACACCAGCGCGAGGAAGTGGATCGGCTCGATGCCGTGCTCGAAGATCCAGCGGATGCCGCGGAAGCCCTGCGTGCCATCCGGACCGACAAGATCGCCGTCGATGGCGCGCTGGAAGTGAAACAGCTCGAACAGGATGCGGAACATCTCGGCCGCGGCCAACGTCGCCATCGCGAAGTACAGGCCCCGCAGCCGCAGGGTCGGCAGGCCCACCAGCAGCGCCGCAGCCGCGCCGCAGGTCATGGCGCCGAGCGCGGCGAGCGGCAGCGGCCAGCCGTAGATCGCGGTAAGAATGCCCGCGGCATAGGCGCCGACGCCGAAAAAGGCCTGCTGGCCGAACGAGAGCTCGCCCGCGATCAACAGCAGGTACGCCGAGAGCGCGATGAACGAAATCAACCCGATGTTGGTTAGCACGCCGATGGTGAACTCGTCCATCACGATTTCAACCTTGCGTGCGTGCGGGCCACAGGCCGGCCGGGCGCAGCGCCAGCAGCACGAACAGCAGCAGATACGCGATCAGGTCGCGCGACTGCGGTCCCAGATACCATTGGCTGTGCACCTCGATCATGCCGAGCACCAGTCCGCCGAGCACCGCACCGGGCAGCGAGCCCAGTCCGCCGAGCATCATCGCGAGCATGCCTTTGAGTGTCGACCACATGCCGAGCATCGGCGTGATCTGCCCGTGGGTCGCAACTACGAGATAGCCGGCGACGCCGCCAATCGCCGAGGCGAGCGCGAACACGCGCACGAAGACCCAAGGTACGTTGATACCGGCGAGTTCGGCAGCGCGTTGCGACTCGATCACCGCACGCACCGCGAGACCGAAGCGCGTGCGCCACAGGATCCAGGCGAGAAGCGCACAGATGGCGATTGCAGCAGCGAGCGTCACGAGCGCCTCGATGCGCAGGAAGAACGGCCCGAAGGTGAGCGGAGCGCCGGAATACAGCGGCGGGAACGCGTACAGGTGCTTGGGCAGCAGCACGGTGGCCGCCTCTTCGAACTGCATCCACAGCGCGAAGCTCGCCACCATCGCCGCGACCGGGGAGCCGACGGCGCTCCCGGCGCCCGCGCGGCGATGCGGCGCGAAGCACAGCCGCTCGACGTACGCGCCGGCGAGCACGGCTCCGGCGATCGCAATCAGCGCGAGACTGATCAGGCCGGCGCCGAAATGAAGGTGCGTCCAGGTCGCCGCGTAGCAGCCCGCCATGATCGCCGGGCCGTAAGACAGGTTGACCTGCCGCAGCACACCGAAGATCAGGGTGAAGCCGACCGCGAGCAGCGCGTAGCTCGAACCTTGCGCGAGTCCGTCCAGCGAGTTTTGAAGCAGATCGGCGATCACGTCGCCTCGCCGGCGCTAGCCGCCGCTCATGAGCGCGCCGTGCCGAGATAGGCGCGGCGGATCACCTCGTCCTCGGCCAGGGACCCGCGGTCGCCGCTGAAGGTCACCTTGCCCTGCTCCATGAGGTAGAAGTGGTGCGCGAGCTTGAGCGCCATGTGTGCGTTCTGCTCCACCAGGAAGATGGTGGCGCCGTCGCGGTGCAGTTCCGACACGATGCGGAAGATCTCCTCGATCACCAGCGGTGCGAGACCCAGGGACGGCTCGTCCATCAGCAGCAGCTTTGGGCGCGACATCAGCGCGCGCGCCACCGAAAGCATCTGCTGCTCGCCGCCCGAAAGCGTCCCGCCCTCCTGGGCGCTGCGCTCTTTGAGGCGCGGGAAGCGCGCGAACATTTTCTCGATGTCACCCTCGATCTCGTCCCGGTTCGAGCGCTGATAGGCGCCGGCCTGCAGGTTCTCGAGCACCGTCATGTGCGGGAACACCAGCCGATTCTCGGGCACCAGCGCGATGCCCCTCTCGACGATCGCATGCGGCGCCTTGCCGGCGATCTCCTCGCCGGCAAGGCGGATCGAGCCCGCCTTCGGCTTGAGGATACCCGCGGTGGTGAACATGAGCGTGGTCTTGCCCGCGCCGTTCGGGCCGAGCAGGCAGGTGATCTTGCCCTGCGCGACCTCGAGCGAGACGCCCTTCAGCGCCTCGATCTTGCCGTAGGCGGTGACCAGATTCTCGATCTGCAGCAGCACGGCGCTCATTCTTCCGCGCCTCCGAGGTAGGCCTTCTGCACGGCCGGGTCGATCTGCACTTCGGCGGGCGTGCCCTCGGCGATCTTCTGGCCGAAGTTGAGCACTGCTACGCGGTCCGTGATGGCCATCACCAGCTCCATGTGATGTTCGATCAGCAGCACCGTGACGCCGTGCCCGCGCAGCTTGCGAATGCGCTCGTCGAGGTCCGCGATCTCCTCGACATTCATCCCGGCGGCGGGCTCGTCGAGCAGCAGGAGCTTGGGCCGCGCGGCGAGCGCGCGCGCCAGCTCCAGGCGGCGTTGCTCGCCGAAGGCCAGGTTTGAGGCAAGCTCGTTCTGTTTGTCCGCCAGGCCGGAGAACTCGAGCAGCTGGCTGATCTCCTCGCGCACGCCCCGCTGCCCGCCGAGCCAGCGCGAGAAGAAGCCGCGCCGGGCGTGATCCTCGGGTGAATTCTGCGCCACCCATAGGTTCTGCCACACCGTGAGCTGGCCAAAGAGCCGGATGTTCTGGAAGGTGCGCGCGATGCCGCCCTGCAGGCGCTTGTGCACCGGGAGCTCGGCGAGGTCCTTGCCGCAGAACCGGACCTCGCCCGAGCTGAGCGGAATCAGCCCGGTGATCAGGTTGACGGTGGTGCTCTTGCCCGAGCCGTTCGGCCCGATCAGCCCGAGAATCTCGCCTTCCTTCACCTCGAGGTCGAGCCCGTCCACGGCGCGCACGCCGCCGAAATAGCGCGAGACGCCGCGCAGTTCAAGCATTGCGCTTCCCGCCGCCGAACAGGCGCTTGAACCATACGATCGCCTGCGCATCGAGGATGCCGCGCGGGCGCAGGTTCATCGCCAGCACGATCAGCGCGCCAAATAGCAGGTTGCGCCAGTCGCCGAGAAAACGCAGTCCCTCGATCAGCACGCCTTGCACGAAGATCACCGCGAAAAGCGTGCCGAGCACGCTCGCCAGTCCGCCGACGATCGGATAGGCGATCGCGAAGGTCGCCACCAGGATGTTGAAGCTCGCGTGCTCGATGTGGGTGGTGTAATGCGCGTACAAGCCGCCGCCCAGGCCGGCGATCGCACCACCCACAGTCATGGCGCTGACTTTGACTGCGGTGAGGTTGATGCCCACCGATTGCGCCGCAAGTTCGTCCTCGCCCACCGCGCGCAGCACCGCACCGTAGCGCGAGCGGTCGAACCACCATAGCAGGAGCATCACCAGCACCACGAATATCCAGATGAACAGCATCACCTCCAGCGTGCTCCAGCCGTTCTCGGGAAAGAAGCGAATCTGGCGGAAGCCCTCGCCTCCGAGCGGGCCGAGCTGCACGCCGCCCTTGGCGACCTGATAGTCGAAGTTGAAGAAGAACAGGCGTATACCCTCGCCGAAGGCGAGCGTGGCGATCACCAGCATCAGGCCCTTGACGCGCAGCGCCGGGAAGCCCACGGCACAGGCGGTCGCCGAGCCGATCACCATGCCGGCGCCAAGCGCCGGCACGATGTGCCAGCCAGCGAGCACCGTCAGCATGCCCGCGGCGTAAGCGCCGATGGCGAAGAACCCCGCCTGCGCCAAGCTCACCTGGCCGGTGAGCAGCACGATGTAGGCCGACAGGCCAAGTAGCGTATGCACGCCGATGATTTGGGCCAATCCGAAATAGAAGTCCATGACGACCCTAGTGCACGACCGCGGATCGGCCCAAACCGGCCGTCATCGCTCAGCGCCCTGCGCCCTTGACCGCGAACAGGCCGCCGGGCCGGAACACGAGAAAGACGAACAGCAGCAGCATCACATACAGGTCACGCTCGGTGACGCCGCGATAGAGCTGGAACACGTTTTCGAAGCCGCCCACCAGCAAGCCCGCGACGATGGCGCCGGGAATGCTGCCCAGGCCCCCCACCACGGTGACGATCAGCCCCTTCACGGTGAGCGGCGTCGTCAGAAGCGGAGACAGTGCGCCCACTGAGGCGCCGATCATCGCCCCGGCGAGGCCGCCGAGCAGCCCGGTGATGACGAAGGTGAGGGCGTTGACGCGCGCCAGCTGGATGCCGCACAGCTGCGCGGCCACGGGCTGCTGCGACACCGCGCGCGTCGCCAGGCCGAGCCCGGTGCGGTAAAGGAGCAGCAGCAGCGCGATCATGCCCAGTACCGACACCCCGAACACCAGCATCAGGTCGCCGCGCATCGAGAAGTCTCCGAAGCGCAGCATCACGTCGTCGAACAGGGCCGGGTAGTTCTGCGGCATGCCCGCGGTGGTGTGCACGACGATCTCGTCGATCAGCAGCAGCATGCCGACGGTCGACATGAGGGTCGCGAGCGGATTGGCGAGCGGGATGAAGTGAAAGCAGGTGAGGTAAACCAGCCAGCCGATGACGCCGCCGGCCGCGAACGCCAGCAGGAACACCGCCCAGGGCGGCGCGCCGGCAAATACATGCAGGATCAGCAGGCCGCAGTAGGCACCGCCGACCGAAGCCGCCGCGTAGGACATGTTGATCTTGTGCATCACGCCGAACACCAGCGTGAAACCGATGCCGATCAGCGCATAGGTCGCGCCGAACAGCACGCCGTCGGATACCGCCTGCAGGAAATCGAGCACGGTCGAAAAAAACGGGCGCGGGGATGAGCCGCGCCCGTTTGCGAGCTTGCCGGTCGCTTACAGCGGGTTATGCAGGACTTTCCACTCACCCTTCTTCGCGTGCACGAAGAGATAAGGCTTGTCCGCCTCGCCCTCGGCGTCGCGCTTGGTGACGCCGAGCAGCCCGTCGGTGGTCTTCAATTTGGCCAGGCTGTCGCGGATCTTGCGGCGGTCGGCCTGCACATCAGCCGGCTTGCCGGAGATCTTCGCGGCTTCGATCACCTGCTTGAGGATGAACATGTTCTCCCAGGCGGCCATCGAGTGCAGGTCCGCCGCGCCCTTGAACTTGGCCGTGGTGTCGGCCGCGTTCTTGGCCTCCTTGTTTATCGGCGCGAAGCTCGTCGGGATGATAATGCCCTCGGCCTGCTTGGCGCAGCCCTGCAGCGTCTCGAGGCTCGAGGAGCTGGTCAGGCCTACCAACACCTTGGGCTTGACGCCCTGGCGCTGCATCTCCTTCAGCACTCCGCAGGTGGAGAACGGATGCGCCGAGATCGCGATCACGTCGGCATTCGCCTTCTTCATCTCGCGCACCTGCGTGGCGAAGTTGGTGTCGTTGAGCAGCCACTTCGACTCGCCTTGAACTGAAAAACCGCTCGCCTCGGAGCGCGTCTTCATCACCACGTACCACGTGGCGCGCGAGTGGGCGAAGTCTTCCTCCACGCCGCCGTAGATGGTCTTCACGTCCGGGTGCTTGGTCTTGAGCCAGTAGAACAGCGAGTTGTACATGGTCATCTCGTTCGGGACATTGCGGAACGCCCACTCCGAGATCTTCGCCAGGCCAACCTTGATCGCAACGTCGGTGAACACCGGGAATTGCAGCCCGGAGTCGCTCGCGTCGCCGACCTTTTTCTGCAGGATGCCGAACAGCGGCTCGGCGACGTTCGAGCAGGTCGGCCCGATCGCCACCACGGCGTCGGTGCCCGCGATGCGGCGGATCACCGAGATGCCTTCCTCGGCGTTGCAGCGGTCGTCGTAGAACTCGACCGCGAACTTGGCCTTCGAGCCGTCTCCGAGCTTAACGCCGCCGCCCTTGTTGATGACGTCCGCGGCCGCCAGCAACGCTGCCTCACTGTTGATGCCGAACGAGCGCACGACGCCGGACTTCGCGCCGAAGCCGGCGATCTTGATCGTCTTCTCTTGGGCGAGCGCGCCGCCGGACGCCAGCATCGTTCCTGCCGCGAACGCTGCGGCGACCGCAAATGCGAGCTTCTTCATGGGTCCTCCTCCTTGGAATGACACTCTGGTAGATTGGGGCCGCGTTGCAAGCCCTGCGACCCCGGTGACCCAGTGTAAGCGTGGAGGAGGACATGGTAAAGGCCGCGAGCAAGCCAAAGAGCAAGCGGACAGCTGGCAAGCGCAAGCATGCTGCGCCGCAGCGTAAGCTGCTTTCGAGAACCGCGAAGCAAGACCGCAAGGGCGAGAATGGCAATCCTTGGGCCTCGCTCAAGCCGACGATCGCGAACTACGCGCCGCTCAGCCCGATCTCGTTCCTGGCGCGTGCCGCCGAGATCCATCCCCAGCGCGTGGCGGTGATTCACGGCAAGCAGCGCGTCACCTACGCCGAGTTCTATGCGCGCGCGCGGCGCCTTGCCTCGGCGCTCGCCAAGCGCGGCATCAAGCGCGGCGATGTCGTGTCGGCGATGCTGCCCAACGTGCCCGCGATGCTCGAGGCGCACTATGGCGTGCCGATGGCGGGCGCCGTGCTGAACGCCATCAATACCCGGCTCGACGCCGACACGGTCGCCTATATTATCGAGCACGGCGAGGCGAAGGTGCTGATCACCGACCGCATGTATGCCGCAGTGGTCGGTCCTGCTCTGCAGGCGCTGAAGCGCAAGATCCTCGTCATCGACAACGACGACCCGCTCTACAGCGGGCCGGGCGAACGGCTCGGCGAGATCGAGTACCAGGCGTTCCTCAAGAGCGGCAACCCCGAATATCACTGGTCGCTGCCGCCCTCGGAATCCGACCCGATTGCGCTCAACTACACCTCGGGCACCACCGGACGGCCGAAGGGTGTCGTCTACTTCCACCGTGGCACCTATCTCGAGGCGGTCGGCAACGTGATGGCCTGGGCGATGCCGGCGAAGCCGGTGTATCTCTGGACTTTGCCGATGTTCCACTGCAACGGCTGGTGCTTCCCCTGGAGCGTGACCGCGATGGCGGGCACCCACGTCTGCCTGCGCGCGGTCGATCCGGCGCTGATCTTCTCGATGATCGTCGAGCACGGCGTGACGCACATGTGCGGCGCGCCCACGGTGCTTACCATGCTGACCGGTGCGCCCGAGGAGCAGCGGCGCAAGTTCCAGCGGGCGGTGCACATCCAGACTGGCGGCTCACCGCCGCCCGCCAAGGTGATCAAGACCATGGAGGAGCTCGGCTTCCAGGTGCTGCACATCTACGGCATGACCGAACTGCAGGGTCCGTCGACGCTGTGCGAGCCGCAGGAGAAGTGGGCCGAGCTGCCGCTGGAGGAGCGTGCCACCGAGATGGCGCGCCAGGGCGTGCGCTACCAGGTGGTGGAGGGTCACATCGTCGGCGACCCGCGCAGCTGCAAGCCGGTACCCAAGGATGGCGAGACCATGGGCGAAATCCTGGTGCGCGGCAATACCGTCATGCTCGGCTACCTCAAGGACCAGAAAGCCACCGACGAGGCCTTCGCTGGCGGCTGGATGCACACCGGCGACCTGGCGGTGTGGCATCCGACGAACTACATCGAGATCAAGGACCGCAAAAAGGACGTCATCATCTCGGGTGGAGAGAACATCTCCTCGGTCGAGGTCGAGATCGCGCTCTACAAGCACCCGGCGACGCAGCTCGCGGCGGTGGTCGCGCGGCCCGACGAGAAGTGGGGCGAGACGCCGTGCGCCTTCGTGCAGCTCAAGCCGGGGGCAAGCGC
>Ga0214471_10000761_pt1 | contig 26309 bp, 24 predicted proteins | sample RVTome_5_FD_207665 | JGI IMG/M metagenome (GOLD analysis project Ga0214471, IMG submission 207665) | Soil microbial communities from uranium-contaminated site in the Upper Colorado River Basin, Wyoming, United States - RVT142D155 | ecosystem: Environmental > Terrestrial > Soil > Contaminated >... | reverse complement strand
AGTCCAAAAATACCGTCATCGTGCAACGCTCAACAAACTCGATATACATGTGCCGGGAATACCCCAGCACCATGACAAAAACATATAGGCTCTTCACTTCACCATTTGCCAAGGCAATCTGAAAGTCTGCAAAGTCTACTTGCGCCTGCTGCCCCGGCAGGGTCTCAAACCTCAGGTAAGCGATCCGGTCCCGCTTCTCTTTAACGCCCTGGACATAGCGCTTCACTGTCTGGTAACTGCCTGGATAACCCTGTTGGCAGACCAGCTCGTGCACCCGTGTAGCCTGATAGTCCTCCCGGCCAACCCAATCCTCGATCATCCGGTAATAGGGTTCAAGAGCCGATGTGCGCTTCACCCCCCGATACTCCGGAAACGCTCTCTTCTGCAAATACTTCTTCACCGTCTTTCGGTGAATCCCCAACTTGCGGGCGATCGCCCGGTTCGAATATCCCTGCCGCTTCAACACCCATATCTCCATGCATTCCTCCTTTCCGACCATCTCTCCCTCCCGTCTTCACAAGAAAGATCGATGGTACCCCTCTTTTATGAGGAATGCCCCTTAAAACTGGTACACTTTTCATGACCATTTTTGGTACATTTTCTCATGACCAGTGACACGCGCAGCGGTTCTTCAGGCCGCCTATGAAGCCCATCCGGAGCGTTTTGTACGAAAGATGCCGGTTCCCCCGGTCGTTCCGGAGGCCGAATGGATCAACAAACCCAAGCCGGCGTCCGCACGTGAGGAGGCGCTACACTAATTTCGGACAACAGGTGTCTCAAAGTCATTGACAGATTCCGGTAGGAGGAAGAAATATTAATAATCTCCTCCACCCTTTTGGGCATTTTCCACAGCTTGCAAAACCTAAATAGAACTTGGTATATTTAAGGTATTCTAATAAATACTTATCAAGGGGGGAGCAATTATGAACCAGATTTTTGAGGTACATCTACACAAATCAGATTCTTTTTATGTCATTGCCAATAGCCGATACCAAGCTTTGGAGGTACTAGGGGACTATCTTGAAAATAACAAGATGTCTCATTTATTGGTTGAGGGAAACTTTACGGTTCATGAGATGGACATGAACGAAGAAAAAGTTTTGGCCCGGGGAACAAAGTGTTTTGAATGTGAAACTTAAATTTTTGAAACAGAAAAGTGAATGCCCCCCTCATTTCGTTCAATCACAATGACCGCTTAAAAAACATCTGCTCCATCGCGAATTTCATTTCAAGAAGACAAATCTTTTAATCAGATGAAAGAACACTCCCCCGTACTTTTTTTAGCAGATGCCATGGTGGGCCGGTTGGGACGCTGGTTAAGGATACTGGGGTATGATGTTACCACCTTTCACCGTGATTCAAAACAGGCCAATCGTTCCAGGAACAGAATCATTGAACAGGCGAGATCTGAAAAGCGCCTAATCCTTACCCGAGATACCTACCTCCTCAAGCGCAATAACCTCCCTCCCCACATTTTTATTAAAAATGACCACCCGGAGGAGCAATTTCACCAAGTCCTCCAGGATTTAAATATGGAACCAAGTGCCTCCTTGAGCCGGTGCCTTGATTGTAATTTTTCCTTGAAACAAATCTCTAAAGGGGCGGTAAAAAAGCGGGTTCCTCCCTATGTTTTTCAAACCCAGTCTGATTTCAGCCAATGCCCCAGATGCGAAAAAATCTATTGGGAAGGAACCCATGTTAAGCGGATGATTGAACGAATTAAACAGTTTCAAACTAAATAACAGGATAACTTGGAGCAGGCTGGAATCTAGACTAGGATTTGTTTCTGGATTCCCGCTCCCCGATTTAAGCATACGGGGACAAGTTTCGCGGGAATGACGAAGCATTCCTTCGGGTTACTAAATACAATGCAAATCTGGAGATTAATAGACCGGGGACCTGAATCCCCTGAGGTGAATATGGCCATTGATGAGGCCATTGCTTTATCCGGTAGAGAAGGATCTTCTCCCCCTACACTTCGTCTGTATCAGTGGAGCAGACCAACCATTTCACTGGGGTATTTTCAAAAAGCTCAGGATACCTTAAATTTAGATTTCTGCAGTGAGAAAGGAATTGGAATTATCCGGCGGTTGACTGGAGGAAGAGCAGTTTACCATGAACAGGAACTCACCTACAGCATGGCCGCTTCAAATGGAACTGAACTGTTCGGAAAAAACCTCAAAGAAACATTTCTCAAAATCGGTGAGGGTTTTCAAAAGGGGTTAGAAAAACTTGGCGTGAATATATCTCTTTGGGAGGAACCCGTCATTGAGGGTAGGCGATCGCCTTTATGCTTTTCTTCCTCCTCTTGGTACGAACTTTCCGTACAGGGAAAGAAACTAATGGGAAGCGCACAGCGCCGGTGGTCCAATGGCTTCCTACAGCACGGATCATTACTTTTTCAAGACGACCCAACTATCTATTCAACCTTTTTCAGGTTCTCCTCAGAGCAGAACCGAGCCAAAATCCTCTCCGATTATCAAAATAAAGCGATACCCTTAAAACAAATCTTGTCCCCTCTCCCCTCCCTTAAAAAGTTGAAAGATTCAATTTGTTCGGGGTTTGAGGAGGCTTTTTCCATCCGGTTTCAACAAGAAGATCTCCTGCCCCATGAAAAGGACCTTGTCCCCAAATTGATCCAAGAGCGGTATGGGAACAATGAGTGGAATTTGAGGTGAGTTGGGAAAAGGAATTGCTCTACTTCACCTATCCTCCCCTTCCAAATGGAAGGAATGAAAAGCCAAGTCCAAAAAATCAGGGAAAAATTGTGATAGGAAAAACTTCTATTGGCCGATGAGGTGGGAAAAGATTCCGGCGGATTCAACGACGATATTGATAAAGGGCCTGGGATAAACTCCTAAAATCAACACACCTGCAAGGCTAACATATATAACGGCTTTTATGGAAGACGGCACATAGATGGGAGAGGAATCCGTTGGCTCTCCAATATAGATCTTCTTTACCACTACCAGATAGTAATACATCGAAATCACAATATTAATCAGCCCCACAATCACAAGAGTAAAAAGCTGTTCTTTCATGGCGGCCGCAAAAAGATATATTTTTCCTATGAAACCCGCAAGGGGGGGAACCCCAGCCAGTGATAGGAGAAAAATAAACAGGGCCAAAGCCAGCAATGGGGATCTCCGGTTAAGGCCACTGTAATCCGCAATGGTATCACTGTTGGTTACATTAGAAAAAGCAACTACCACCGCAAAGGCGCCGATGTTTGCGAAAAGGTAGGTCAATAAATAAAAAAGGATTGAGTCCCCTCCCATCTTGGTCCCGGCGGCCACACCAATTAAAATGTTCCCGATTTGCGCAATACCGGAGTAGGCCAGCAAACGCTTTATATTCTTTTGACTAATTGCCACAATATTCCCATAAGTCATAGAGACAATAGAAACCAGGACAATAAGGTAAACCCATTCGGGTTTAAATTCGCTGAAGGTGGAGAAAAAAACCCTCAAAAGAACGGCAATGGCTGCCGCTTTAGGGGCGATGGAAAGAAAGGCGGTAATCGGGGTGGGAGCCCCTTCGTAAATATCGGGAACCCAGTTATGAAATGGAACGGCTCCAATTTTAAATGCCAGCGCGACAAAAATCAGGAGAAAACCCAAAACCAGCCCTGGTGTCATTGCAGGATTCATTTGGGCAATTTCGGGGAATAAAATTGTTCCCGTTTCCCCGAAGATCAGACTAATCCCATAGGCTAAAATAGAAGCGGTGAAAACACCCAGAATAAAAAACTTTAACCCTGCTTCATTCGAGCGTAAATTCTCCCGCAGGTAGGCGACTAAAATATAAAAACCGAAAGTGGCAAATTCCAGAGTAATGAACAAGCTCAGAAAATCATTGGCCGAAGCCATGAGCATCATTCCTAAAGCAGATAATAAAAGCAGAAAATAATATTCACCTTTAAAATATTCTACCTTCCGAAGGTAATCCAAAGAAATAAGAAAAACAAAGGTTGTGGAAACAAGGATAATAATTTTAAAGAATATGGCATAACGATCCTGTGAAAACATCCCTTTGAATAAGGTCCCGGTGGTCCCGGTGGAATAAAGCCATAATAAAATCCCGATGGTTACGGCTATCCCCGCAACACTGATCCAAGCCAGAACTGTTTTATTCCATTTTGGAAAAACAAAATCAAAGAGGAGGACCACGCAAAGCAATAAGGTCATGAAAATTTCGGGGGAAAGGAGAATCAGGTCGTTCCAGGAAAAAATCAAGGGTGCCGGCATACTAAAATCCACCTCCCTGGGAAATCATGGTACCGGGTCCATTGATTAGCGCCAAAAGAGGATAAACCCCTGCTTTGATGACTTCAATAAAATGAGAAGGAAAAATACCATAAAAAACCGTACAGGAAACCATAATGAGCAGAGGAAGCCGGTCAATCACCGGACTGGCATCCCTGACATGGGCCCATTGTGGATTAAACTCTCCAAAAAATATATTTTTAAGCATCCGCATCAAGTAAAACATTGTAATCGCAATTCCCAGGACCGCAATCACCGTTTGAACCGGGTAGGCGTCCCAGCTTCCAACGATGACCATCAGTTCGCCTACAAAATTAACCGTTCCGGGAAGCCCAAAGGATGCGGCCACGGCCACAATGAAAACCCCTGCAATGAACGGCATATTTTTTGCCAGACCTCCGTAATCGGGGATATTCCGTGTGTGGGTTTGGTCATAAACAAACCCCGCAATGGCAAAGAGCATTCCCGTGGCCAGCGCATGGGCAAACATGTAAAGAACCGCCCCGGTCATACTGATCATATTTAGTGCAGCCATTCCTAAAAAAATATATCCCATATGGCTACTACTGGAATAGCCGATCACATACTTGGTGTCTTTTTGGAAGAATGCCACTAACCCCCCGTAGATAATACTAAACACGCAGAGCATTGCGGCCACCCACATCCATTCACGGGTTGCATCGGGAAGAATATAATATCCTACCCGGATGATGGAAAAATGACCGAGTTTCATCAAAACACCGGCGTGAAGCATGCTGGTTGCGGCAGGAGCGGAGGCATGGCCCACCGGCGACCAGGAATGCATTGGCCATAGGGGGGCAATGGAAGCAAACCCGAAAAAGATGAGGAAAAAAATAATGGCTTGGAGAACTTTCGGAAAATGATTCCCCGCAGCCTCCAGTTCAACAATATTAAAAGTGTTCAATCCTGAATTGATATAAATTAAAAAAATTCCAAGCAATGCAACCACCGCCCCAAAGGAAAGAAACAGGGTCAGTTTCATGGCGGCGTATTCTTTACTGTTACTGGCAAAATTGAAAATAAAGGAAAGGGAATCCCGTTTGGTTTTATCCCCCATTTCCAGGTACCCTTTGGTATGACTTCCCCATACGCCAATGAGCAGGTACATGGGAAGAACCGACATTTCATAAAAAAAGTAAAGAAAAAATAAATCAAGGGAGACATACACCCCAATGGTTGCGGAGGCAAGAAGCAAAAGAAAAATGTAAAACTCCTTGGCACGGTCTTTGATATACCAAGAAATAAAAACACCTGTAAAAAGAAGGATAGAAGAGGCCAAAACCAACGGAACACTGATCCCATCCACACCCAAATAAAAGGAGATCCCCAGCGCCTCCGACCACATATATTGTTCTTGGAATTGAAAACCTCCTTTATGAAAATCAAAGGTATAGAGAAGGTAAAAAGACAAAATAAAGGAGATAAAGCTAGACCCCACCGCCACACCCCGAACCAAAAGGGGTTTTTCATTAGAAATGAAAATTAAAATAACCGCCCCTAAGATGGGGGCAAACAATATGATTGATAAGAGATGATCCACCCTTAAAAAGACTCCCGATTTAATTGAATGGACCCGTCAAGGGTCAAAATAGAAGAATCAATATTATCCCCGAGAGCAAAGAGAGGTAAACTCTCTCTCGGGGAATGCTCCGGAGTAAAGGCACCTCGCAATAACACCATTTCTGGATCCCTGTGTGTTTTCCCTGTTTGTGGATTTAAAATTTGTTCTTTCAATTCTTTTTGCCCTCTTTCTGAACCCACAAAGGTCACTGAATTTTTCCCCTTAATACGGACCGTTAAATCACCTACTGAACCATTGATCAACCTCAAAACGGGGGAAGGATACACGCCAATCCAAAAAATTAAAATGACCAAAATCAAGCTGATGGCAAACTCTTTTTTTCCAAGATCCTGAATGGTTCCAAGATCCATCCGTTTCAAAGGCCCAAAAATGGACCGTTCAAAATACCAAATGAGATAAGCCGCAGCCAAAATAACACCAATGACCCCAAAGGCCCCATACCACCAAGAAGACATAAAAGCGCCCCACAGGATCAAAAATTCTCCGATAAAAACGTTGGTTCCGGGAAGGGCCAAACTGGAAAGAAGGACCATAAAAAAGAAGGCAGTTAAAACAGGCCATCGTTTTACCAACCCCCCCATCTCTGATATCTCCCGGGATTTGATCCGGTTCTCCAAGAATCCCACCATTAAGAAAAAAGCGGAGGTGGTAATTCCCAAGTTAATCATTTGAAGGAGTCCCCCTTGAATACCTTGATAATTGAGCGCAAAAAGACCGAGGGTAACAAAACCCAAATGGCTGATACTGGAATAGGCCAATAACCCTCGAATATCCGTTTGAATCAAAGCAATCAGTGCCCCGTAAATAATCGCAATCAGGGACAGAACCATCATCAAAGGGGCAAAATAAACTGAAGCTTCCGGTAATAAAGGTAGAGAAAAGCGAATAAACCCATAAGCCCCCAGCTTAATTCCCGCCAAAATCACACCCATTGCAATGGGACCTTCTTTCAATGCATCGGGAAACCAGGTGTGAAAAGGAACCATGGGACCTTTGAAGGCAAATGCGAAAAAGAAGAAAATAAAAACCCATATCTGTTTTTCAAAACTAAGAGGAACAACAAGAAGATCCAACAAATCAAAGGAATAAACCTTGGAGAGATCCTGACTCAATGCAAATTCATGGTAATTCATGTAGAGAATTGCCATTCCGATTAACATCAGAACACTTCCGGTGAGCGTATAAACCATAAACTTCATGGCGGCGTAATCCCTGCGGGCCCCTACACCCCAAACCCGGATAAGAAAATACATGGGAATTAACATAACTTCCCAGAAAAGGAAAAACATAAAGAGGTCCATGGCCACAAAGACCCCAATGACGGTTCCTTCCAAAATTAAGAGGCAAAGAATATAGTAACGGACATACTCGGTAATAGTCCCCCAGGAATAAAGAAGGACCAAAAAGGAAAGGAGAATGGTAATCACAACCAATAACAGGCTGATTCCATCAACGCCCACATGGTAGCTAATGCCCAGGGGAGGAATCCAATTTAACCTCTCCACAAATTGGAAGGCCGAGGTCTCCCGAACAAAGAAGCCAATCAAAAGGAGAGAGAAAAACAACAGGACAATATTCACACCCAGGCTGATTTTTCTAGCCTGTTGGTCCTCACTGACCATCCAAACCCCAAAGGCCCCCAAAATGGGCAAAAAAACCAAAAGGCTTAAGATCGGAAACCCAATCTGTTCGGTTGCGAAAATTTCCTGCACGCTTCTCTCCGGTTAGGAAGCCATCATTCGGAAGGCAACCAGCAAAAAGACATTCAATAAAACAAAAAGCCCAAATACAATAATAGCCGCATAATGGTGGACCAATCCCGTTTGCATTAATTTTAAAAACGCGGCGGCAACATGGTTAAAATACGCCACAATATTTAAAAATCCATAAATTATATATTTCTCAATCCAGGTACTGAATGCCGCCCCTCCTTGAGCCATTCTTCCAACCCCTCGCACAAGACCGTCCACAAAATTCCGATCAAACATCCAAAGAAACACACCCCAAATTTTACTGGTTTGAACAATGAACCGGTCATAGAATTCATCCACCCAATATTTATTGAGTAAAATAGAGTAAGCCCCTTGATACCTTTCAGAAAGTTTTGAAGGAATCGGTGTCGGTTCTTTATACATATTCCTGGCAACCAACCATCCCCCCACGGCAACAAAAACGGATATAGCAATTAAAACAAAATCCAACATAGAAAGGGCATGATGCTCTTTCCCTCCAGCCACGGAACCTAAAAAGTGATGGATCCAGCCAGTCTCAGGAGGAAATCCCAGAACCATTCCGCCCGCAATGGAGAGAAAGGCTAAAACCACCAGCGGATAGGTCATTATCTTAGGAGATTCATGAAGGTGATGAATGGCCTCATGTTCTACTCGGGATTCCCCGTGGAAGGTCAAATAAAAAAGGCGAAACATATAAAAAGCAGTTAAAAACGCGGTAAGGGTTCCCAATCCCCAGAGGATATAATGTCCTTCCTTAAATACACCTGCCAAGATTTCGTCCTTACTCCAAAACCCGGCCAACGGCGGAATACCGGCAATGGCAATGGCACCAACAAAAAAGGTCCAAGCCGTTGTGGGGATCTTGGACCAAAGACCGCCCATTTTCCGGATATCCTGTTCTCCTGACAGTGAATGGATGACACTTCCCGCACCCATAAAAAGCAGGGCTTTAAAAAAGGCGTGGGTCATTAAATGAAAAATCGCAGCAATATAGGCCCCTACACCGCAGGCTAAAAACATAAATCCCAATTGACTGACGGTGGAATAGGCCAATACCCGCTTAATATCGTTTTGGACAAGGCCAATGGTTGCGGCAAAGAAAGCGGTTAATCCCCCGATAATCGCCACCACATTCATGGCAAAGGGGGCTAAATCGAAGATCGCGTGGGTCCGGACCACCATATACACCCCTGCGGTTACCATGGTAGCCGCATGAATGAGGGCACTCACCGGAGTCGGACCTTCCATGGCATCGGGCAACCATGTGTAAAGAGGGAGCTGTGCCGATTTACCAACCGCACCAACCAATAGACAAAGGGCAATGGCCGTCGCCATAGCCGTGCTGAGTTCCCCTGCCCTGGGGAAAATCTCGGTGTAGGTTAAAGTTCCAAAATGAGAAAAAACAAAAAAAATCGCAATTAAAAAACCGGCATCACCAATACGATTGACCACAAAAGCTTTTGTTCCAGCCTGACTGGCCGACGTTTTTTCAAACCAGAAGGCAATGAGTAGATAGGAGCAAAGCCCCACCCCTTCCCACCCGATAAAAAGAACCAAAAAGTTATTTCCCATAACCAGCAGGAGCATGGAAAAAACAAAGAGATTGAGGTAAGAGAAAAACCGGGAATAACCCGGGTCATCATGCATATAGCCGGCCGAATAAATATGAATCAAAAGACCCACACCCGTAACAATCAAAAGCATGACAGTAGTTAGGGGATCAATCAGAAACCCAATGGGGACCGAAAAAGATTCCCCAAAAATCCAGGAATACAATTCTATATTTTTTGGGGCTGGAACACCGATGACGTGGGAGAAAACGAAGAGGGATATCAAAAAGGAGAAGGCAATGGTCCCGATCCCTATTCGGTGGGCAGTTGCCCGGGAATAACGATTTCCAAAAAAACCATTGACCACCGCTCCAAAAAGAGGAGCTGCTGGAATTAACCAAACCAGTGACAGGATCACCACTTTATCCTAGGTTCAGGGGGAATACATTCGCTACCATTTCAGGAGATTAATCTGATCGACGTTCGTGGAAATCCTACCGCGAAACACCACAATGATAATGGCCAACCCAACTGCCGCCTCCCCTGCGGCAATGGCAATAACAAACAGGGAGACAATTTGGCCGGTGAGAGAATCCAGGTAGTATGAAAAAGCGACGAGATTAATATTAGCGGCATTGAGCATCATTTCTACCGCCATAAGAATAATAATAAAATTTCGTCGAACCACTACACCAATCAGTCCAACTGTAAATACAATAAAACTAACCGTTACATAATGGGTTAATGTTATTTCCATTAAACTTAAAATTCCTTAAAGTAAGCCTAAGGGTTTCCTTGGCCCCTCATCCTTCGCCTCTCAAACCTTTCCTTTAGGTGCTGTTGGAAAGGAACTTTTGCAAGGGCAATGGCTCCGACAATGGCTCCCAGAAGGAAGACCCCTATAATTTCAAACGGAAGAAGGTAATCATTAAATAAGAGTAATCCAATTGCATGGGGGTTTCCAATTTCGGTCACGCGGTCGGCTGTAAATTCTCCTAACCTTCCGGCAAAGGGGGATTTCATTAAGATTAAAAAGATTTCTCCAAAAATTCCTAAAACAACAAAGAGGATGATCGCATAACCCCGGTGAAGGAAATTCTCCTCACTTTTAAGACTTAATAACATAACGACAAACAGATAGAGAACTAAAATCGCTCCCGCATAAAGAATCACCTGTACAACAGCAACAAATTCCGCATTCAGGATCACAAAAAACCCGGCGACATGAAGGAGCATAGTCAGGAGGGACATTCCGCAATGAACCGGGTTTCGAAGACTGACGGTCATGATGGCGGTAAGGATGGTAATGGTGGCGCAGTAATAAAAAAACAGGGAAGTCGGGGTCACTTCCTTTTATTCCTTTCGCGACAGTACTGAGAAGGGAAATTTGTAGCGGTATTCCAGACTGGCTTGATCTTCTTTTTCCTGATCATGAGCCACAAGATACTTTTTCGCATCTACCATTAATTGATCACCGATAGCATAAAGCTTATCCTTGTCAAAAATCAGGTCCCGCTTATTATCCGTTGAGTAATCATACATCTTGGTCATCGCCAAAGCGTTGACCGGACACGCTTCCACACAGTAACCACAAAACACACACTTGGTCATGTCGATATAGAATTCCGTAGCAATCCGCTTCAAGGGCATGGTTTTATCTTCTTCGCTGACCACCTTGATACATTTGGAAGGACACGCCGCTTCACACAAATCACACCCAACACAGCGTTCAACCCCATCCTCATAACGAAGAAGACACAGCGCTCCTCGATGGGTATCCGGAAGTGAAATTTTTTCGTGAGGATATTGGAGAGTGACGGGTTTGACGAACATGTGTTTAAACGTTAACACATGGGCCTTCAAAATTTCGGTCATTAAAACATTTTTAAAAAATTCCTTAATACTCACGCCTTCTCTCCTCCCTTATCTTCTTGAGGGTCAGGGGCCACCGCGGCCACACTTTCTTCTGGCTGTGATTTGGGGGGAGCATCAGCGGTTTTGGTCAAAGAAACCCGTGCCGATTTAAAATAGGGAACGCCGGTTAGGGCATCCACCTCGCAGGCAAAAAGATCCTTAACCGGGGGATCGTTAAAATGTTCCGGGTAAAATAAAAGCCCTTCCGGAAGCATGGCATCCACCTCCACCACCAGTTCCACACTTCCATTTTCGGAATCCATCCGAACCCGAGCCCCATCCCCTAATTGAAGACGTTCACTGTCCGCGGGGTTGATACGCAGGAAATTCTTTGGATAAATTTCCATTAACCCCTTATCCCTTGTGGAAAGCTTTCCTGAATGGTAAAGAATTTGTCCCATAACCAGGTGGTATGGATATGACCCGGGAGGGGTAGAAGGAACGAGTTGATATCTCTCCATGATTCCCTCATGAAAAGCGCCCGAGAGATAAGAAGAGAGGGATCGCCGATTTTTCTTTGAATGGCCTTCATAATATTGAGGAACTAATCCTTCAATTTCCTTCTGAATTTCATCGGACTCCAGATATTCCATGGGGTATCCCATTGCACCTGAAAGCTCAGAGAAAATCTGCCAATCTGCCCGACTTTCCCCAACAGGATCCATTGCCTGTTTGACGGGGAGAACCATTCCGGTCATTCCTGTAAAGGTTCCGGTTTTTTCAATATAGGTGCAGGCAGGAAGAACCACATGAGCCAGTTGACCGGTTTCGGTCAGAAAAGGGTCCTGTACGATAATGAATTCGACCTTTTCAAGGGCCTCCTTGACATTGACCGAAGCAGGCAATGTTCCCAAAGGATTTTCACCCACCAAATAAAGGGCCTTAATTTCCCCCTGTCTGGCTTTTTCGATGATTCCCATTAAATGGGACCCGCTATGGGTCGGAAGTATCTCTCCCCAAGATTGTTCGACCTTGTCTCGAAGATTGACATCGCCATAGGGAACCTGACCGGGTAAAAATTCAGAAGTTGCCCCCATGTCTACCGCCCCTTGTTCGTTATTCTCCTCACACAAAGGGATAATCCCACAACCGTCACGATCCAATTTTCCAGCAAGGATTGCCAAATCCATCAGGACTTTCATATTCTCAAACCCTCGATGGGTTTTGAGAATGCCTTCTCCAACAAAAAGGACAGCACTCTCTGTTTCCAAATAAAGTTTTGCAACCTCTAAAAGGGTTTCACGGGGAATTCCGGTGTGCTCTACAACCTGCTCCAAAGAGATGCTTTGGACCGCATCCCTCAATTTGGAGACAGGACCATCCGACTTCCCCGCCACCGAGGAATCCCCAAGGTTTTCTTCAATAAGAATTTTAACCAAACCACGAATGAACCATCCTTCTGATCCTGGTTTTATCGGAAGATGATGGCTTGCAAGTTCGGCCAAATTGGTTTTCATGGGATGGACCACAACAACCTGTGCTTTGTACCTCCGCAGGGCTTCTTTTACGCGTAAGCCAATGATGGGGTTGGTCTCTGTGAGATCCGACCCGATGACCAAAATCGTTTGAGCTTTGGTTATCTCTTCATATGATAACCCCTGGGTTCCAAATTGCGCGATGGGGGATAATGCCCGCACCGCATTCATATGCCCGTAACGCGCAGAACTATCAATCCGATTAGAACCCAAGGCAACCCGCATAAATTTCTGAAACAGGTAGAGATCTTCATTGGTGCACCGAGCGGAAATTAGTCCCGCAATGCTTTTCCCTCCGTATACCGCCTTGATCTCCGATAAGCGTTTGGAGACCATTTCGGTAGCGTCCCACCAGGAGGTTTCTTCCAATTGGTTATTGGTTTTAATTAATGGAACCTGAAGACGCTCTGGGCTGGTGATGTACCTAAATCCGTAACGGCCTCGAACACAGATTCCACCATGGCCCGATTTTGTGGACTCCCGTTCACCCCATTTTTCTGTCCAAGAAAGAGGTGAATCCACCTGGATGACTTCTTTCTCCTCTTTAATATTGAGGATGATCTGGCAGGCATCGGGACAAAAGTTACAAGTGGTTTGGGTCTTCACCAACTGCCAAGGCTTGAATTTATATTTTGAATATTTGTCAGTAATGGCTCCCACGGGACACACGGTCATACAATCACCGCAAAACTCACAGAACAGGGGTACATCCCCATGGGCGACGACATGGGTCTGCCCGTCTTTTTTCATAAAACGGAGGGCATCCACCATTTGAACCTCTTTACAAATATTAATGCACTGTCCGCAGAGAATACATCGTTCCATATTAAAATCCAGGACGATGCTCCGGGTGTCTTCGGGAATTCCCTTTTGCTTGACGGGACCAATGGAACCGATACCAAAATTAAACGTCATGTCCTGTAATTCACAATGGCCATCTGCATCGCAAACCGGGCAATCCAAGGGGTGTGTGGTCAGGTGTTTTTCAATGGCCTTTTTTTGGGCCTCAAAAAGCTCGGGGGTACCTGTGGTCACCACCATCGGCTCTTTCACAGGGGCCGTACAGGATCGAACGGGCATTTTTTTTCCTTCTACCCCCACCAGGCATATTCCACAGGACCCGAAGGGTTTGAAGGTATAATGGTAACACATGGCCGGAAGAATCTTCCCCATACTGGTAATCACGTCATAGAGGGACGTTCCCTTTTCAGCCATGACCTTCTCACCGTCAATGGTGCACTCAATCATCTCTTTTTTACCTAGATTGATGAGCTGTTCTGCCATTTAAAAAACTCCATTAAAACTAACGATCACATTCACCCATGACGATGTCATAGGTTCCAAAAATGGTAACAATATCGGCGATCATATACCCCTTTGCCATAAAATCAAAGGCCCCCATATGAATAAAGGATGGGGCCCTGATTTTCAAGCGGAAAGGTTTGCCGGACCCATCACTGACAATGTAAAAACCAAGCTCCCCCTTGTGGGCCTCGGTTCCACAATAAATTTCTCCTTTTGGAGGCCTCATTCCCTCACTATACAGTTTAAACTGGGCAATCATGCTTTCAAGATTGTTAAAAACCCGCTCTTTGGAAGGAGCCACCACCTTCGGAGAATCGGCCTTTATGGGGCCTTCGGGAAGCTGATCCAGACATTGACGAATGATTTTACAGCTTTCTTTGAGTTCCTCAATTCGGATCCAATACCGGTCGTAAGTATCCCCGTTTTTTCCAAGAGGAACATTCCATTCCACTTTATCGTAGGCACCGTAAGGCTCCGCTTTGCGAAGATCATAATCTACCCCCGATCCCCGAAGCGTGGGGCCACTCAAACCGAAACTAATGGCATCTTCAGCGGAAATCACCGCAATATGTTTTGTCCGCGCAATCCAGATCCGGTTGGTTTCCAGCAAGGTATTGTACTCCTCGATCTTGGGGGGAAAATAATCCAAAAACTCATACAGCTCCTTGAGCAGCGAGGGCCGGATGTCACTTTCCACCCCTCCGATGCGATACCAACTGGTGGTCAAACGGGCCCCGCAAAGCTGGTCAAACCAGTCCAGCAAAATCTCCCGTTCTCGAAAAGTATAGAAAAAAACGGTCATGGCTCCAATATCGAGGGCCTGAGTCCCAAGCCAAAAAAGGTGCCCAATGATGCGTTGTATTTCAGCAACAATGGTTCTTAGGTATTCACACCTCTCGGGAACCTTTAAATCGTAGAGTTTTTCCACCGCACGGACATACGCAAAATTATTGTACATCGCACACACGTAATCCAACCGGTCCGTATGAGGGATAAACTGCATGTAGGTACCATCCTCGGCAAGCTTCTCCACCCCGCGATGAAGAAAACCCAAAACCGGGGTGGCCCTTACAATCCGCTCTCCCTCCAGCTCTAAAATCACCTTGAGGACCCCATGGGTGCTGGGATGCTGGGGTCCCATGCTCAGCATGAGCTCCTCCGTTCTCAACAGCGGAAGCTGAGACTCCTCCCCAAGCACAACCCCTTCAGGTAATTCGGCTGTTGGTGGTTCAAACCGGTGGTCGGCCATTCAATCTCCTATTGGTTGCTTGGCTTCTGCATAAATTCAAAGGTATCGCGCCACCCTCTTCCCCTCATGGGAAAATCTTTCCGCAAGGGATATCCCTCATTATATTCATCGGGAAGTAGAATCCGTGTGAGATTGGGATGATGAAGAAAGCGTATCCCCATCATGTCGAACACCTCCCGTTCCATAAAATCGGCCCCCTTCCATAAATCCGTCACCGAATCAATGGAGCAGTCCTCTTCTGCGACCCGGGCTTTCACGCGGATTCGCCGGCGTTTTCGAATGGAATAGAACTCATAGACCACTTCAAACCGTTCCTTTTGTCCAAGGTAATCCACGGAGCTGACATGAACGATATAGTCAAAATCCATTTCCGGGTCATCGTGCAAATACTGGCATAGAGCATGGAACCCATCTTTTTTCACCTGCACCGAAAGATCCCCCCGATAATCACTCCAAGAAACAAAATATTCAGAGAATCTCTGTTGAATTTTTTCTACAATAGGATTTATTTCACTCATACTTTTTTCTCAAAAACCCTTCTCTCCATAATCTTCTGTTGTAACTTCAAAACCCCATCGAAAAGGGCTTCCGGTGTCGGAGGGCAGCCCGGAACATAAATATCCACAGGAACAAAATGATCCACCCCCTGAACCACAGCATAGGTATCATAAATATTACCGGAGGTGGCACAAGAACCCATGGCAATTACATATTTGGGCTCGGGCATCTGATCATATACCTTCCGTATTACCGGTGCCATTCGCCTGCAGACTGTCCCTGCCACAATCATGAGATCCGACTGCCGGGGAGAACCACGAAAAACCCCTGCCCCGTACCGGTCCATGTCATAACGAGAAGAGACCGCCGCAATCATCTCAATGGCACAACAGGCCAACCCGAAAGTCATGGGCCAAAGGGAGCTTTTTCTGGCCCAATTGACTGCGTTTTCAAGTGTGGTTATGATAAATCCAGGATCCCCGCTTTTTGATTCCGAAATTCCTTGGATTTGGGTTAATCCCATTCGTAGGCTCCTTTCTTCCAAGCATATCCATACCCTAATACAAAAAGGAGAATAAAAATAATCATCTCTAGAAACCCAATAAATCCAAGATTATCAAAAACAATGGCCCAAGGATATAAGAAAATGATTTCCACATCAAAAATGACAAAGAGCATCGCAATTATGTAGTAACGAACAGGAAAAGGCATGCGTGCGTCGGAAATAGGCTCGCTTCCGCATTCATAAGGGGTAAGTTTTTCGACGTTGGCAACTCGAGGTTGGCCCCAATAACTCAGGACCAGTGTGCCCACCGCAAAGACAAAAACTGCGAAGATAAAAACTAAGACAGGAAAATAATTTCCTAAGTAGCTGGAAAAGGCTGCATTCGCTTCCATGAAGAGCCCTTTTTATTAATAAAATCAATAAACTGTTGATTTTAATAAAAATTGCCCCGAAAAACCCTTTGGGGCAAAATACCTCTGTATTTTCACACTCTTAAATAGAAAAGTCAATTGGGGAAAGGAACTAATTCAGCCCATGGAAGATATAGGTTAAATGTTCAAATGAAGTAGGCCAAAAGACCTATATCCTGAAAAACGGTTTTTCCCGGATTATAAAAGTTTATTTTTCAAAAAGTGCTACCCCTGGCCAAATTAATGATTTGAAAAAAAATTTGATTATGGGAAAAGGTTTATATAAAATGTGGAATTCGTTAAATTTATTCCATTTTGAACCCTCATTGAAACCACGGGAACCCAACCATGAATACAATGGCCCCCGCTGAAATGATCCAAATCCTGAAACAAAAAGGGTTTAATTTTTTTACCGGGGTTCCCTGCTCGCTTTTCGGAGACACGTTTAGCCTCCTTCATCAGGAAAAGGAAATGCCGTATATCCCCGCTTCCCGAGAAGATGAAGCCGTTGGAATCGCCTGTGGTGCCTATATGGGAACACGGCTTCCCGTGGTCCTCATGCAAAACTCAGGACTTGGAAATTGCCTCAATGCCTTAACTTCCCTCTCGCTGATTTATAAGATTCCATCTCTACTTTTGATTACCTGGCGGGGTGAAGGAGGGAAGGACGCACCTGAACATATTGTAATGGGGGAAGCCTGTACCAAAATTTTGGATGATATCGGTATTCCCCATCGGAACCTTTCCCCTGAAACCTTTGAAAAGGATTTGGATTGGATTCTCTCTATTTTTGAACGGAAACAAATTCCAGCGGCCCTTTGGGTTCGAAAAGGAATTTTATGCTGACCCGAACACAGGCGCTTTTAACCATTTCCGAAAACCTGACCAGCCAACTGGTCATCCATTGTAACGGATACATCGGACGGGAATCCTTTACACTCAAAGACCGCCGGGAAAACTTTTACATGATTGGTTCCATGGGCCTGGCCTCCTCCATTGGTTTTGGTTTGGCCCTCTCCAATCCCCGGAAAAAAGTTATTGTGTTAGACGGGGATGGAAATGTATTGATGAATTTAGGGGCCCTATCCACTATTGGGGTTTTTCAACCGCAAAATCTCACACACATTGTTTTGGATAACGGGGTGTATGGCTCCACTGGAAACCAACCCACACTTTCTTCAAAAATAGATTTAGCCAAAATGGCCATGGCAGCGGGCTACCGTTGGATGAGTAAACCCAACACCATTGAAGAATTGGTCCAAGCGTTCGAGAAATCTCAATCCACCCCAGGCCCTTGTTTAATCCACATCTTAATTCCCCCCACCACCGATGAAACCGGCATCGGACGGGTGACATATACACCAGAGGAGATGACCCGACGGTTAAGGTCCGTGGTGGCAGGACATTAAACATGATTTCCCCTGTTTCACCTTTTATAACCTTTTGACCCTCTCAATAACCCCATGAAAAAAAACATCCTTTTGAATCCAGGCCCCGTCAACACATCTCCCCGGGTCCAGCAGGCTTTATTGAAGGGGGATATGTGTCACCGGGAGGAAGAGATTTTTCATTTGCTCCAGACCATCCGCAAAAATGTCCTCCAAGCTTTTGCCCCCGATGGAGGTTATGGCATCGTATTAATCCCCGGTTCAGGAACCGCCGCTATGGAATCAGCAGTTTCTTCCTGTTTGAGTCCCGGGAAAAAGATGCTCATTGTTAATAACGGCGTCTACGGAGCACGGATTTTAACCATGACCAAAAGTTACGGTTTTTCCACCGTCGAAGTTCAATCCTCATGGTTGAAACCACCTGATCTTTCCAAAATAGAGAAGCATTTATCAGAGGATCCTTCCATCGAAGTCGTGGCCATGGTTCACCATGAAACCACCACCGGGTTAATCAATCCCATCACCCGTCTTGGAGAACTGGTTCATCAATATCAGCGGACCTTCCTGGTGGACTCCGTTAGCGGGCTGGGGGGCGAAGAAATTGATTTAAAGAAAAGCCATATTCAATTTTGCGGGGGAACGGCTAACAAATGCATCCAGGGGTTTCCGGGTCTATCGTTTGTCCTAATTCAGGAAAACCAGGTGGACCGGGTGCTTTCTTTCCCGAAGCGTTCCCTTTATTTAAGCCTTTCCACCTATCTTCAAAACGGCCGGTCCCACATCCCTTTCACTCCCCCTGTTCAAATCGCCTATGCATTTTCCGAAGCACTTGAGGAGCTTTTAGAAGAAGGGGTCATCCATAGAATTTCCCGTTATAAAGACGCCTCCACATTACTTCGGGAGGGCTTTAAAAACCTAAACTTAGACCTTTTGCTTCCTGAGGGCCTCCGATCCAATACCATCACCAGTCTCAAATTCCCAAAAGGGATGACCTATAAAACCCTCCACGACCAACTTCGAGAAAAAGGGTTTATTATTTATGCGGGCCAGGGTAAGTTGGAATCGGAAATATTCCGTGTGGCCAATATGGGCCACCTTACCCAGAATGACTTTAAACACTTTTTGAATGCGTTAGAGGAAACCCTAAAAGGAAGGTCATGAGAGCAATTATTCTTGCCGCGGGCAAAGGAAAGCGCCTTGTAGCGCTCACACAACATTGCCCAAAATCTCTTATTCCCGTGGGAGGGGTTCCCATTCTTTCAAGGTTCTTAGGGGCTCTGGAAGCCGTCGGGATTAAAGACATCGTCATTGTGGTGGGGTACCTTGAGGAGAAAATGACGCAGTTTATCAAAGATTCCCACCCCCATCTCAACATTCAAACAACGGTCAACCCGGATTATCTGCGGGGAAGTATCTTATCCCTATGGGCGGCCCGGGAATTCTTCAATGATGACCTTTTGATCATGGATGCGGATGTTCTCTTCCCTAAACAATTTCTATCCATGCTGATCCAGTCCCCTCACCCTGATCTCATGTTATTGGATCAATCGGTACAAAGCCACGGAGAAGAACAGATGCTTTTGATAAAAAACAACCGTGTCATCGATTGCACCAAAAAAGTTCAGGGGAAAGGCCCCGAGGATTTCGATCTGATGGGAGAAGGCATCGGTTTTTTGAAAATTTCCCGTTCATCGTCCGAAAAACTGAAACAGATTATTAAAGATTTTGTAAAACAGGGTGAGGTGGACATGGAATATGAGGACACCTTTCATTCTTTTTTTAATGAAGTGGACGTAAAATTCCTGCCGGTGGGGGGAATGCCATGGACGGAGATCGACTTTCCGGAAGATATTCAAAAGGCCGAAAAATCAATTCTTCCAAAACTTTTAAAATATGAGCAGGAACACCCTCTTTGGAACACCTGAAAAGCCATCAGAAAATTCAGACGGCAGTTGTGTATCTGCCTCCATTTTCTCTTCTGGATAAAAACCAGGCAGAGGACCCCTGGCCCTCTCCCGATATAAAGCTTTTAGGCCTTCCATTATTAAAAAGGTCCTTATTATCACTTTATAAAGCCGGAATCTCTCGATTTTTTGTCTTATCCAAATTCCCCTACCCTCAAACTCAAACCGATATCGATAAAGATATCCGGCTCAATGGAAAGGTCACCTGGATCGTTCAAGGGTCTCCCACATTGCCTGAAAAAAGCATACCTGGCCACGAACCCCTTCTCCTGGTGGGATTAAATGTTCATTTTCTTTGGGGGTTGGCCAAAGAGCTTTGCCATTGGGATTGCGGAACCGACACTTGGATTGTCACCATCCCTGATAGAGGGGCTTCCAACAGTCTGATTCCTTCTGAGATACTTGTCCTTCCTCGAGAAAAATTCAAGGAACCCCCTTTATTAGATCTTGAGACACTGGCCCATAAAATAAAGGATGGAAGGGTAAAAACCTTTCTTGCAAAACCCGAACATCTTTGCTATCCCATAGAAAGCCCCTCTTTTCTTCAAATAATTGAAAAGGAACTTTTAAACAACTTGGGAAGCCCCCTGGACGGAATGGTGGATACCTACCTCAACCGCCCCGCATCAAAAATTCTTACGCGTTTTTTTCTCAAAACACCCATCACCCCCAATCAGATTACCCTTCTTTCCTTCATTATTGGGATTTTGGCAGCCATTGGCTTTGCAATGGAAGGTTATTTCAATTCCATTTTGGGTGCCTTATTGTTTCAATTTTCCTCCACGGTGGACTGCTCCGATGGAGAGGTCGCCCGTCTGAAATTTATGGAGTCCCCTTTTGGTAAATGGTTAGATATCACATTGGATAATATTGCCCATCTGTTGATATTCTCCGCCATTACCTGGACGGCCATTAGGCAAAACCCCGATGGGGGTTTTCTTCAATGGGGCCTTCTTTCTTTGATTGGAATCTCTCTTTCATTCATATCAGTTATTCTTTCAATACGGTTACAGGACAGGACCTCCTCCCTGAACCAAACAGATCAAAACGGTTGGGCCATTTTTTTAATGAATAAATTCATTGCCATGATGGCCAACCGAGATTTTTCTTTGATTGTTTTGATATTGGCTTTGGTAAATAGTCTTCCCTGGCTCTTGATCCTCGTAGGGGCAGGATCCAATCTCTTCGGCCTTTTTTTGTTGGGATTGTTTCTTACGGCTAGGAGCCAGCAAAACGTTTGTCTAAAAGAAAAAGAAATTAAAAAGGAAAGCCCTCAAACGTAATTAGAAAAGGATTTCGTACCGTCTACATGGCCAAACACTGGAATAAAATTAGACTAACGCTTCTTACTCTGGGAATCATTGCCCTGATCCTCATGATCTACCAAATCGGTCCTGGCATTATTTTCAATGAGATCAAAAGTTTGGGGTTTGCCTTAATTATTATTTTTATCCCCTATTTAATCAGCTACTCTTTTGATACTCTGGGATGGAGGGCTACCCTTGGGGAGAACAAAAATAAATTATCATTCCTAAATCTTTTTCTTTCCCGATGTGCCGGCGAAGCAGTCAATTATATTACCCCTTTTGCTTTCGTGGGGGGTGAACCGGTCAAAGCTTATATTCTGAAGCGCTTTCATATTCCTCTAGTACAAGGGTTGGCTTCCGTTGTGATTGCAAAAACAACATTGGTCATCTCTGAAATTATTTTTATTTTGATGGGATTGATCCTTGCGGTATTTAAAATTGAAGGATCGGGGCCTCTTCTTTCGGTTTCCCTTCTACTGCTGTTGGGAGGAATCATCGCCATAGGTCTTTTCTTTTTGGCTCAAAAGAGAGGCCTATTTATGGGAACCCTCTCCCAATTGGAAAGGTTCAAAATCAAATTTCAGATTCTTAAAACCCGGGAAGAAAAAATCCGTTCTCTGGATCAAGCCATTTCCAATTTCTACAACCACGACCAAAAAGGGTTTTATCAATCCATCACCTTTTCTCTTTTCGGGTGGTTTGCAGGGGCCTTTGAAATTTATGCGCTTCTTTACTTTCTGGGAATTCCCATCGGGATTAGTGAAGCCATCATCATTGAAGGCATTGCTTCGATTGTAAAAAGTGCAGCGTTTTTTATTCCCGGAGCTATAGGAGCTCAGGAAGGAGGGAACCTTTTAATCTTCGCGGCTTTTGGATTGGCCGCCAGTACGGGCATCACATTCTCTTTGGTCCGGCGGATTCGGGAACTCCTGCTGATCGGGGGAGGTTTATTGGTTTTAAGCAAACACGAAATTAAAGTTTCTTCCCAATCCCCTCTCTCCGAAAAAGAAACATCCGCGGCTGGGGTTTAAAAAAGTTGGAAATTGATCTTCATTAAAATATTTTTTATTGAAAAGCCTTAAACCTCAAACCTCCTGCCTCTAACTTTTAACGCTTTGGACAATAACCGACTTGAGCCACCCTCTACCCTTTCAGATTGTATAGTTTTTTATAGACTTTAATTTATCCCTGCTCAATACCATATTCTCCGATTCTATCCAGAACGGACTCAATAGCCGCCCGAATAATTGCATCGTTAAATCGGTCTACAATTTTAACCGATTTCGCAACCAAATATTTGAGTTTTTTATTTTGAAACTGCTTTTCTATGTATCCCCATGTATAAACCTGAAAGGAAAAAGTTGAATCAAAACTTTCTGTGGTAGCGTCTTCACCCCCAACCTCCACATAAACCTCACTTTCAGCATACATAAGGATCCTCTGGCAAGGCATTGGGATAATTTAAATAATAGGAACAAACAATCTTTTTAAAACTCTTCATTTCACCATAAGAAAGAAAAAGTGGGCCAATCTCCTCTTAGCTCACCTGAAGTGGTCCCAAATTTAAAATAATTAATTTTGATGTCATTCCGGCTATTTCCGAGCAACGGGAAACGAGCCGCAATCCAGTACTTTTAAATTTCTGGATTCCCGCTTGCGCGGGAATATCACCTTGGATTTTTCTAGGAAAGGAAAAGACATATTACGGGACCCAAAAGTAAATATTGGGAAGGTACCTTCTTTTGGGTCCAGAAATGGGAAATTAAAATTTAAACATGGAAAATAGGCCTGAGCTTTGGCCTTTACGGGATTTTCCGCCGGCCCCAGGGATGACCTGATCCTTTTGATCTTTTAAGAAGCGGGAAACGTTCTCTTCAATCTTTTCCGGATCCATGCCATAGAGAGTTCGAAGCAAAGCTTGAGGACCCTGGTCCACAAACTCGTCAGGGATACCGATCCGTTTCACGCGGACATCAAACAGACCCTCATCCACGATAAATTCAGTTACGGCACTGCCAAACCCGCCCATTAAACCATGCTCTTCAACGGTGACCACATTTTTAACACGGCCAAGGACTTCCCGCAAAAGCTCGCCATCCAGCGGCTTCACAAAACGTGCGTTGATGACCGCAGCGGAAATCCCACGCTTCTCTAAACGCTGTGCAACCTCCATGCAGGGGGCCACCGTGTAGCCGATCCCGATTAAAACCACATCTTCTCCATCCTGCAACAGTTCGCCTTTACCGATGGGAAGTGTCTCAATTTCCTCATCTAAATGAACCCCGAGAGAGGAACCCCGAGGGTATCTTAAAGAGGTGGGGCCATTCCGCTCGATGGCTGTTTTGAGCATTCTCCTCATCTCATTTTCATCTTTCGGCGCCATGACCACCATGTTTGGAATGGTTCGAAGATAAGAATAATCCAACATACCATGATGGGTAGTTCCATCTTCTGCAACCATCCCCCCTCGATCCAAACACAATGTCACCGGCAAATTTTGTATGCAGACATCATGCACAATCTGGTCATAGGCTCTTTGGAGAAAGGTGGAATAGACGGCAACCACAGGCCGAAGCCCCTGGGCAGCCAGCCCTGCCGCAAAGGTCACGGCATGCTGTTCTGCAATTCCCACATCGTAAAACCGCTCGGGTATTTGTTCCTCAAAATAGTCCAGCCCGGTTCCCCCAGCCATTGCCGCAGTAATGGCAACAACCCGTTTATCTTTTTTCGCAAGGTCAACAATGGCTTTTGAAAAGATTTTAGTATAACTGGGAAGACCTGATTTCTTTTTGGATTTACCAGTTTGGATGTCAAAGGGAGGCGCAGCATGGAGGAAAATGGGGTCCTTTTCCGCAGGCTCATACCCTTTTCCTTTTTTCGTAATCACGTGAATTAAAACAGGTCCTTTGAGTTTTTTTACATTTTCAAGTGTTGGAATAAGATGGTCAAATCGATGTCCATCGATGGGACCCACATAAAGAAACCCGAGTTCTTCAAAAAACAGGCCGGGAACAATTAAACCCTTTGCTGACTCCTCAGCACGCCTGGCCATTTTTAAAAGGGGTTCCCCGATCCGCGGAATTGATTTGAGGAGGGTTTCTGCTTCTTCCTTCACCCTGGTATAAAGTTTACCTGTCAAAATCTTGGTCAGATAAGAAGAAATGGCTCCCACGTTTTTAGAAATGGACATTTCATTATCATTTAAGATAACAATCAAATCTTTTTTGAGAGAACCGGCATGATTTAGGCCTTCATAAGCCATACCGGCGGTCATGGCCCCATCCCCAATCACGGCAACCACTTTATGATTCTCGCCTTTTTGATCCCTTGCCTCTATAAATCCCGCGGCAGCAGACAAAGAGGTGGCGGCATGTCCCGCATTAAAGGTGTCATAAATGCTTTCTTCCCGTTTGGCGAACCCGCTGATTCCTTCAAACTGACGAAGTGTATGAAAATTATCAACGCGCCCGGTCAGGAGTTTATGGGCATAGGTTTGGTTTCCGGTATCCCACACAATTTGGTCTTTAGGGGTATCAAAAAGGTAATGCAACGCAATGGTTAATTCAACCACACCTAAATTGGTAGACAGGTGCCCCCCCGTTTTGGATACCACTTCAATAATTTTATCCCTTATTTCCTGGGCTAAGGGTGGCAAATCCTCGCGACTCATTTTTTTTAGGTCATCCGGACTTTTCACCTTTTCCAAAAATCCCATTTATTCCTCCTTAACAAAAATCTTCAACAGGGAAAAACCCACAATTCCCCCCGCTATCCAACCTCTTTTCCCACTTGGAGGCAGACCGGAATTTAATTGTAAACGGGGAACATGGATATAATCAAACCGAGTATATTAAAACCCCGGTTTAAGCGAAGCCCTATTCTAGTGAAATTATTGCAATTGTCAAGGAAAATCGGCCCTTTAAGATAATATTGGGAGGGGGTAGACCCCAAAAAAATTAAAGGCTTAAGGAAACCCTTTCGATTAAACGCAAAGACAGGAAAAAGCCTTTTTTCAGCAAAAAATTGCCCCGAAATTAATGGGGTGTTGGTAAACCTGCTAAAAAAAAGAACCCTGCATTGTAATAGGAATGTAGGACGAAAGATGGATAAATATTGGAATACCGGTCCCGGAAAAAACCAAAAACCATTGAGGGAACAATCACTCCGATGATCCATGGGCTAGATTGATAAAACCAATGGGCAAACGCAAACAAAACCGTTGTTAATCCATTGGCAATGGAAACACCCAGGAATGAAGGGGACCCCCACCGGAGCCTATATAATTGTCCTTGAATTGCCCCTCTAAAAAATAACTCCTCCAGGAAAGGGCGCCAAACAACCAATAAGAAAAAACTCCAAGAGAAAAACCCTGGCCCGGCAAGGCCCTTATCAGGGAAGAAACCCCAAAGGGCCCCCCAAAAGATCAATCCAGATAAAAGGGCCAATAAAAAAAGGAGGTCTCGGTGAATGGGAGGGAAATGGTCTAATCCAAACTCACGGGCAAGGTCTCTCATGAAAAAAAAAGGGGGTTGTTCTTTAAATTATAAATTTTAAAATTTACGATTTGGAAATCGAGAAATGTATTTTCGAATATTTTTCCTGGAAAGGAAAAAGGCACTCCACACCAGAATACCTATTAAGGTAAAGTCAAGTCCGCCTTCGGGATTCATCACGCATCCTCCACTACCGCCGCCCCCACCGAGACTAGAATTAGTGGAACTAAAATCGGTGATCACTTTTCCAGTGGTGTTAAACCCCGAATCCAAACCCCCAGTTGAATTATAGCGTGCAAGGGCAAAATCAAAGGGACTGCTAGAGGATCGACCGGCTGCCAAAATCTTACCGTCGGCTTGAATGGCCATGGCATAGGCTTCATCATGATTACTGTTAAATCCTGTGCTCACCTTCCCGCTGCTTCCAAAGGTCCCATCTAAACTCCCATCCGTATCGTAACGGGCAAGCGCAAAATCATAAAAACCGTTCACCACCGTTCGTCCCGACACTACAATTTTTCCATCGGCTTGAATGGCCATGGCATAGGCTTCATCATGATTACTGTTAAATCCTGTGCTCACCTTCCCGCTGCTTCCAAAGGTCCCATCTAAACTCCCATCCGTATCGTAACGGGCAAGCGCAAAATCAT
>Ga0214471_10000760_pt1 | contig 26312 bp, 23 predicted proteins | sample RVTome_5_FD_207665 | JGI IMG/M metagenome (GOLD analysis project Ga0214471, IMG submission 207665) | Soil microbial communities from uranium-contaminated site in the Upper Colorado River Basin, Wyoming, United States - RVT142D155 | ecosystem: Environmental > Terrestrial > Soil > Contaminated >... | reverse complement strand
CCGCACCTGAAGGACCAGCATCTGCCCGTGTTCGATTGCGCCAACCCGTGCGGGCGGACCGGCAAGCGGTACCTGTCGATGGAGAGCCACATCCGGATGATGGCGGCGAGTCAGCCATTCATCACGGGGGCGATCTCGAAGACCATCAACATGCCGAACAGCGCCACCGTCGAGGACTGCAAGCAGGCCTACATGCTGTCGTGGCGGCTGGGGCTGAAGGCCAACGCGCTCTACCGCGACGGCTCGAAGCTGTCGCAGCCGCTGTCGTCGTCGCTGTTGGCCGATGTCGACGTCGAAGAGGCCGATGACGTGGTCCAGCAGATTGTCGCGGCGCCGGCAGCGCAGCGTGCCGAAATCGTCGCCGAGCGCATCGTCGAGCGAATCGTCGAGCGCGTCGTCGCCGAGCGCCGGCGCCCGCCGCATCGCCGCAAGGGTTATACCCAAAAGGCGGTCGTCGGCGGCCACAAGGTGTATTTGCGCACCGGCGAGTTCGAGGACGGCAGGCTGGCCGAGATCTTTATCGACATGCACAAGGAAGGCGCTGCCTTCCGGTCGCTGATGAACAACTTCGCCATCGCCATCTCGATCGCGCTGCAGTATGGCGTGCCGCTGGAGGAATTCGTCGACTCGTTCACCTTCACCCGGTTCGAGCCGTCGGGCATCGTCACCGGCAACGACTCGATCAAGATGGCGACGTCGATCCTGGACTACATGTTCCGCGAGCTCGCCGTCAGCTACCTCGGTCGCAACGACCTTGCTCACGTCGCTCCGGAAGACCTCGCTCCCGACAGCATCGGCATCGGCGCCAAGGAAGGCAGACCGCTGGCCGTCGCCGACTCGGCGATGGAGGTGGTTCGCAGCGTCGCCAGCCAAGGCTATGTGCGCGGCAATTTCCTGGTCATCAAGGGTAACAAGGGCAATGGCCAGGCGGTGGCCAGCGCCGGCGGCCAGCAGGTGGTGCAGCCGATGGGCCAGCCGGGCGTCGCCACCGGCGCGGTCGCCGTCTCGAGCCTGGTGGTCGAGACTACCGAGGTGCGCTTCGACCACGTCCGCGAGGCCAAGATGAAGGGCTACGAGGGCGATCCCTGCGGCGAGTGCGGGAATTTTACATTGGTCAGGAACGGCACCTGCATGAAGTGCCAGACCTGCGGCTCGACGAGCGGATGTTCGTGATGAGCGGATTTTCGATGGATCCTCCCTGGGAAACTTGGGGCACGTGCTGGGGGCTCTCCCTGGCGCGTGCCCCGCTCTTTTTCAGGGAAATCCGCGTTCGCATAGGTGGCCCCGGGCGTTTAACGGGCGGCTGAAACCGCCGCCGGGGCGCCGCCCAAGGGCCGAGACCAACCCGCGATAGCGGCCCACCCCCCGCAGCTACGACATCAACCCCGGACCGGAACCTTTCCGGCCCGCGTGTGTATATGCACCCAAAAATAGTCGACAACGTTCGCGGTCGCCCTTAGTCTGTGGCGGTCGAACCGGCGGAGACCGGTCGGCATGGGCCGCGGGCGGCTTCATTCATCGCCCCGGGCCGGGTGGTGTGCCCTCGGGGAAAACGCGACATCGTTGGGCGGGAAGTTTTTCGGGAGCCTCGAATGGCCAAGAAGAAGAAGTTGAGCTTTTACCTTGTCGACGACGACCCGGTCGTCCTCGAGGCCATGGCGAAGCTGCTGAAAGACGCCGGAAACTCGGTGACGACCAGCCACAAGAGCGCCGGCATCCTCGGTGACATCGCCCGCAAGAAGCCGGACTGCGTGATCAGCGATTTGATGATGCCCGAGGTCGACGGCCTGCAGCTGTGCGCCGCGGTGCGTGCCCATAAGGCTTTGAAGAACACCAAGTTCATCGTCGTCTCGGCCAAGGCCTACGAATTCGACCAGAAGCGCTCCTACGAGTTCGGGGCGCACGCCTACATCCGCAAGCCCGTCAATCCCGACACCTTCGTCGACAAGATCCGCCGCATTTTCGACGACCACATCGACATGCGGTTCTGGGGCGTGCGCGGCACGCTGCCGGTATCGGGCCCGAACGCGCTCAGGTACGGTGGCAACACGTCGTGCGTGACCCTGGAATTCCCGCGCCAGCAGTTCTTCATTTTCGATTGCGGCAGCGGCATCAAGAATGTCGGCGATTGGCTGAAGACCCAGAACCGCAAGCGGCTCACCTTCAAGATTTTCATCTCGCATCCGCACTGGGACCACATCAACGCCTTCCCGTTCTTCGGCCCGCTCTACCAGCAGGGCAACGAGGTCGAGGTGCTCGGCGCCAACCAGGGCGACATCTCCATGCGCCAGATCGTTTCGGCGCAGATGGAAGGCGTCTATTTCCCGATCACGCTCTCCGAATTCGCGGCGCGGGTCTACTTCCACGACCTGGAGGAGGAGACGTTGCAGGTCGACGGCATCACGGTGAAGACGAAGCTCCTTAGCCACCCGGGCAAGGCGCTCGGCTACCGGGTCGAGTACAACGGACGGGCGGTCTGCTACATCACCGATAACGAGATGTTCGTCGAGACCAGCGACTTCTACGACCCGCACTACGAGAAACGGCTCGCGGAGTTCGTGGGCGGCGCCGACGCGCTGATCACCGACACCACTTACTCCGACGAGGAATACAAGAGCAAGGAAGGCTGGGGCCATTCGTGCGTCAGCAAAGTGGTCAACCTGGCCGACATGGCCGGCGTCAAGAACCTGTACCTGTTCCACCACGACCCGGACCAGTTCGACGACGACATCGACCGCAAACACGATACGGCGGTGGCGATGCTGAAGAAGCGCCACTCCAAGACCAAATGCCTGGCGCCTCGCGAGGGCCAGGCGTTCAAGGTCTGAGCGCCGCCTCCCGACCGCGCCCCCCTCGCCCTCGCCGCCGCCCCGGGAACCCGCGCTCAAGCCCCCAACCAGGAGCCCCGCCATGCCCGGAACCATCGACGCCCGCCTCAAGCAGCTCGGCATCGAATTGCCGCAGGCGCCGAAGCCGGCCGCCAACTATGTACCGTTCGTGATCGCCGGCGGGTTGGTGTTCTGCGCCGGCCAGGTGCCGGTGTGGAACGGCGAGGTGCGCTACAAGGGCCGGCTCGGCGACGGCTTGAGCCTCGACGACGGCTATCAGGCGGCCAGGCTGTGCGGCCTCAACCTGATCGCCCAGGCCAAGGCGGCGGCGGGCGGCGACCTCGACCGCGTGCGTCGGGTGGTGAAGCTCGGCGGCTTCGTCAGCTGCGCGGCCGATTTCACCGATCACCCGAAGGTGCTGAACGGCGCCTCCGACCTGATGGCCGAGGTGTTCGGCGATAACGGCAAGCACGCTCGCTTCGCCGTCGGCGCGCCGTCGCTGCCGCTCGGCGTCGCCGTCGAGGTCGACGGAATCTTCGAACTTTCGTGACCGTGGAACGCGTCGTCTCGCTGCTACCAAGCGCCACCGAGATCGTCGCGGCGCTGGGCTGCGGCGACCGGCTGGTCGGACGCTCGCACGAATGCGACTTTCCGCCCGGCGTCGAGCGGCTTCCCGTCTGCACCCGGCCCAGGGTCGACGTCTCCGGCTCCAGCGCCGCCATCGACAAGGCGGTGCGCGGCGCCGTCGCGGACGCGCTCGCCGTCTACGAGGTGCTGGAAGGCGAGCTCAGGCGCTTAAAGCCCAGCACCATCGTCACCCAGGACCAGTGCGAGGTGTGCGCGGTCAGCCTCAGCGACGTCGAGGCCTGTGTGGCGGCGTGGAGCGGCCGGCCGGTCAAGCTGGTGTCGCTCAGGGCGCGAACCTTGGCCGGAGTCTACGATGACATCCTCGGGGCTGCCGAGGCGCTCGGCGTCGGCGACACCGGCGAGGCCGTCGTCGCCGCTTTCGCCGGCCGCAACGCCGCCATCGCCGCCGCGGCAAGGTCGTTGCGGATGCGGCCGCGCGTCGCCTGTATCGAATGGACGGCGCCGCTGATGGCGGCCGGCAACTGGGTGCCGGAGATGGTGGCCATGGCCGGCGGACGCGACCTGTTCGGCCAAGCCGGCGAATACGCGCCGGCGCTGACCCCTGAGGCGCTCCGCGCCGCCGATCCTGACGCCATCGTCTTCATGCCTTGCGGCTTCGGGCTCGAGCGTGCCCGTGCCGAGGCTGGGGCGTTAGCCGCCGCGACACCCGGCTGGCACGACCTCGCTGCCGTGCGCGCGGGGCGCGTCTACGCCACCGACGCCAACAGCTTCTTCAACCGCCCCGGCCCCCGGCTCGCCGAAAGCCTCGAAATCATGGCCGAGATTTTGCACCCGGAGGCGTTCCATTTCGGGCATGAGGGTAAGGGCTGGACGCGGATTGCCGCATAGCGTCTGATGCCCCTTGCCTCGCCGCCCGAAACGCCCCAACACTAGCCCATGCCCGACGGACGCGAGCCGATCACCGTTAACGTGCTGGCCTCGATCGACGAAGTGACGCCAGCCGAATGGGACGCCTGCGCCGGCGGCGCCTCGGGTGCGGACAACCCGTTCACCGCGCATGGCTTCCTCTCGGCGCTAGAGGACTCCGGCTCGGTCGCTGCCGACGCCGGCTGGCTGCCACGCCACCTCGCCGTCCGCGACGCGGCGGGCGCCCTGGTCGCCGCGGCGCCGCTGTATCTGAAATCCCATTCCTACGGCGAGTACGTTTTCGACTGGGGCTGGGCCGAGGCCTACGAGCGCGCCGGCGGCCGCTACTATCCTAAACTCCTGTGCGCGGTGCCGTTCACGCCGGTCATGGGGCGGCGGCTGCTGGTGCGCGGCGATGTCGCGCCGCCACTCAAAGACGAGCTCGCCGACGCCCTGGCGGACGCCATGGTGACGCTGACCCAACGCATCGGCGCTTCGTCGGTGCACGTCAACTTCGCGACCGAGGCCGAGTGGCGGCGGCTCGGCGAGCGCGGCTATCTGACGCGCTGCGGCCAGCAGTTCCACTGGACCAACCACGGCTACCGCCACTTCGACGATTTCCTGGCGGCGCTGTCGTCACGCAAACGCAAGGCGATCAAGAAGGAGCGCCGCGCCGTCGCCGGTTACGGCCTCGACATCCGCGCCCTCACCGGCGCCGACATTACCGAGGCCCACTGGGACGCCTTCTACCGCTTCTACCGCGCCACCTCGGACGAGAAATGGGGACCGAGCTACCTGACGCGCAAATTCTTCTCGCTGCTCGGCGAGCGCTTGAGGGGACGCGTGGTGCTGGTGTTCGTCCGCGACGCCGCCGGCCAGCCGGTGGCCGGCGCCCTCAATCTGGTCGGCGGCGACGTGCTCTACGGCCGCACTTGGGGTGCCTTGGGGGGTGCCCTGGGGGGCGTGCTCGGGGGCAGGCTCAAGGGCGCGGCGGCGCGCTACGACTTCCTGCATTTCGAGGCCTGCTATTACCAAGCCATCGAGTACTCGATCGCCCACGGCTTGAAGCGCGTCGAGGCCGGCGCCCAGGGCCCGCACAAGCTGCAACGCGGCTACTTGCCTACCCCCACCTATTCGGCGCACTGGATCGCCGATCCGGCGTTGCGCGCCGCCGTCGAGCGATTCCTCGCGAGCGAGCGCCGCGACATCGCCTTCGAGATGCAGCTCCTCGATGCCCACTCGCCGTTTCGCCGCGTGCAAATTACTGAAGACAAAGGCGAAAACGAGCCGGAGTAAAGCGCCCTCCAAGTGACTCTCTGTTAACCTTTCCGGTCTACCCTGGGTGCGGGTAAAGGGACGTGCGTAGGGTGCATCGGAACTACGACGAAATTCACGGCTTGGCGCGGTTGTTGTGGCCGGCGCTGGTGCTTGCGGCGGCGTTGACGGCGATGGCGCCGACGACGGCGCAAGGCGCCCCCAATCAATGCACCATGATCGTGCCGGAAGGCCCGCGCGAGGTGATGATCAATACCTGCAACGCCTGCCGCACCATCGATATCCTGCGCAAGCGCCCCGGCAACGACGTGCCGGTGCAGCGCACCTTCACGCTGCCGCCGGGGTCGCGGCTGCAGGTGCCGTTCCTCGGCCCCGGCCGGTCACGGATCACCTCCGAGCTGCCGTGCCCGGGCGAGCCCGGCGCGGCCGAGAACCTAGTCGAGCCGCCGAAGCGCGCCAAGCACAAGGCGCCCGAGACGTGCGTCAGCCTCGAGCGCGCCACCGCCGGGGTGGCGCTAGTCAACCGCTGCGGCGGCTGCCGGGCGGCGCTGATCGAGCGGGTCAACGGCCAAACCGGCGGCAACGAGCGCCAAGCCTACAAGCTGGCACCGAGGTCGTCGGTGGCGGTGCCGGCCAATGGCTTCGCCCAGGTCGGGTTGCTCGGTGACATCGACTGCCCGTGATAGCGCGGGCAGCGCGTAAAAATCACATCTGATCCCAGGATTTTAGCGCCGTCGCGACGTCGATCTCGCGCACCGGTGGCCGCGGCGGCGGCGCGTGGCCGTCGACGAACGCCGGGAACAGCACCTCGGTCCACGAGCGGCCGCCGGCCTTGCCGTGCTGGACCAGCCCGCGCACCCGGGCGTGCGGGTCCGCCGCCGCCTCGGCGTAGTCGAGCACCGCGTGGTAGCAGCAATCGACGTCCTTCAGCGCCGCCTCCCAGTGCGCAAGCGGCCGGGCGCCGATCACCGCCGCCACCTCGGCGATCAATGCCGTCTGCGGCATCGGCTCGTGCTGGCGGGCCGTCCACCTGGGATGGCCGAGCGCCTCGCAGAAATTCCTCCAGAAATGCATTTCCAAGGCGCCCAAGGTGACGAATCGGTGGTCCTTGGTTTCATAGATCTGGTAGCAGGCGGCGCCGCCGTTGAGCAGGTTGCCGCCGCGCCGTGTCGCGGAACCCAAGGCCGCCGCCGTCATCCCCCATGCCTGCCAGGCCAGCATCGCTTCGGCGAGGCTGACGTCGAGGAAGGCGCCCTGGCCGGTGCGGGCGCGTTGGGCCAGCGCGCCGGTGATGGTCAGCGCCGCCTGTAAGGCGCTGGCGTAGTCGGCGGCCGGCGGCCACGCCATCGCCGGCTTGTCGGCCGATCCCGAGGCGGCGTAGGCGCCGGTCGAGGCGATGTAGTTGACGTCGTGGCCGGAGCGCAGCCGGTTGGGGCCACTCTGGCCGTAGCCGGAGAGCGCACAGTGCACCAGCCCGGGGTTGATCGCCTTCAGCCGGTCGCGGCCGAAGCCGAGTCGATCCAGCACCCCCGGCCGGTAGGATTCGAGCAATACGTCGGCGCGGGCGAGCAGACCCGCGAACGCATCCTTGCCCGCCGCCGCCTTAAGATCGAGGGCGAGCACGGTCTTGCCGGCGTTGATGGCGTCGTAATAGGGGGTGCGCTTTCCTTCCGGCTGCGGCCGGCCGCTCATCATGTCCATGCGGCGCAGCGGATCGCCGGCTGGTGGCTCGATCTTGAGCACGCTCGCACCCATGTCGGCGAGCAACTGAGTGGCGAACGGACCGGGGAGGAACTGGCTGAGATCCAGGACGCGAACGCCGGCGAGGAAGTCCCTCAGCATGCCGGCGCTATTCGACCAGCGCCGGTTCTTTGCCCTTGCGCCGTTTCAGCAACTCCTCGGCGCTCGCCGGATCCGGGTACTCGAAGACGGGCTTGCCTTCCTTGATGTCGACCAGCACCACGCCGCCCTTGGCCAGCTTGCCGAACAGCAGCTCCTCGGCCAGCGGCTTCTTGATGTTCTCCTGGATGACGCGGGCCAGCGGCCGGGCGCCAAACTTCTCGTCGTAGCCCTTCTTGGCCAGCCACTCGCGCGCCGCCGTGGTCAGTTCGATGACCACGTTGCGGTCGCCGAGCTGCGCTTCGAGCTCGAGCACGAATTTGTCGACCACCTGCGACACCACCTCCGGCGGCAGCGCCTTGAAAGTGATAATGGCGTCGAGCCGGTTGCGGAACTCCGGCGTGAACATGCGCTCGATGGCCTCCATGTCGTCGCCGGTCCGGCCCTCGCGCTCGAAGCCGATCGCCGGCTTGGCGAGCTCGCTGGCGCCGGCGTTGGTGGTCATGATCAGGATGACGTTGCGGAAGTCGACGCTCTTGCCGTTGTGGTCGGTGAGCTTGCCGTGGTCCATCACTTGCAAAAGTATGTTGAACAGGTCCGGGTGCGCCTTCTCGATCTCGTCAAGCAGCAGCACCGAGTGCGGCTGGTGGTCGATGGCGTCGGTGAGCAGTCCGCCCTGGTCGAAGCCGACGTAGCCCGGCGGCGCGCCGATCAGCCGCGACACCGAATGGCGCTCCATGTATTCCGACATGTCGAAGCGCACAAGCTGTACGCCGAGGGTACGGGCGAGCTGTCTCGCGACCTCGGTCTTGCCGACGCCGGTGGGGCCGCAGAATAAATACGCGCCGATCGGCTTCTCCGGCTCGCGCAGGCCGGCGCGGGCGAGCTTGATGGCGCTGGACAGCGCGTCGATCGCCTGGTCCTGGCCGAACACCATGGTCTTGAGGTCGCGCTTCAGCGTCTTCAGCGCCTTGCGGTCGTCGAGCGACACGCTCTTCGGCGGGATGCGGGCGATCTTGGCGACCACGGCTTCGACGTCCTTGACGGTGACAGTCTTGCGGCGCCGGTTGCGCGGCAGCAGCATGCGCGACGCGCCCACCTCGTCGATGACGTCGAGCGCCTTGTCCGGCAGCTTGCGGTCGTTGATATAGCGCGCCGCCAGCTCGACCGCCGAACGCAAGGATTCCGCCGTGTAGCGGACGTGGTGGTGGCGCTCGAAATAGGGCTTGAGCCCGCGTAGGATCTTGACCGTGTCCTCGATCGACGGCTCGTAGATGTCGATCTTCTGGAAGCGCCTGGCGAGCGCGCGATCCTTTTCGAAGTAGCTGCGGTATTCCTTGTACGTGGTCGAGCCCATGCAGCGCAGCGTGCCCGAAGCCAGCGCGGGCTTCAGGATGTTGGAGGCGTCCATGGAGCCGCCGGAGGTGGCGCCGGCGCCGATGACGGTGTGGATCTCGTCGATGAACAGGATCGAGCCCGGCATGTTCTCGAGCTCGCTCATCACGCTCTTGAGCCGTTCCTCGAAGTCGCCGCGGTAACGGGTGCCGGCCAGCAACGCCCCCATGTCGAGGGCGTAGATGGTGGCGTTGGCGAGCACCTCGGGCACCTCGCCCTCGACGATGCGCTTCGCCAGGCCTTCGGCGATGGCGGTCTTGCCGACGCCGGAATCGCCGACGTAAAGCGGGTTATTCTTGTTGCGCCGGCAGAGAATCTGGATCGTGCGGTCGATCTCGTCCTGGCGGCCGATCAGCGGGTCGATGCGCCCTTTCGCCGCCTTGCGGTTGAGATTCACGCAATAGGCATCGAGCGCCTCCTCCCCCTTGCGCACCACCTTGTCTTCGGTCGATTCCTGGTCGGCGCCGTGCACGGTTTGCGGCCGCGATTCGCCGGCCACCTTGGCGATGCCGTGGGAGATGTAGTTGACGGCGTCCAGCCGCGTCATGTCGTGGACCTGCAGGAAGTAGACGGCGTGCGACTCACGCTCCGAGAACAGCGCCACCAGCACGTTGGCGCCGGTCACCTCCTCGCGCCCCGATGACTGCACGTGGATGACGGCGCGCTGCACGACGCGCTGGAAGCCCGCGGTCGGTTTCGGCTCGCCGCCGCGGGCGTGACCGATGTCGGTGAGCTCGTTGTCGAGGAAGTCGATTAACTCGTGGTGCAGGCGCTCCAGATCGACGCCGCAGGCGCGCAGCACTGCAACCGAATCCTGGTCCTCGGTCAGCGACAGCAGCAGATGCTCGAGCGTCGCGTATTCGTGATTTCGCTCGGTGGCGTAGGCAAGCGCCCGGTGTAGGGTCTGTTCGAGGCTGCGTGACAGCATGTTGTTGTTGTTCTCCGTTCCCGCTGTGACCTGATTCAAGACCTATTCGCCGTCGTCATCCTTCTCGATGGTGCATTGCAGGGGGTGCTGATGCTGGCGGGCGAAATCCATCACCTGGCTGACTTTTGTCTCGGCGACTTCGTAGGTGAACACGCCGCAGATGCCGACGCCGCGCTGGTGCACGTGGAGCATGATCCGCGTCGCTTCCTGGTGCGGCTTGTGGAAGAACCGCTCGAGCACGTGGACGACGAACTCCATCGGCGTGTAATCGTCGTTCAGCATCAGGACCTTGTACATCGCCGGCCGCTTAGTCTTAGCGCGCGACTTGACGGCGATGCCGGTCACCGGGCCGTCGTCGTCGACGTCCACGGGCGGCTTCTTCGGCAGTTTGGGCTCGGCCATGGTCGGCGCCGCTTCCTTTTACTCCGCGCGATCGTTGGTCGCTCGGCCTTATAATATAGGTGAATTATCCGACGGCGCAAAAGTCCAGGGCTGCCGCGGCGCGGCGCGCTGTCGACGGCGGCCCGCATACGCCGAGGCCCCGGCGAAGCCCGCGCGCCATCCGAACAGTTGCCGCATAAGTATCTGATTCCGTTGTCTTTAATATATACGGCGCCGGGGAACCGGGCGGGCGGCACGGCGGTTGCCGCGGCGGCACCCGGGAAACATATGGTTAATGCCGGCGACGGCACGCAACGACACCGGCGGCCAGCACTTCCGACCCGCGGGCGCGAATCGCCGCCGCTCAGGCGTCGGCAAGATCGCGGGTAGCCGGATGGAACAGCTCGTCGACCGCGAGCCGCCGCGGCGCCAGATTCTGTTCCTCCGAATAGCGGCAGGCCGCCTCCAGTTCCTTGATGTTCTTCGCCACACCATAGGGCCACACGCGGTCGCCCATCAGCGCCCGCGTCGCCTCCCACTCGGCGGCGAACCACGGCAGCGTCACCCGGTTGGCCGACGCTTCCGCTGTCACCTTCAGCTCCGCCAGTGCCATGTCGCGGGCCTTGACGAAGGCGTGGAACAGATCGGCGGCCAAATTCGGATGCTTGTCGGCGATGGTGCGGCGCAAGCCCAGCACGTGCATGATCGGGAACATGCCGGTCTTCTTGTAATACGCCCGCTCCGCCGCCACTGGATCGGCAAACAGACGGCGGACGTTCGTATTGCCGGCCAAGAACGCCGCCGGTGGCGACGGCGCCACTACGGCATCGAGCTTGCCTGCCGCTAGCAGGCCGTTGAGGGTGTCGGCGGGACCGATCGGCTTGACGTTCATCGCCGCCGGCAGCTCCAAGGCCAGGCGCTCCTTGCGACCGGCGTGGTGCAGGCCGCCGGTACGCCAATGGATGTTGCGGAAATCGACGCCGTACTCGTCCTGCAGGATGCCACGCACCCACATCGCCATGGTCATCTGGTATTCGGGCACGCCGACCAGTCGGCCTTCCAGATCCTTCGGCTTTTTGATGCCGCGGTCGGCGCGCACGAAGATGCCGCCGTGGCGGAAGGCGCGCGACGGGAAAGCCGGGATCGCCACGTAGGCGCACTTTCCCTTCGCCACCTGCAGCATATAGCTGGAGAGCGATAGCTCGGAAACGTCGAACGGCGCCTCGGTGAAGGCGCGGGCGAAGATGTCGGTCGGCGCCATCACCGTCGACTTCAGCGCGAATCCGTCGACGGTGACGCGGCCATCGAGTACCGCGTGCACCCGGTCGTAGTCCCAGCAGCCGAGGCTGAGCGTCGTCGTCATGGATCTCCCCTCTCCCCGTTTCCTTGGCCCCTGTTTGCCCAGCGGCGACAGTTCAGCCCGGCGGGCGTCGCTTGGCAATCGGATTAATCGCCACCCGCCGGCCCGTCAATAAAATGTCAAACACCGGCGCCCGCAACCCGGCTATAACCGGCAGCGGGGACTCGGTGGACCATGGCGGAACCTGTCAAGAACGTGCTGTTCCTATGTACCGGCAACTCGTGCCGGAGCATCATCGCCGAGGCGTTGCTCAATCACCTCGGCCGAGCCCGCTTCCGCGCCTACAGCGCCGGCAGTCACCCGGCAGGCACGGTCAATCCGAAGACCCTGCAAGCGCTGGCACGGCGCGACATTCCCGCTCCCGGCGCCCGTTCCAAAAGCTGGGACGAGTTCGCTGCGCCTAAGGCGCCGAAAATGGATTTCATCATCACCGTCTGCGACAACGCCGCCGGCGAGGCGTGCCCGGTGTGGCCGGGCCGCCCGGCGTCGGCCCACTGGGGTGTCGCCGACCCGGGCGGGTTGGAAGGCAATCCCGGGGAAACGGCGGCGTTCAACGACACGGTGCGCACGCTCGAGGCCCGCATCGCCGCCTTCCTCGATCTGCCGCTGGACGAACTCTCTGACGCCGAGTTGAAGCGGCGCCTGAACGAGATCGGCAAATTGACCGCTGAATGACGATACCGATGAAGTCGGGTAATGAAATTCCCATCAGGACTTCAAAATTGACGCCTGTGCGGCACGCTGCACCGCGCGGCCGCTCTCGTACCATCCGCGGGTGGCATTGATGATACGCACCACCGACAACATGACCGGTACCTCGACCAGGACGCCGACGACGGTGGCCAGGGCAGCGCCGGAATTGAAGCCGAACAGGCTGATCGCCGCGGCTACGGCCAGCTCGAAAAAGTTGCTGGCGCCGATCAACGCCGACGGCGCGGCAACGCAATGCGCCTCGCCGAGTTGACGGTTGAGCAAATAGGCGAGACCGGAGTTGAAATAGACTTGAATGATGATCGGAACGGCAAGCATGGCGATGACTAGTGGCTGTTCGACGATCTGCTCGCCTTGGAACCCGAAAAGCAGCACAAGCGTGGTTAACAACGCGGCCAGCGATACCGGCTGCAATACTGCTAGAAACCGAGTGAAGCCTGCTTGGCCATAGCCCGCCAGAACGCGGCGGCGAAGAATTTGAGCGACAACGGCAGGCACCACGATATAGAGAACCACTGATAATAGCAGCGTTTCCCACGGAACGACGATCGCCGATAGCCCGAGCAGAAGACCGACGATCGGCGCGAACGCAAAAACCATGATCACGTCGTTGAGCGCCACTTGGCTCAGCGTAAAGTGCGGCTCGCCGTCCGACAGGTTGCTCCAAACGAAGACCATGGCGGTGCAAGGGGCGGCGGCCAGGATGATTAGGCCGGCGATATAGCTGTTGATCTGGTCAGCCGGCAGATACGACCTGAACAGATATCCGAGGAATAGCCATGCCAGGGCCGCCATCGTGAACGGCTTCGTTGCCCAATTGACGAAGAGCGTTACCCCGATGCCACGCCAATGCTCCTTGACCCGGCGAAGGGCGCCGAAATCGATCTTCACCAGCATCGGTATAATCATCAGCCAGATCAGCGCGGCGACCGGCAAATTCACCTGCGCGATTTCCACCGCGCCAACCGCCTGAAAAACGCCGGGAAGGAACTGGCCGAGGATGATGCCGGCAACGATGCACAGCGCCACCCAAACCGAAAGGTAACGTTCGAAATTGGTCATTCTGGCAAGCCTTTCTCGGACAACTCGCGAATCCCAGCTTATGATAGTTGCCAACCCATCGACACGAAAGCGCGACCAGGCAGCCTTTAGCCTGCACCATCCTGCCGCAGGCAAACCGGATTCTCGAATCGGCGAAAGGAAATCGCCCGGCGGCGGGGGGCGCCACCGGGCGATCACATGCTGCCTAATTTGGGATTTGGGAGGGTTAGGCAGCGAGTGGCTTGGAGAACTTCTCGACGGTGACATTGACCCGCTTGGTGATCGGCTGGGTCGCCTCCTCCGCGAGCTTCACCGACAGATCGGTGATCTTGCGGCTGTCATCGAGCGCCTTGGCGTAGCTGATCCTGGCGAGGTCGGCTTGCGCCTCCATCACGTCCTTGAAGGTCTTGCAACCGAGGAGCTTCTTGGTCGCGGCGACCTGTCCTTCGAGCTGGGTCTGGGCGATGCCGAACAGCACGTTGTGGATGTCCTGGAGGCCCTTCACCAAGATGGCGTTCGTCTTGACGACGGCGTCGACGTTGTCCTTGCCGAAGGAGACGATGTCCTCGTAACTCTTGAACGCTTCGGTACCGGCCTTGACGGCGGCGGTGACGTGCTCGCGGCTCATCGCGACGGCGCGCTCGACGCCCTTGGAAGCGGCTTCGGCGCCCGCCTTGACGACGGTCTCGATGGTCTCTTTGCCGGCGGCCAGTGCGGCTTCGACCGGCTGATGGGCGGCTTTCGCGGTGGTGATTTTCTTGGCGGTGGTCATGGTCCTACTCCGTACATCTCGGTTCGCGGGTTCAGGGTCTCGCGGGGCGGTTTCCCGAGCAGTCTTTGGCATATGGCCGGGCCCGGCCCCAGGCAGTGATCCTTTGTTGCGGTGCAACATAAGTTTCCTTATAAAGCCGCGCGCGAGCCGCTGTCAACTATTTTTTGTGCAATGCAAAAAATCAATGATAACAGTTAATTCATTGTTAAAAATTACATTTTTTGTATATTCGGCGGAACAACTGAAAAAATCTCGCATTTGCGTCAAAAAACTGTCTCCGCCGCCCCTGGCACCCCGCCGACGACCGAGATGACTGCGCCTTAACCATTTGTTATCGAGGCCTGCGCTAGAAGCACTTGATTCGACTACGAAATACCTTGTGTTGGGGACGGGGTTCGGGGTTAAAATTCGACCGCAGGCTTGGGAAACCGGGCGGCGCGACCTGTACGAGGGGGGTCTTGAGTGCTGGGGACTGAATCTCGGAATCCGTTGGCGGCCGGACGCCGATCCGGTCGGCCGGGTTATTGCGGCCGTGGCTGGCTGATGGCCGTCGCCGTCGTCGCGGCACTGGGCGCGGCGCATCCGGCAGAGGCCAAGTACGCATCCCTGGTGATGGACGCCGATTCGGGTCGGGTGTTCCACGAGATCAACGCCGACACCCGCAACTACCCTGCCTCGCTGACCAAGATGATGACCCTCTATCTGGTGTTCGAGGCGCTGAAGACCGAGCTTTGGAAAATGGACACGCCGTTGCGTGTCTCCGCGCGCGCCGCCCAGCAGCCGTCGTCGCGGTTGGGGCTTAGTCGCGGCGACCGCATCCGGGTCAAGGACGCGATCATGGCGCTGGTCACCAAGTCGGCCAACGACGTCGCCACCGTGGTCGCCGAGAATATGTCCGGCAGCGAGACCGCGTTTGCCCTCAAGATGACCGCCCGGGCGCGCGAGCTCGGCATGAGCCAGACCACGTTCCGCAATGCCTCGGGGTTGCCGCACCGGGCGCAGATGAGCACGGCGCGCGACATGGGCGTGCTGGCGCGCGCCCTGATCCGCGATTTCCCCGAGTATTACCGTTTCTTCGCGACCACCGAATTCCGCTACGACGGCGTCACCCACACCAACCACAACAAGCTCCTGAATACCTATGAAGGCGTCGACGGCATCAAGACCGGCTATATCAACGCCTCGGGCTTCAACTTGGTCGCATCGGCTCGCCGCGACGGCCATCGCGTGATCGCGGTGATCTTCGGCGGCAACTCGCCCAATTCGCGCAACGCACTGATGACGCGGCTCCTGAATCTCGGTTTCAAGGCGGTCGAGAACGGGCCCGTTGTCGCCTCGGCCGCCGCCGACAATCCCAAGCCGGCCCGAGCCCAGGCCGCGCCGCCGCCCCCGGAGCCGCCACAGGCCGTCGCCGCCCGCGACGCCCCCAGGAGCGACGCGGCGTCGCCGCCCAGGAACCTGCGCTGGGGCGTGCAGGTCGGCGTCTTTTCGCGCCACGTCCAGGCCCTCGAGGCCGCCCGCCAGGCCATCGAGACGGCGCCCGAGCAGTTGAGCCTCGGCGCGCTGAAGGTGGCACCGCTGAAGAACAAGAACGGCAAGGTTCTGCACCACGCCCGCATCGAAGGCATCACCAAGCAGCAGGCCTACGACGCCTGCAAGTCGCTGAAGCGCCGGAAGATGGGGTGCCTGGAGATGAAGCTGCCCGACAGCTACCGCGTCGCCGCCAACGATTTCTGAGCGCGTCCGGCGCGGTTTCCGCTCGTCCCCCCTTCCCCGTCGCCCTAGAAACGCAGCCGGCTCAAGAACGCCCGCTTGTGGCGCCGCCGCCAGGTCTCCGGGTCCCAGTCGCCGTCAGTGGCCGGGATGCCCGCGACCGGCATGAAGCATTCGGCTTCCGCGGCGCGGCCCTTGGCGAGCCGCACGGTCAACCGCCGCAAATGGAATTGCCGGCCCTCGAAGCGGCTGAGCCGCGCTACCGCCTGGGCACCGAGGCCGGTGATCAGCCGGCCCTCGACGCTGCCGCCCTCGGCCTCGATCAGGATCGGGAAATAGTTGCCCTTGACGGTGACCCGCCGGTAGCCGTCAACGAAGGCGGCGCCGATGCGCGCCGGCGGCACCGGTCGGCCGACGACACGGTTGAGCACGTCCTCGTCCATTAGCGTGCCATAGACGAATAGGTCCATCGCTCTAGGCGCCCGGAAAGGCGACGCCACTTTTTTCCAGCTCGGCCTTGAGTTCACCCAAGAGCTGCTCGAGCCCGGCGGCGGTCTCCGATTCGCAGCGCGCCACTAGCACTGCCTGGGTATTGGAGGCGCGCAGCAGCCACCAACCGTTCTTCGTCTCGACGCGTACCCCGTCGATGTCGTGGACGGTGACGTCCTTGCGCCCGGCGAGGCGCTTCCTGACCTCGTCGATGACCTTGAACTTGCGGTCCTCGGCGCAGTAGAAGCGCAGCTCCGGAGTGTTTACCAGCTTCGGCAGCCGGTCGTGGATCGAGGCCAGGCTTTCGCCGGCGCGGTTGAGGGCCGTGAGCAACCTTACTGCGGCGTAGAGCGCGTCGTCGTAGCCGTAGTAGCGGTGCTTGAAGAAAATATGCGCGCTCATCTCGCCGGCCAGTGGCGCACCCGTCTCGGCCATCTTGTTCTTAATGTGGGAATGGCCGGCCTTCCACATCATCGGCTTGCCGCCCATGCGCCGGATCTCGTCGAAGAACAGCTTGCTCGTTTTGACGTCGGCGATCACCGTGGCGCCCGGGATCTCGGCCAGCACTTCGGCGGCGAGGATCACCAGCAACTGGTCGCCCCACAGCACGCGGCCCTTGCCGTCGACGACGCCGATGCGGTCGCCATCGCCGTCGAAGGCGATGCCGAGGTCGCATTTCTCCTTGGCTACCGCGCCTTTCAATTGCTTGAGGTTGGCTTCCACCGTCGGGTCCGGATGATGGGCGGGAAAGCGGCCGTCGATGACGTCGTTCAACAGCACGTGCCGGCCGGGCAGGCCGCGGACCAAAAGCCTCAGCGCCTCGCCGGTGGCGCCGTTGCCGGCGTCCCAGGCGACCGCCGACGGCTTTTTGCCGGGGCGGTAGTCCTGGAGCAGGCGGGCGACGTAGGCCTCGATCACCGATTTCTCCATCACTCTGCCCTCGCCCTCGGCGAAGTCGCCCTTGGCGGCGCGGGCGCCGAGGCGCTGGATGTCGGCGGCGAAGAACGGCTTGCCGCTGAGCACCAGCTTGATGCCGTTGTATTGCGGCGGGTTGTGGGAGCCGGTGACCATCAGCCCGGCGTCGGCTTCTAGTGTGTGGGCGGCGAAATACAGCATCGGCGTCGGCCCGCGGCCGATCCGCGTCACGTCGACGCCGGTCGCGGCCAAGCCTTCGACCAGCGCCGCCTCCAGTTCCGGCGAGCTCAGCCGCCCGTCGTAACCGACGACGGCCGTCCTGCCGCCGGCTTCGCGCACGACGGTGCCGAATGCGCGGCCGATGACGCGCACGTCATCGGCATTCAGCGTCGCCGGCACGGTGCCGCGGATGTCGTATTCGCGGAGGATGGTCGGGTCGAGCCGACGACTGGGCGGCATCGGAGGGCGCTCCCTTATTCCGGCCAGCGAGTGGTCACTTGGGCGGTCACTTAGGCGGTCACTTGGGCGGTCACTTGGGCGGTCACTTGGGCGGTCACTTGGGCGGTCACTTGCGCGTCACTGGGGCGCGGCCGACGCTGACGTAGTCGAAGCCGGCGGCAGCCATCTCGTCGCGCTTGTAGACGTTGCGCAAATCGACGATCACCGGCGTCTTCATCAGCTTCTTCAGCCGCTCGAGATCGAGCGCCCGGAACTCATTCCACTCGGTGACGATGGCTAACGCGTGCGCGCCGTCGGCGGCGTCGTAGGCGTCCTTGCACCAAGTCACGCCCTTCAACAGCGCCTTCGCCTCCTTCATGCCCTCCGGGTCGAAGACGCGCACCTTGGCACCGGCTTTCTTCAGCCCGGCGACAATGTAGAGGCTGGGAGCTTCTCGCATGTCGTCGGTGTTGGGCTTGAAGGTGAGGCCGAGCACGGCAATCGCCTTGCCCTTCACCTTGCCGCCGGCGGCGGCGATGATCTTGGCAGCCATCTTTTTCTTGCGCCCGTCGTTGACCTTGGCGACGGCTTCAACGATGCGCAGCGGATGGCCCGCCTCCTGGGCCGAGCGCGTGAGCGCGAGCGTGTCCTTAGGAAAGCACGAGCCGCCGTAGCCCGGCCCGGCGTGCAGGAACTTCGATCCGATGCGGCCGTCGAGGCCGATGCCCTTGGCGACGTCCTGGACGTTGGCGTCCACAACCTCGCACAGATCCGCGATCTCGTTGATGAAGGTGATTTTGGTGGCAAGGAAGGCGTTCGCCGCGTACTTCACCAGCTCCGCCGTCTGCCGGGTGGTGAACAGCAGCGGCGTCTCGAGCAGGTAGAGAGGCCGGTAGAGGCGCTGCATCACCTTGCGGGCGCGCTCGCTTTGGGTGCCGATGACCACCCGGTCCGGCCGCATGAAGTCCTCGATCGCCGAGCCCTCGCGCAGGAATTCTGGATTGGAAACGACGTCGAAGTCGGCCTTCGGGTTGGCCTTGCGGATAATCTTCTCGACCTCGCGGCCGGTTCCGACCGGCACCGTCGACTTGGTCACCACCACCGTGTAGCCGTTGAGCGCTTTGGCGATCTCCTTCGCCGCCGCGTAGACGTAGGAAAGGTCGGCGTGGCCGTCGCCTCGTCGGCTCGGCGTACCGACGGCGATGAATACCGCGTCGGCGGTCTTGACCGCCTGCTTGAGGCCGTTGGCGAAGCTCAGCCGCCCGGCCTGGACGTTGTCGGCGACCAGCTCCTGGAGCCCCGGCTCGTAGATCGGCACCCTGCCGGCCTTTAGGGTCTTGATCTTGGCGGCGTCGCTGTCGATGCAGACGACGTCATGGCCGAACTCCGAGAAGCAGGCGCCCGACACCAGTCCGACGTAGCCGGTCCCGATCATCGCGATGTGCATGGCGCCCTCTATCCGTCCTTACCGGATCGACTTCAACATCTTTTTGACGTCGCCGCCGAGGTCGCCGCGCTTCAGCGCAAACGCGACGTTGGCCTCGACGAAGCCCAATTTATTTCCGCAGTCGAACCGCCGGCCGTCGATGCGGAGCCCGTGGAACGGCACGGCGGCGAGCGTCGCCGCCAGCGCGTCGGTGAGCTGGATCTCGCCGCCGGCGCCGGTCTGCTTCTTCGCCAGGTGACCGAACACCTCCGGCTGCAGGATGTAGCGACCGATGATGGCGAGCCGGGACGGCGCTTTCTCCGGCGACGGCTTCTCGACCAGCGCGCGGGCGCGCGCCAGCTTGCCGTCGTCCTCGGCAATGTCGAGGATACCGTATCGGCTGACCCGGTCGTGGGGAACCTCCTCCACCGCCACCAGATTGCCGCCGGTCTTTATGTAAGCCTCCATCATCTGCTTCAGCGCCCCGGGCGTCGCCATCATCAGGTCGTCGGCGAGCAGCACCGCAAACGCCTCGCCCGCGACCAGATCCCTGGCGCACCACACCGCGTGGCCGAGGCCGAGCGGCTGCTCCTGCCGCGCGAATTTGACGCGCTGGGTTGCCGGGAAGCCGTCGCGGATGGATTTCAGCTCGGCCGTCTTGCCACGCGCCTGCAGGAACGCCTCCAGCTTGGGGGCCGGCGCGAAGTGGTCCTCGAGCAGACTTTTGCCGGGCGCTACGACGAAGATCATGTCCTCGATGCCGGCCTCGCGCGCCTCCTCGACCGCGTATTGGATCAGCGGCTTGTCGACCACCGGCAGCATCTCCTTCGGCAGCACCTTGGTCGCCGGCAGGAACCGGGTTCCCAGGCCGGCGACCGGAAACACGGCCTTGGTCACGGGCTTGATCATGGCGCGATCCCATAAAAGTCTGTGACGGCAGCGAAAATCGGCTTTAGGCCGCTGCGGGCGGGGCCTTTTTGCCACACGGCCGCGGCGCCCGCAACCCGGGCGTCGGCTGCCGTCAGCCGCCGACCAGCACGTCGCGGGCTTGGTTGATCTTGGCCGCCAGATAGGTCGAGCCGCCGTGATCCGGATGCAGGCCGGCGATCAGCCGGTGATGGGCGTCCCTGATCTCGGCCTCAGTGGCGCCTTCCTTGAGGCCGAGGACGTCGAGCGCCTCGGCGCGGCTCATGGCGCCGCCGCGCGCCGTCGATCCGCCGCCGGCGCCCCCGCCGGCGGCCCCGGCCTGTGCCTGTTCGCGCCAGTCCGGATGTACCCGGTTGAGGTAGGCCTCCAACACCTGCGCCGATTGCTGGTCCTCGGTCCAACAGGCGCGCAACAATTCGACCAGTTCGTCGCCGCCGAGCGTTTCGATGCGGCGACCGGCGAAGGTACCTTCCTTGATCTCGCCCGACATCTCGCCGGTGTCGTGGTCGAGGGTCATGCGCAAAAAGCGCGTGTCGACGTCCGAGGTCTGGCCCGCGGCGGCGTTGGCGCCGCCGGTGCCCGACTGGTACATGCGCGAAAAGGTCTTGAAGGCGCGGTGTGCGCTGCGGGCGCGCACGAACCACGGCACTAGCGCCGGCAATGCGTAGAAGGCCCATGCCAGCCGGCCGGTGAAGACGAAGAATAGGATGACCGCGCCGATGACGCCGAACAACAGCCACTTCAGCACCTTGGCCAGGGTCTTGGGGTCGGCGGAGACGAACCAGCGCCCGGCCAGTAGCAACCCGGCGAGCAGCGCGATGCCGAGGATCAGATACGGAAACATCGCCTCAGCCGCCCTTGACCTGATGGGCGATCTTCAGGACCTCGCCGCCGCGTTTCCTGGCCAAGTCCTCGAGCGCCGGGCGGCCGCCGGCGGCGTAGACGGCGACCGCGGACAGCAATTCCCTGAGCGCCTGGGCGCTCGACGAATCGAACTGGCAGTAGGCGCCGTTGGTCAACCTCGCCACCTGCTGGAACGCGAATCCGGCGAGCGGGTCGTCGCCCTCGTGGAACATAAACGCCGGCACACCGAGCAGGCCGAGCTCGCCCGCCACCTTGCCGACGGCGTCGATGTCTTCCTCGAAGGCGTCGCCGACGAACACCAGGGCGTTGATCTTGCGGTTCTTGGTCTCGTTGGCGGCGTGCTGCAGCACCTTGCCGATCTGCGTCTGGCCGGCGAGGCAGTGGACGACCGTCATCAGCTTCAGGAGCGACTTCTCGTCGGCGGTCCAGCCGCTGACCTTGAACTCGCCGAAGCCGCGATAGAACACCAGCTGGATGTCGAGCCCGCCGAGGGCCGCCGTCTCGGTGAACATCTGGCCCTGGATCTGGGCGGCGATGTCCCAGGTCGGCTCGCGGCTGGCGGTAGCGTCCATGGCGAAGATCAGCCGCCCGCGCGTGCCCGGTTTCCTGACCGCGGGCATGGTGCGCACCCTTTCCAGGAACGCATCCACCTGCGCCTGGGACGAGCGCGTGGTCGGAACCTTGCTGTCGCCGGCTTTCGCCATGCCAAACTTACCTCCCGGCAAGCTTAACCCGTCTCAGGAATGGGCGCGAGCCTTGGCCGGCACGGCCGCCGGCAACCGTATCGCGGCGACGAGGTCCAGCACTTCGGCGCGGGCGGCGCGATGCGAGGCGCTCAACGCCTGCGGGCCGACGGCGTCCTTGAGATCGAGTATCGTCAGCCCGGCCAGGAACAACTCGCGGAAGATCACCCGTTCGCCGAACCCGGGCACGATGCGGATACCGATCCGCTTCGCAAGCTCATCGAGGACCTCGGTCATCTTGCGGGTGTTGTGGGAATCGAGGCTGGCGAGACGGTTGCGCATGACGATCCAGTCCATCGAGCCACCGTCGCGCGTCGCCTTCACCTTCTTCTGTTCCCACACCATTTCGGCGTAATGGCTGGGACCCATCACCGCCATGCGCCGGGCGTCCACGTGGGCGAGCACGTCCAAATCCACGAAGCTGTCGTTGATCGGCGTGATCAGGGTGTCGGCGTAGGAGTGCGCGAGCGCCGACAGCGGGCTCGCGCTGCCGGGCGTGTCCATCACCACCACGTCGTGGTTGATCATTGCGCCCTCGATCAGGAGCCGCAGGCGCTCACCCTCCGCCTCGGGGCTGATCGCACCGGTGGGCGCCGCGAGCGCGTAGTCGGCGGGCATTCGGATATGGTCCGCGCCGGCGACCTTGACGAAAGCGCGGCGGTTGGCGAGGTAGCGGCCGAGCGTCCCCTGGCGTGTGTCGACGTCGAGGCAGGCCACCGAGCGGCCCTCAAGCAGCAGCGCAACGGCGACGTGGATGGCGGTGGTCGACTTGCCGCTCCCGCCCTTCTCGTTGCCAACGACGACGATGTGGGCGCCTATTGCGCTCACGGCTCGGCCCTCAGCCACACCGAGGTGTCGTGGAACACGGCGCCGCCGCCGGGCGGCGCCGCATCCGCCCTGACCAGCGCGTTGATGCCGAGCCCTTCCTCGAAGGCGGCGTTGGGCCAGATGCTCTCGACCACCACGACGCCTGGCTGCAGGCCGTCGAACGGGCGCGCGTGGACGACGACGCTGGCAAGATCGTTGCCCATGCGGACACGGTCGCCTTCGTCGACGCCGAGCCTGCGGCAATCGTCGGGATGGATCAGCGCCGTCGGTCGGCCTTCTTTCTTCCGCGACGTTGGGGTCTCGGTAAAAGTGGTATTGAGGAACCGCCGCGCCGGCGCCGCCACCAGCCGGAACGGGCGCTCGGGAGTGGCATCGTCGATGTTGGTCAAGTGGTCGGGCAGCGTCGGCATGGCGGCGTGCGCCGGGCCAAGCTTCGCCCAGTCGGGAGCGAAGTGGAACTTGCCGTCCGGGTGCTTGAAGCCGGACAGGAAATGCATGTCTTCGAACGGCTTCGAGCAATCGATGCCGCCCTTCTCGTAAACCTCGTCGGCGCCGGGATGACCGGAGCGCCGGAGCGAGTCGTCGATCAGCTCCCAAGCCGTCATGTAGAAGCCGGAATGCTTGCTCCCCAGCCGGCGACCGAGCTCGCAAATAACGTCGTTGTTGGAGCGGCATTCCGCGAACGGTTCCACGATCTTCTTGGTCACCGTCAGGTAGACGTGGCCGCCGCCTCGGTACATGTCGTCGTGCTCGAGGAACATGGTCGCCGGCAGCACGATGTCGGCAAGCTGGGCGGTTTCGGTCATGAACTGCTCGTGCACGCAGACAAACAGATCCTCGCGCATCAGGCCCTCGATCACCTTGCGGGTGTCCGGGCAAACTACCGCCGGGTTCTGGTTCTGCACCAGAAGTGCCGTCACCGGCGGTCCGCCTTTGAGCGCGTCCTTGTCGCCGGTGAGAACGGCGCCGATGCGCGACATGTCCATGGCGCGGATGCTCGGGTCCATGACGTCGAGGCCCTTGATCAGCGTCTGGTCCCAGACGTAGATGCCGCCGTTGGCGTGCATGGCGCCGCCGCCCTTGTGCCGCCAGGCGCCGGTTATGGTCGGCAGGCACGCCACCGCGTGCATGTTGGCGGCACCGTTGCGGCTGCGCGAGAAACCGTAGCCGGCGCGGATGAAGCTGCGCCGGGTGGCGCCGTAAAGCCGCGCGAAGACAACGATGTCCTCTTCGGGGATGCCGGTGATTTTGGCCGCCCAGGCCGGCGTCCGCTCCTTCAGGTGCGCCTCCAGCCGGTCGGCGTCCTTGGTGTAGCGCGCGATGTAGTCGCGGTCGGCGTAGCCTTCCTTGAACAGCACGTGCATGACGCCGACAGCGAGCGCGCCGTCGGTGCCCGGGCGCACCGGAATATGAATGTCGGCGGCCTCGGCGGTGCCGGTGCGGTAGGGATCGATGCACACCACTTTGGCGCCGCGCACCTTGCGGGCACGGCTGACGTGGGTCATCACGTTGACCTGGGTGCTGACCGGGTTGCCGCCCCAGATGACGATCAGGTCCGATTCCGCCATCTCGCGCGGGTCCGACCCCCACAGGGCGCCGGTGCCGGCGATCCAGCCGTTTTTGGCGATGGTGACGCAGATGGTGTCGTCGAGACGCGAATACTTCATCGCGTGGCGCAGCCGATGGATGCAGTCGCGCTGCACCAGCCCCATGGTGCCGGCGAAATAGTACGGCCACACGGCCTCGGGGCCATACTTTTCGGTTGCCTTTTGGAACGCGTCGACGACCTCGTTCAGCGCCTCGTCCCAGGAGATCGGCGTGAACTTGCCCGAGCCTTTCGGGCCGACGCGGCGCAACGGCCGTCCCAATCGGTCCGGGTGGTGGATACGCTCCTTGTAGCGCGACACCTTCTCGCAGATGACGCCAAGGGTGTAGTCGTTGGCGGCGTCGCCGCGCACCCGGCCGATGGTGCGCGCGTCCAGCACTTCGACCTCGAGCGAGCAGGTCGAGGGGCAGTCGTGGGGACAGGTCGAGCGCAAAAACGCCGTGGCCATGATCGGTTCGGATCGTGCAGTTGCCGGAGAATCGACCGACTGTATAAACCCCGGGCGGCGGCGCGGCAACCACTGGCCGTCAAAGGGCCGTGCGGCGAAGGGCCGGCTACCGCACGGGGTTCTCAGGCCCGCGGCCGCGGAAAGCGTCGATGAAGGCGGCTGCAAGCGCTGGCTCAAATGTCTTCAGGGGCAGCATGCGCCGCCAAGCTGTGAGCACCACCTCCTCGCCGAGGCCCGGCATCGGCGTTACCACGACGCCCGCCCACATGGCGGGATGAAGCGCGGCCCATTGCCTCAAGGTTTCGAGGACAGCCACCGGCGGTTTGTCGTAATAGATGACGACGTTGCCGTGTTCGAGAGCGTGAACGAGCCGCTCGGGCGGCTGACGGACATTGTAAAACCCAGGCTCGGTCCAGACGTCCGCGTGCGGGCCGGAAAGCGGGAAACGCATGCCGGACGGGAGCCGTTGCCCCGGTTGCAGATGGGCATTACCAAGATCCGGGTGGAGCGGCAGCGACTCGATGGCCGCCCGCCCGGCCTTCGCCAAATCCAGAAAGGCGCATTCGGCGGGGTTGGGGCGGAATCCGAGCCAGACCGCGGCCGCGACGGCGGCGACGGTCCCGCCGACGAAAAAGCGCCGTTGGATCGGCCTTGACAGGACACGGGCCGGCGTCGCCGCACCAGACGCCTGGAATTCACTACCCTTCTTTCGTTTCGTTTTCGTTCGGGGCATGTCTGGCCCTTCCTTTCCAGCGGTCATTGCTGGCGGTCGTCCGCCGGCTAGTTCTTGTGGATGTCGCGGCCGGGATAGAAGGCGTTGTAGACGAAGGCGAAGGTGACGTCGTAGACGACGTCAGTGGTGCGGCCGTCCTTCACGCGCTGGACGACGACATTGCCGACGTCGCGGCCGTCCCGGATGCGGTCGGCGTCGAGGGCCGAGGCCTGCCCCGGCTGCCAGCTCAGCACTAGGTCACCCTTGGCGATCCTGCCCTTGTCGCGGAGCAAGGGCAGGCTCCATGCCTCGCCGTCGACGACCACGACACGCACCATCGGCTCGATGCCCTTCGGCAGGTCGCCGGCGAACAGGAACGGATACGGCGACGAGTCATAGCCGCGGTAGGGATTGTGGCCGTAGGGACGCATCGAGCCGTGGTTGGGCACCAGGACTTGACCAGCAGGCGCGCGCTTCTTGAAGTCAGCGAACGACTCGAGCCGCGCCGGGATCGTCTTCAGCCGCTTGCCCGTCATCGCGCCGACGATGCCCTCGCCGAGGAACTGCTGCCACCAGCTTTCGGTCTGGCGGTCGTACATGACCATGTCGGAGTGGCGCAGCTTGCCGGTGGTGCCGAAGTCGAGCACGCGGCCGTCGACGCGGCGGTCGAAGGCTATCGCCGAGTTGCACAGCGGGCAATAAGTGACGGTCACCGGCACGCCGGCGATCTCGTCGTTAACGATCTCGTGCCAGGTCAGGATGCGCAGCGGATACGCCCTCGCTTGACCGCCGATGACCAGCCCGATTACTGGCTCGCTGTCCGCGATCTCTTTTTCCGCCGCCACGGGCACGAACTTCGGATCATCGATGGACGGGATGCCGTCCTTCGGCGGGCCACCGGAAATGATCTCCTTCAAGTTCACCGCCGCTTTCGAGAAATCGGTGTTCGGCCATTCGGCCGCCCAGCGCATGGGATTGGCGGCGGCCTGGCCCGCCACCAGAGGCGCCAGAAGGAGTACGGTGCAGAGGAAGGTCCTTGCGATGGCATTCACGGCGCGACAGTGGCGGCGGCCGTGTCGTGCGGCAAGGAATTCCATTTCACATCATGGTGAACACCCGCGCTGTCTTCCGACCACGGCGCCGCCGGACGGCTAAGAAGGCGTTAACCTATTGCTGCTA